>Ga0268262_10005525_pt1 | contig 12508 bp, 10 predicted proteins | sample TergutNc150P3_FD_190354 | JGI IMG/M metagenome (GOLD analysis project Ga0268262, IMG submission 190354) | Nasutitermes corniger P3 segment gut microbial community from laboratory colony in Florida, USA - Nc150 P3 (SPAdes) (version 2) | ecosystem: Host-associated > Arthropoda: Insects >... | reverse complement strand
TAAACGACTATGAAAGGCTTATACATTTTTTAAGCGCAAAAGCGATTAATAACCCGGCTGACCCTTATAACGGCTACTATTTTTTGATGATTGCCTACGCCTATGTTCAGCGGGAATCAAGACCTATAGCCGCCCTTTACTTCGATTTAATCATTAAAAATTACCCGGATCTTATCATAAACGACGAGTCAATCCACCTTGTCTGCCTGCGTAACCTTATCAATGAAAACGTCAAAGTGGACCAAAAAGTTTGGTATTACAACGAGCTTATCTCCAGATTTGCCGATAAAATCGACTTAGGAACCAGTTATTTTATGCTGGGGCAGGCTTGCGAACAATCCGGCGACTGGAACGGCGCGGTAGCGGCATATACAAGTTATCTGCCGTATTCGGGGACTGTAATCCCCGGTTTTCCCTACGCCGACCAGCACGCAAAACATCAGGTTGACTTTAGCAGGTCTCAGAAAGACTGGACTTTTGAAAGCCTGCCCGCGTTAAGAAACGCGATACAAACCGCTCTTGATGACGGAAACGCAACCGCGCTTATGAGATACCAGACAAAAGTCAACTTTTTCGCCCGTTCATGGGAACAGGTGGAAACCGATGATATTGGTATGAACAAGTTTAACCTTGCCCAATTTATGTACGGCAACCATATCAAATATTCTCCAACTCTGGACGCTTCCTCTAATTCAACCGAAGCGTTTTTAAAAACGACAGGCTGGTCATTGTCGCTTAATACTTGGTATTTGTACTTTAGAAAGATTTATTTCCCGCAAGACCCGGAAATTCACGGAAGATGGGAATGGGCGGGGATTTACTACGGAGAGAAATTTTGAGCTTTACCGCGTTTAAACGGACAGGAATTCGCAAAAGCGGCTTTTATTTCATCTTATTTTTGCTCTGCGTTATCAATTTGACATGGGCGCAGACCGAAGAAAGCCGTCCTTTGCGCGGCAACCAGCCCGATCCTTCGCTTCCGCTCCCTTCCAACAATTCTATGCGGGCTTTTACCCCGGCGGAAAATTCGCTCATTACGGAAACGGCTCTTGAACAGCCGTTAACACAGCGTTACATTCAACAGTTTTCAAGTCCTCATGGAATTGCCACTCTTAACGCCGTTTTAGAGAGGGGGAGTCTTTATCTGCCGTTTATCAAGGAAGAAGCCGCCCGTCTTAATATGCCGCCTGAACTGGCTTATCTTCCGGTTATTGAATCAGGTTTTATAATAACGGCAAGAAGCAGATCGGGCGCGGTGGGTCTTTGGCAATTTATGCTTAACAGCATTTCCCCGTACAACATAAGGGTTACCGACCTTATCGACGAAAGGCGCGATTTTGAAAAAGCGACAAAAGCCGCCCTGCTAAAACTGGAAGAAAATTACAGAACGCTCGGCAGTTGGGAACTTGCGCTTGCGGCGTACAACAGCGGACTGGGCGCGGTAAGCAAAATTGTAAAAAGAACGGGAAGGCGTGATTACTGGGAATTTGTTAAAAAAGGCGATTTAAAACAGGAAACCCAGCACTATGTACCCAAATTAATCGCTACAAACTATATTATTTCCCAGCCGCGAAAATACGGCATTAATATCTGGCATGAAAAAATTGATTGGACGGCAATCCCGCTGAAACGTCAGATTTCCATCGATATTCTTGCCGAGGAAACAGGCGTTTCCAAAGATCTGTTACACCGTCTTAACGCGGAACTGCTTCACGGGATAAGCCCCGCCGATTCAAACTACCGGTTAAAAATCCCCTCTGAGGATCTTGAAAAAATTACAAACGCCCTTGAAAGCGACGACTTAAAATTACTCCGTTACCATTACCATGTGGTTAAAACCGGCGACACATTATGGTCGATGTCAAGGAATTACGGAATAGCCGTAAATATCATAGAACAGCACAATCCGGGGATTTCCGGCAGATATTTAAAAATAGGGGAAACGATTATCGTTCCGGCATTCGGCGACGCGCCTGCGCCCCAAAACCCGCCGCAAAATACGCTGCAAAACAGGCAGGTAACCGCTCCGCCCAACTTTACGGATACCCATATTGTGCAAAAAGGCGAAACTTTTTGGTCTTTGGGCAGGAAATACGGGGTCGATCCCCAAGTTCTGGCGGAGGCAAACGGGCTTAAAATTACCGATATTCTGCATGAAGGAAGAACGATTAGAGTGCCGATAATATTAGAATAATTACTATGAAAAAATTGATAATTTTAACCTTAATTTTTTTCTCCGTTATGGGTGTCTTTGGGCAGGAAAAAGCCGGAATTTCCGGCTCGGTAGAATGGGACACATTACAGATTAACGCGGCGGTTTCCCTGAATCTGGCTCAAGCGGGCTTGAAAATTCCCGCCGGAAGAAACCATGGGGAATCTCTTTTAACTTCAACTTATTTCCGCCTTATAGAGCCGTGCATTCTGGGGTTTCAGGTAGATTCTTCCACTACAATCGAAGACCTTGTAAATTCCGGCGAACTAACCTTTTCTCATATCGAAACAATCGCCCGTAAGGCAAACTCAACGCCGCCGGCTCTTTCCCCCGACATGAAAAATATTACCAGATCAGTAACAATACCGATTTCATCTATCAGCTCCATGCTCTTAAACCACAGAAGAGCTTCTCCCGTTTTAAAAACATTAATCCCCGTTTCCACGGCGAAATACACAGGGATAGTCATTATCGCTTTGGACGAGCTTCCCATACACGGAATGAACAGCGCTACCATGCCCGTCCCGTGCCTGTTTCCTAAAATCTGGGACACCGAAATGAACCTTATTTATGATCGTTATATGCTGGAACCTCAATTTGAGGGTGTTATAGTACGATATACTACGGCGCAAAATATTTTCCAGAAAAACCCGTCAGGTCTTTCCGAAGAATTACAAAAAATCGTAGGCGACAGACCGTTACGCATTTTCGCGCAAGGCGTTTTTGGAGTGAAGCCCACAGACCTTATCATCGAAAGAAGCGACGCGATGACTATTATTTCCTCGGAAGAAAACCGCAGACTTTTGTCACAGGGTAAAGTTGTTTTTGTTCTTGATGATTCAGTCCTGCGCTATGAATTCAGCGGCGAATAATTAATCTGCCCATTATTGCGGCTATTGATTGCTGTAAGATAATACTCATCAATGTAGGCAAAACCGCCGCCTCGGGCAAAAATGTTACAGCGATTGTCATAACCGCGCTGTTATTCCGTAATCCGCCGGCAATAACCAAGGCGGCGGTTTTTTCGTTATCGCATTTTGCCGCAATGCCGTTAAGTCTCGCGAGCAGAAAACTTGAAACTGTTAAAAACAAACAAAGAACGCCCGTTTTCCAAAGAAGCGGGTCGCTAAATTTTAAAATGTGCGCTATTGCCGCAGAGTTAGCCGCAATAACAAGCATCAGGCAGAATTTCGCGAATGGGTCTACCGCGGGGCAAATTTTTTGCGGTATCGCGCCCCTGCTTGTTTCGTTTAACGTAACGCCGATTATCGTGGGAACAACAACCATAAAAATTAAAGAAACCGCTATCCCGCTTATGTCCATCGCCACTTTTGCGCCCATAAGAATTGAAAGAGTTCCCGGAACAACAAGCGGGGCAAGCATGGTATCAAGCAGTATTAAAGAAAGTCCCAACGCTTTGTCTCCTTTGTAAATCGCCGACCAGATAAAACCGGAAACCGCCGTGGGACCGGCAAAAAGAAGCACAAAACCGGCGATTACATCCGTATCTTTAATAAACTGCGAAGATAAAAAAAGAGCGGCTAACGGCATTAACACATGGGTTGAAAAAAAGAAAAGCAGAATTGGAGCGGGGCTTTTTACGGCGGAACCTAACTCAACGGCGGTAAGTTTTAACGCGCCTGAAAATGTCATAATACTGAACAGTAAAATTACATAGGGACGCAATGGCATAAAAAAAACGGGAAAAAGCAAACCAAGCGCGGCGGACAAAGGAGTCATAACAGGCATAAGCCCGTCCATGACGCGATTTGTCTTTAAAAGACCGTTTCTTAACATTTTTTAATTTTCCAGAATTGTAATTTCTACTCTTCTGTTTTTCTGCTTTCCTTCTTCGGTCTTGTTATCCGCAATCGGATTGTCAGCGCCGTATCCGCGAACCACCATGCGATCCGCCGTACGAACTTTATTGGTAAGGAAATAATCGGCTACCGCTTTTGCCCTTTCCTGCGAAAGCTTAATATGATCGTCTCTTGTTCCGTTCGCCAAAGCCGTATGTCCGCTGATTACAATATCTCTGTCCGGATATTTTTTTATAATAGCCGCGATTCTTTCAAGTTTTTCCAACTCTCCGGGAAGCATCTTGTTGGAATCGGCGTAAAATTGAATATTCTCCAGTCTTAATGAAATACCATCATTAACAACACTGACTACAACGTCGGGAATTTTCAGGCGATCTATTTCTTTTTCAATCTCCGCCGCAAATTTCTCTTTGTTCATTGTTTCAGATTCGATAAATTCAGCCTGCGCTGTTCCGCGGAATTCTATTTTTCTTTTGTCTGACATATCAAAACTCATGCGGAAAGTTTCTTCGTAGGCGATCGCCTGTCCAAGCGAATGATCCCAGTAAACAAGCTGATCAAAATCGCCCATAATGCGAACAGGATAAAGCCGACCCAGCGCGGCTTGAGGTCTTGAAGCTATTTTATAACTTACGGAAAAAACCGGATAACTTTTTCCCTTCCATTCGCGTTGCCCTACATAAGCATAATTTGCCGTAAATGGTATGCGGTACGGCTCCTCTATTCCAAACGAGTCTCTAAAATCGTGTATCTCATAACCTTCCGCTCTCCATGTATCCAAAACCTTTAATTCCTTGTTTGGGAATACAGGCACATTACGCACAACCGGCATATAGTATTGCGGGTCTATCGTAAGGTATCCGAGTTTATCGCGCTCAAAAACAGACTCATATTCCCTTGACCAGAAAAATCCCGCCCCCGCCTGCGTTCTGCTCGCGGCATCATAGACAACCCGTTCCGACGTTTGAAAAATCGCCTTGTGTACGCCCCTGCCGTCTTTTACATCGGTAACTTCTACAGCTATACGATTAAGTATTTCAGCGCGGTGGCTTAAAACGCCGTTTAAAAAAACCGCTTCGTCCACAACGGAAAGTATCCTATACCGCGCGCCCTTTATATGTTTATACTCAAAAACCTCGCACCGCGCGCCAAAAGGGTGGAAAACATTTAACAAAAGAACCAACGCAAATACTGGTATTAGTCTTATTTTTGTCATATATAGTATTATATACTTTAAATTGTAATTTGAATACATGAATTTAAGCGTTCTTGCCGTGAACATTTTCTAAAATACTGCTTTTTACGGCTTTTTAAAACCATTTTCCCTTGAAATTTTCACCAAAAAATGATAACATATTAATATGAGCAAAAAACGACGTGAATAGGGATTGAGGGGTTTTTATACACGGCAAAAACAATAAGGAGTTTCTTAAAGATGAAAAATACAAAAACAAACAACGCTAAAAGGTGCATTTTTTTGGCAATTGCCCTTATTACGGCAATCTTATTCAGCTTTATCGCCTGCGAGGAAGATGATCCTGAACCCGTCAGTATCAATCTAAGCCGGAATACCCTTAACCTGCTTGTGGGGGAAAATGTAGAAGAAAAAAAAGGAACAGGAATATTGACAGCAATAGTTACAAATACAGATGACAAAGAAGTAATATGGAATTCCAGTAAGGAGAATGTAGCCACAGTGAAAGATGGAGTAGTTACTGCCAAAAAGGACCCCAGTACTCCCGGTACTACAGTAATTACCGCAACTATGAAAGTTGGTGGAAAAACGGCAACATGTGTTGTTACCGTACAAGAAGTCTACTTAACCTCAACCGACTCAAAAGAAATTGAAATGATCTCGATACCTGCCGGAACCTTTATCATGGGTCAAACAGGTATTGCGGGACCGACGCATCCGGTAACACTGACAGAATTTTACATGAGTATGCATGAGGTGACGCAAGAACAGTATGAGGCGGTGATGGCAGGTAATCCAAGTAATTTCACGGCAGCAGTACCGGGAGAAGACAATACACCGAACAAACTGCCTGTGGAGAAAGTAAGTTGGTATGACGCTTTGGTATTCTGTAACAAATTAAGCGTGATGGAAGACTTAACCCCTGCATACAGTATTAAAGGTAGTACCGATCCTGATGACTGGGGATCAGTGCCGTCTGAAGGTCATTCGGATTGGGATGCCGTAATAATAGTTGCAGGTTCTACCGGGTATCGTTTGCCGACTGAGGCGCAATGGGAATATGCATGCCGAGCGGGAACAACAACTGCGTATAATACAGGAGATATCATTAGCGACAATACAGGGTGGTATAAAAGTAACAGCGGGAACAAGACACATCGAGTGGGTGATGTGGATGTGGATGTGGATCAAGTTGGATCAAAACCTCCCAATGCTTGGGGACTATACGATATGCATGGGAACGTAAGGGAATGGTGCTGGGACTGGTACGAGACTTATCTGACAAACCCCGGTAGTTCGTCCTCTGGTTCTCTCCGCGTGGGGCGCGGCGGGGGTTGGGATGATCCGCCGGAATTCCTGCGTTCCGCTTTCCGGTATTCCTACGACCCGTACATCCGAAACTCATCCATAGGTTTCCGGGTTGTTCGCCCTTAGGTTTATTGTTCAAGCAGAAGGCTAAATGCCCTCTGCTGACAAAAACCTGCCGTTATGCGACAGGAAATTCTTTAGAAAGAAATAATCTTCTCTTCTTCGTTCGTGTGGTTCGTGGTAAATTTCTTTTATAAGTTAAGCAGTTTCTGCGCATTTATTCCAAGTATCAAATTTTTTTCGTCTTCGGAAAGCCCGCTGTTTTCCAGTCCTTTTACATAGCGCGAGGGCGGCAAAAGCGGGAAGTCGCTGCCAAAGATAATTTTTTCGCATAGACCCAACGCCTTCGCCGCGCGGTAGATTCGCTCGTCAAAAAGATACGGGGTAACGGCGATGTCATAGTACACATTGCGAAAACTTGCTTTGACTTCTTTCATTGTCTCGTAGATAAATATCCCGCCGCCCCAATGGGCAAGAATTATTTTTAAATCGGGGTTATTCAGTATAAATTTTTCTATGTCTTGCATTTGTATACTTGTCTTTCCCGGGTAATAATGACCGACGGTTTCGTTTGCATGCAGCAGTAACGGCATACCAAGTTCCCTACACGCGCCCGTTAAACCGGAAGTCGCTTTTTCGTTAACAAGATCAAAACTCTGCCCTTCGGGGAAAAGCTCCCCTACCCCTTTAAGCCCGTTATTAAAACAGCGTTCTATTTCTTTTGCCGTTTCTTTGCCGTGTTTTACGCCGCCGGTAGGAACAACGGCAAAACCTATTAATTTTTCGGGAAACTGTTTTATTTTTTCTATCACATAATCATTCATATAACGGCACAAGCCTATATCGTTAAAACCAAAACCAAAAATTACGGCTTTATCAAAACCGTCTTTTTCCAATACGGAAACAACGTCTTCCGCCGCCGCGAATTTATTTACCTTACTGTGCGAAATCAACGAAAAGTACGGTTCTTTTTTTGCGTATTTTTCCCAATCCTTGATAACGTCCGGCGGCGTTACATGAACATGACAATCAATTTTCATAAGCGCCGCCTTGCGGACCGGTAAAAATGCCGAGTTTATTCAAACCCGAAAGAAGGGGCGCGCCTGCAAGCATCGCGATAGACGCGAAAACAGCGCGTTCAATTGGGGCGGTAATTGTTAACAATGTCCAAACTTCTTTCGGCTGTTTATACAAAACAAGAGAGAAAAAATTCCCTATCGCGGCTCCGCCTATGAGTCCGCTGAACGCGCATAGCCAGATAGCGGGAAATTTTATCCATTTGTTTTTGCTCTCAAACATCCGCCGCGCGAAAATAAACGCCGCTATCATAACAACAAAACCCAGCCCGTAAAAAAATAACGGAAAGCGGATAACGCTTCTACCTATTTCCTGCGTAAACCAAAGGCTCGTCCCAACAAGATAAACGATAATCCCTCCGTTGATGATAATATTTCCGGCGGGACTGACGGCGACAGGCGGCAATTTTCCCCACGCGGCGCAGCCTGAGGTAAACGCCGTAGTTGTTCCCACGATAAAAGTGCCAAGCCCCATCCATGCCGTGTAAGGCGCGATTAACGAACCGATAAAACCGCCCGCCGCCGAACAAAGAGCGCCGGCTAACGGACCGAAAAAAATCCCTGAGAGCGGATAAAGAACCGTAGACAATGAAAAAGTCCCGCCCGTACCCAGAATTGGAAAAGTCGGCAATAAATGCCCAAGAGCGATAACGGCAGACCAAACGCTTATAACGGCGGGGTGAACGGAAAAATGTTTTTGTGTGTTAATTTTTCCGTCTTCCATCAAATACAATCCTGTCCTTTTCCATTTTTATCAATCTGTTCGCGTATTCGCCCGCCAAAAACATATTATGGGTAACAAAAATTATTGTAAAGCCCCTTGAATGGAGATCTCTCGCTATGTCCATAATTTTTAAACTGCCGGGATAATCATTGCCCGCGTCAACTTCGTCAAGAATAATTATTTTACAGCCCATTGCGAGAACGCACGCGATTAACGTCTTTGTTCTGTCCGCTCTGTTTAACGCTGGGGGAAAAGCGTCCGCGTCGTTAAGACCGACGGTTTCAAGGGCGGTTTCCACTCTCTGTTTTGTTTCAGTTTTTGAAAGACGCATGTTTTTAAGAGCGAAGGCAATTTCTTTGCAGACAGAATCGGTAAAAATCTGAGCGCTTGGGTTTTGCATAACAAATCCAATGTCTTTGGAAATATCACTAACAGAAAGTTTTTTTGTATTTTTTCCGTAGATAAAAATATCCCCCTCACATGGACGCAAAAGACCTGTAATACATTTAAGAAGCGTTGTCTTTCCGCAGCCGTTATTTCCGGTAATAGCGATAAAATCGTTATTTGCTATTTCCAAATCTATATTCTTTATTCCCGAACCATTTGAATATGAGAACGAAAGATTTTTTATATTTATCGCGGGATCGGCGCAATTTTCTTTTTGAGGAATAAAATCCGTAAAATTATCTGTAACGGGTTGTATATGATTTTTTTTTAACAAATCGCCGTTGGAAAAAATATTTTTCGCTGTATCAAGCGCGGCGATTTTTCCGTTTTTTAAAATGCAAACCCTGTCCGCAAATTCAGCCGCTTTTGCGCTGTCGTGCATTGTCATAATTACCGTTATATTTTCATTCTTACGCAGTCCGCTTAAAACCGACATTAATTCCCGCGCGCCCTGCGGATCTAGGCGGCAAAGTGGTTCGTCAAGAACGAGTACTTTTCCTTTCATGGCAAGAACGGCGGCAATAGCGAGACGTTGTTTCTCGCCGCCGGAGAGAGTTGCGGGTTCCCTGTCCTCAAACCCCGAAAGACCTACCGCTTCCAAAGCCTGTTTAATTCTTACTTCCATTTCATCGGGCGGCAGGAGAATATTCTGCAATCCAAAAGCGGCTTCTTCTTTAACCGACGATGTAAAAAGCTGGGCGTCAGGATCGTCTAATGTCATACCGACTTTAACAGCTAACTGCGGAACAGATGAATTTTTTGTGTCGCCGCCGTCAACCTCGACCTTTCCAGATAAATTCCCGCCTGAAACATGGGGAATTATTCCGTTAAGAAGTTTGCAAAACGTAGTTTTTCCCGCGCCGTTTTCGCCCATTACTGCCAGAAATTCACCTTGCGAAACGAATAAATTAATCCCTTCAAGCGCGTATTTTGCGGCGCGCGGGTACATGAAACCGACATTTTCCAGCTTGATTACGGACATTCTTACAATATATTGATTAATCCGTAATTAATAAAGATTATAACCGTGAAAAAAATAATACTGCCTAAAAGAAAAAAGAAATCCTGTTTTTTCATTTTGGGCTGTTCAAGCCATGTTATTTTCTTATAAACACCGAACGCTCTGGAATCCATCGCAACCGAGGCAATTTGAGCTTTCCGCATTGCGCCTAACATGAGGGGCGTAAGCAGGTTTATATAGGATTTTATTCCGAATTTACGCATTCCGCGCAGTCTTTGCGCGTCCATAATCACATGAGCTTCCGCGTTAAAAACAGGAATGAAGTTTAACGCCGATGTTATTATAAACGCGGCGCGATAGTTAACGCCAAGAGCGCATAATCCCCTTGTTATTTTATGAGGGAGTGTTGTTTGGGTTAATACCGGTAAAATCAACATTAAAGCGGCAAGACGGCAGATAATTAAAATGCCAAATAACAAGCCTTCCCATTTAAGCGATCCCGTACCGCCAAAGATTGGAAATGACGCAGGAAAAAGCGGGTTTACAATATAATTTTCACCTTTGCCAAAGAGTGTCTGCATAAAAATAATAAATAACGCTAACAATGAAAGGTTTTTTAAATATTTAATCTCCTTAAAAGATATTCCCAAGGTAATTCTGATAATAATAATTAACATTAACAAACAGACAATAGATGAAAAAGTGTCAAGAAGAAAAGCCAGCAAGGTAAACAGCAAAACAAAAATCAATTTTGTTCTTGCATCTAACTTATAAAAAACAAACATGTAATTCCTTTACTATAAATTTACAAATTCTACAATAACTTATGGACAAAAAAATAATTATGTGCCATACTTCTTAATATATCACACAAAAAGGAGAGTGTATATGACTGACGCAAAAACACGCTTAGCGAACAGGGAAAGACAAAGGAGATATCGTGAAGCGCACAGAGATGAAATTAACGAACAGCGAAAAGAAAGGTATAACAGCAGAATCAAAAAAGGAAAATGTCCAAGATGCGGAGGAAAGGTAAAAAAAGGATACATCTTATGTTCGGCTTGCAGTGAATATCAGGCTAGCTTGAATCGAAAGTACGCAAAGCAAAAAAAGAAAACTACCGTAAAAAAATCAGTTAAAAAAACGACGGCAAAAAAACCAAAAGTCAAAAAAACATTAAAAAAGAAAAAATAACATTTAAATAAAAATAGATTTTCAAAACCGTGTATTTTTTACACGGTTTTTTATTTGTTCGAAATATATCTCACAAAGAGCACGAAGGAAGAGAAGAACACAAAGGAAAGAACGGAGGTTGTTGTTAGAAGATTATACTTGAAATTTCACGATAAGATAGCAAACAAAAACCCCTTTTTTTTCTCTTTGTGATCTCTTCTTCCTTTGTGTCCTTTGTGTGAAAATTCTTTGTAATTTAATCTGAAGTTTGCGTAAAAGGAAGCTCATTTTGGGGTTCTATTGTTTTTTTGGAAAGCAGTCGGTTAATAATAGCGGAATTATCAAGCAGGCTTGAAACAGACTGATTTTGATGAAGGCGCGAAATAACGTCGGCAAACAGACGCGTAACATTGACATTTACATACCACTCGCGCTTTACAACTTCTTCCTGATAGACAGCGTTTGTTCCGATAAGCCGGTAAAAAAGCCCTTCGTTGTACGCTTCGTCAAAGTGCGCGATGGAATTCCCCGAGAAAAGCGGCAGACTGATAGAGCAAATTATTCTGCGCGCGCCGTTTTCCTTAAGATGCCTCATACCTTTTATAAGAGTGCCGCCCGTTCCAAGTATATCATCCGCCATAAAAACAGTTTTATCTCTTACATTACCTAACAGGCGTATCTGCGAAATATTTGATTGGGACGCGTCTTTCGATATTTTTGAGTAATCTCTTTCTTTATACAACAAAGCTAAAGGTCTTTTCAACGCGGAGGCGTAGAATTTATTTCTGTCAACGGCGCCGGTGTCGGGAGAAACTACTACAAAGTCATCGTTTAAAATATCGTCCATGTTGATTAATGTTTGGATAATCTGATAACTGGCGTGAAGGTTTTCAAGGCGTATATGGTTAAACACGTTCATTATATCTCTTGAGTGAATATCAAGGGTAATAATGTTGTCTACTCCAAGGCTTTCAAATATTTTTCCTATTCTGCTCGCGGTAAGCCCTTCCCTTCCCTTTGCCTTGTGCTGTCGCGAATAGGGATAATTCGGTATTACAAGTGTAATCCGCTCTGCTCCCGCCTGCCGCGCCGCGTCAACTGTAACAAAAATTGTCATAAGGTGATCGTTTGTGGTTAAATTATTTACAGTCTCGCCCGCGAAATTTACAGGATAATGATTTTCAACATCCTGAAAAATATACACGTCTTTTCCGCGGATAGATTCCTGAATTTCGGATTTTATCTCGCCGTTTGGAAATAATGTAAATTTAACGGGAACCTTAACAGGTCCGTTATTTCTTTCAGACCCGCTTTGAGATAATGTTCCCCGCGCGACAATCTTATTTATCAGGTCTATTTGAAGACCAATCTTCTCGGCGTCTATATTGTAACGTTTGGAAAGTTCTTCTACTGTTTGTTTGCGGCTTAAACGGTATTTATGGCGAAGGTGTTGAATTACTTCATTTGCAAAAATGTCCCCGCCGGGACAGGCAATAATGGCTAAATTCGCAGGATTGAAGTATTTCATAGGT
>Ga0268262_10005524_pt1 | contig 12510 bp, 12 predicted proteins | sample TergutNc150P3_FD_190354 | JGI IMG/M metagenome (GOLD analysis project Ga0268262, IMG submission 190354) | Nasutitermes corniger P3 segment gut microbial community from laboratory colony in Florida, USA - Nc150 P3 (SPAdes) (version 2) | ecosystem: Host-associated > Arthropoda: Insects >... | reverse complement strand
ACGCCCCCCCCCCCCGAGGATGCAGGTAGGGCGCGATGAAATACGTCAACGGCACATTCCTGAAGACCTGCAACGAACGGCTACGCGAGAAGCTGCTTACAAATCTCCACACGGGCAAGGACTATATCGCCTACTATCCCGTCGGATACGAGGTCATCGGATATTTCAACTCGGGTTCGCAGGTCAATGTTTCCACGGTCATGCAGCGCGGAACCGGAAAGAAATTCCTTCTTAAAAACGAGGACCCTCGAGCGCACGGGCTGAGCGGCGCCTTGAAGCGCGAAATGCAGGTCAGCCACTTGGTCGAAAAGGTCTTCGAGCCTAAACATGCGCCCAACATACCGAAGGCGATAGAGGGCGCATACTTCCAGGAAGCTCCGGCCCGCAGCTATCTTATAGAGGAGCAAAAGCAGGGCTATCAGCTAACGCTCGAGCTGTTCAACGGCCTCTCCAACAAAAAGAAAAAGTTCGTAATGACCGAGCTTGCGAAAAACCTCGGGCGTATGCATTTCTGGATTCCGGACAGGTATTTGAGGCTCTCGGATTTCGTCGTAGAAACGGGCGTATACTTCCCCGATCCGGTGTCGGACTATAGGAGAAAGGCGAGCATTGCCCCGTTCTTCAACAGCGAAAAACTCGCCCTTATCCACTGCGACCTGGCTCCAGCGAATATAATCTACGACGGGGACACCCTCTCGATAATAGATTATGGACGCGCGGGAATCTCGAGCAGGAAAGAAGATTTTCAGAGCATAAGGCGGAATTACTCCGACGAATTCACGATAAGGCTGATGGACACCTACGTCCACGTGTGCGAACGTTTTGCCGGCAAATGGTAGCTAATTGAGATACCACTCCACCGTCTTCTCGATACCGGTGTCGAAGGTCTCATCGGCGCGCCAGCCGAGCTCGGTTTCTAGTTTAGTGGCGTCTATCGCATAGCGGCGGTCGTGGCCGGGGCGGTCTTTCACGAAGGAGATTAAATCTTTATACGAACCTTCGGCGTGGGGCCTTTTCCTATCCAATATCTCGCATATGCGCGCGGCTATTGCCAAGTTGTCGCGTTCGTTCCGGCCGCCGATGTTATAGACCTCGCCCGTCCTTCCCTTATGGTATACCAAATCCACCGCCTTGCAATGGTCGAGCACGTAGAGCCAGTCGCGCACGTTTTTGCCGTCGCCGTAAATCGGTATGGGCTTGCCCGCCAGCGCGGTGCGGATAATCGTCGGTATCAGCTTCTCCTTGTGCTGCTTGGGGCCGTAGTTGTTCGAGCAGTTCGAGGTAGTGGCGTTCAGTCCGTAGGTATGCACGAACGAGCGCACTTGCATGTCGCTGCCCGCCTTGCTCGCGGAATACGGAGAGTTGGGGGCGTAGGGAGTTTCCTCGGTGAAAAATCCGGTCGCGCCCAGTGTGCCGTAGACCTCGTCGGTCGAGATGTGGTGGAAGCGTGCGGATTTATCCTCGCCCCAATGGCGGCGCGCGGCGTCCAGCAGCGTGAAGGTGCCGAGCACGTTCGCCTCGACGAACGCCCTCGGGTTCGCGATGGAGTTGTCCACGTGGCTCTCGGCGGCGAAGTGGATAACTCCGCGCACGTCGTATTTTTCAAATGTCGAGGCGACCGCGGCGGCATCGCAAATGTCGGCCTTCACGAAGGCGTAGTTTTTCGCGTCGTCCACCTCCGAGAGATTCTTCAAGTCGCCCGCGTAGGTCAGCTTGTCGAGGTTGACTATGAAATAGTCGGGATACTTTTTCGCGAAATATGGCACGAAGTTCGAGCCTATGAACCCCGCTCCTCCGGTAATAAGAATCGAGCGCATTACATCCTCCCTATGCAGTCCTTGATCGCGTCTTTCCAGTCGCGAATTTCAAGGCTGAACGTTTTTTTGATTTTCGATTTATCCAATACGGAGTATGTGGGGCGCGCGGCTTTCGTCGGGAACTGCGCGGTCGCTATCGGGTTAATTTTGCAAGGGAGTTTCGACTCTTGCATTATGAAACTCGCGAGATCGTACCAACTGGCGGAGCCCTCGTTCGTGAAGTGATAGACTTCGCGCGAGCCCGGCCTTATCTGCGGCAGCATGGCCTCGATTGCGCGCGCGAGGTCTGTCGCGTAGGTCGGGGTGCCGAACTGGTCGGCCACCACGCCGAGCTCGGGCTTCTCGGCCCCGAGGCGGCGCATGGTCTTCACGAAGTTGTTCCCGTACTCGCTCACTAGCCACGCGGTGCGTATGACAGCGGCGGTTTCGGCCTGCTCCAAAACCTCTTCCTCGCCCGCGAGCTTGGTCTTGCCATACACGCTTTTCGGCTCCGTCTCGTCGGTTTCCTTGAGGGGGGTATCGCCGCTGCCCGAGAACACATAGTCGGTCGAGATATGGATTATGCGCCTGCCGTATTTTGCGAGCCAGCCGGCGGCGGTCGAGTTCAGGAGCTGGGCGAGCGCGGACTCATCCTCGGCCTTATCGACCGCGGTGTAGGCCGCGCAGTTGATTACGAAATCGTATTCGCGCGCAGCGAACCAATCCTTGACGGCAGACTCGTCCGTTATATCCAGCTCGTCGCGGTCGACATACTCCGCGCGCGCGCCCAAAACATCTTTCATGCACGAGCCGAGCTGCCCCGCGGCGCCTACCACCAAATACATCATGAAATCTCCTTCAAGGTCGGGTTGACTTTATCCTTTTCCGAAAGCAACGCCTTGGCCTCGGGAATCTTCCAATCTATCCCGAGCGCGGGGTCGTTCCACAGCAGGCCGCCCTCCGAGGCTCTGTCGTAGAGGTTGTCGCACTTGTAGGCGAATATTGCCGTTTCGGAGAGGACGGAAAATCCATGCGCGAAGCCGCGCGGCACCATGAACATGCGGTGGGATTCCGTATCCAGTTCCACCGACGCGTGCTTGCCATAGGTCGGGCTGCCGGGCCGCAAATCCACCGCGACGTCGAGCACTCTGCCCGCAATGCACCGCACCAACTTCGCCTGCGCCGATGCTCCTTTCTGGAAATGCAAGCCGCGGATTGTGCCGTAGGCCGAGAAAGACTGGTTGTCCTGCACGAAGTCGTAATGCAGGCCGTTGCGTTCGAACTCGGCCTTGCTGTAACTCTCGAAGAAATACCCGCGGTCGTCCTTGAAGACGCGCGGCTCGATTATGATCAGACCCTCTATTGCGGTTTTAACGAATTGCATTCCGAGACCTCCTTGACCACTCTCTTGAGATATTCGGCATAGGCGCCTTTCTTCAGACTATCGATTTTTTTATTCACGGCGGCGGTCGTTATTAAACCTTTTCGCAGCGCCACTTCTTCGGGGCAGGCGATTTTTATGCTCTGCCGCCTTTCGGTTATCTGCACGAACAGCGACGCGTCCATCAGGCTGTCGGGCGTTCCGGCGTCCAACCATGTGGTACCGCGACCCAGCGATATGGCCTTCAGGCGGCCTTCTTTTAGGTAGGCGTCGGAGAGGTCGGTAATCTCGAGCTCGCCGCGGGCGGAGGGCTTGACCTGCGCGGCCTTTTCCGACACGTCGCCGGGATAGCAATAGAGCCCTATAGCGGCGTAGTCGGATTTGGGCTGCTTGGGCTTCTCCTCCACGGACAGGACATTCTTGTCGCGGTCGAACTCTATCACGCCGAAGCGCTCGGGGTCGGGAACGCGATAGCCGAATATGGTCGCGAGGTTTTTCGCCGCGTTCGCCTTGGTCTCCGCGACGATATCCTTGAAGCTGCTGGTGTATAGCAGGTTGTCGCCCAGTATCATTATTACGGGCTCGCCGCCTATGAACTCCTTGCCCAGCGTGAACGCCTGCGCCAGGCCGTCGGGCGAGGGCTGCACCTTGTATTGCAGATTTAGCCCCCACTCCGCGCCGCTGCCGAGGAGCTTGGTTATGACCGGAGTGTCCTCGGGCGTCGAGATTATGAGTATGTCCTTTATGTCGAAGAGCATGAGCACGGTAAGCGGATAGTATATCATCGGCTTGTCGTAGACCGGCAGCATTTGCTTGCTGACGGATTTGGTCATGGGATACATGCGCGTGCCGCTGCCGCCCGCTAGGATAATGCCTTTCATTTTATTCTCCTATTATAGACTGGAATTTTGAGGATTTTGACTATGCGCTTGCCGTTGTCGGTAATCTTCGTGTAGAAGATTACGCGCCTTAATCGCGCGAGAAGCGAGCAAATCTCGAACAAGCGGTTGCGGCCGCCGACGCCGACAATCTCGCAGCCCTTCATGCCGACTACAAATCCGAGCAGGCGTTCGCCCAAGTGCGAGAATGTGCGCGAGTGCACCCACCATGCGGCATCTTCGAAATTCTTCTCGCTTATGCCCCATTTCAAAAACTGCTCGTATGGCTTGGCGCGGGCGAGGAACATGGAGCCGGCGATATAGACGATTTTCTCGGCGTCCTTTATATAGGGGCGGATATCAAACTTGTTTTTGATGTCCTCGGGGTTTTCCGTGCGGACGCAATACCAATTGCCGAGCAGCCCGATTTTGGGATTGTTTCCGAGGAGCGCCAAGTTGTCCGCGAATATATTCGGCGAGCCCAGCAAGCTGTCGACCAGCAGATTCCTCCACCAACTTCCCGTGAAATACCAGCCGCGATTGAAATAATCCAGCCCGCTCGTGCGCTTTGTGTGGAGCTTGAGTATGTAGTCATAATCGCCCAGTTTCACGCGGCGCAGAATTGTTATGAACGGCAGAATGTCATAGCCCTTGTTGCCCACGACCACGACCTCGGGCTTGAATTTCATCAAGGGTTTCAGCGCGGGCAAAACCTCCTTCGGCGCGGTGAGGAAAAGGCTCGTATCGACGCCGTTCACATTCTCTAACTTGCGCGCGAAATACTCCGCCTGCTCGGGATAGAATACGTGGAGATGTATCAAAAGCTTAGGCTTTTTCATGTCGCCTCCGACATCTTTTTTATCTGGTCGTCGGCTTGGAGCGCGTTTATTATCTCGTCCAAGCCTATGCCTTGCATGACCCGATCCAGCGTGTAGAGCGTAAGGCCTATGCGATGGTCTGTCAGCCGGTTCTGCGGGAAGTTGTAGGTGCGGATTTTGTCGCTGCGGTCGCCGCTTTTGACCTGCTCGCGGCGCATTTCGGTGCGGGCGGAGTCGGCAGCGGCGCGCTTCGCCTCGTAGAGCTTGGAACGCAGCATTTTCATTGCGCGGTCTTTGTTTTTGAGCTGGCTGCGCTCGTCCTGGCATTGCACCACCGTGTTCGTCGGGATATGCGTAATGCGTATCGCGCTGTCGGTCTTGTTCACATGCTGACCGCCTGCGCCGCTCGCACGGTAGGTGTCTATGCGCAGGTCGGCGGGATTGATGTCCACATCGATTTCCTCGGCCTCGGGCATGACGGCGACTGTCGCGGCGGAGGTATGCACCCTGCCCTGGCTCTCGGTCTCCGGCACGCGCTGGACGCGGTGCACGCCGCTCTCGAACTTGAGGCGGCCGTAGACTCCGCCCCCGGAGATGTTCGCGACTATTTCCTTGTAGCCGCCCGCGTCGGACTCGTGCGCGTCCATGATGTCGAGCGCCCAGCCTTTGTCGTCGGCGTAGGCTTGATACATCGCGAAGAGATCGCCCACGAACAGAGCCGCCTCGTCGCCGCCGGTACCCGCGCGGATTTCGAGTATCGCACTCTTGTCGTCCGCCTCGTCTTTCGGCAGCAGCGCGACTTTGATCCGCTCCTCTATCTCGGGCAGAGCGTCGCGGGCACGGTAGAACTCGGTTTCCGCGAACTCCTTCATGGACGGATCCTTCATCATCTCCTCGGCGTCTTTCATATCGCGCATGGTCTTAAAATACAAATCGGCGAGCTCTATAATGGGCTTCAGGTTGCTGTACTCCTTGCCGGTCTTTTTAAGCTCGGCGGGCGGAAGGGGCTGCATCATTAGAGCCTCGAGCGAGGCGTATTTCTCCTTCAGCTGCGTGAGTTTGTCGGCGAGGTTCATGTCAACTCTTTATCGGTTATCGTGCCGTCTTCGTTGATTACCTTGGCGAACTTGGCGCCGCGCTTGGCCGCGAGTTCGAGCGGCTTCTTGACCTCTTTGCCCGCGTATATCGCGATCGCTTTCGCGCCTCCGGCGGCGAGCTTGTCGGAAAGGAGGAGCGCAGCCTCGTTCTGCGCGGGGGTTTTGGGAATTATCGCTATCGCGCTCTCGGCCTGTGAGTCGAACTTCCCGCCCTCTATCAGAGGCACGCAGAGGCGCGAAAGTCCGATGGAACCGCCCACGCCGATTATGCTTTTGCTTGAAAAATCTCCGACGAGATTCGCGTATCTGCCGCCGCTTGCGACGGAGCCGAGCGAAGGATAATCGTCGAGGTAGGTCTCGAACACCGTGCCGGTGTAGTAGTCCAGCCCGCGCACTATCGACACGTCGATTTCGCACGGAACGCCCGCGGCTTTCAGGAGCCTATAGACCTCCTGCAGCTCGGCGCAGTCCTTGCCGTTGTCGCGGAGTATCTCCCTTACCTTTCCCGCTTCGGAGAGTTTAGAGAGCTCGGCGTCGAATTCGGCGGGCGACATTTTAAGCTTTTTATCGACTAGCGAAAGAACCTCGGGCAGATTTTTTAACCCGCTGTTATTCCATACTTTTCTGCTAGACAGTTTAGATCTAAACATTCCGAAGCCGAATTTTTTCGAGAGCGCTTCGAGCGCCCGAGCGAGCGTCAAAACCACATCGGCGTCGAAAGCAAGAGGCAGGTCGTTCTCGGCGACCACATCGACATCGGCCTGGTAAAACTCGCGGTAGCGTCCCTTTTGCGCCCGCTCGCCGCGCCACGACTTGTCTATCTGGCAGCGCTTGAACGGGAACTGGATCTCGCCGTAATGGTCGGCGACATAGCGCGCGAACGGAACCGTCAGGTCGAACCTCAAGGCCATGTCGCCCTCGTGCCCTTCCTTCACGACGCCGTAAATCTGCTTTTCCGTATCGCCGCCGGATTTGGCGAAGAGGACTTCGGCGCGCTCTATCGCGGGCGTGTCGGTATTCATATATCCGTGGGATTCATAGACCTCGCGCACGATGTTTCTGGCGGCGTCGAATACCACCTGCTGTTTCGGCGGCAGCTCCACAAACCCCGACAAAACCCTCGTGTTTACCTTATTAGCCATTGCTATCCTCGGTAGGAATCTGGCGCTGGTAGATATAGGCGGCACCGGACTTGAGCTTCTCGGGCGAGAGCTCTATGTTCGTGCGCGCCGCGGATTTCGCGCCGGGCATTATCCGAGGTATCTGCTCGCCGTCGACGAAAATCTCCAGCGCTTCTATATTACCGACGCTGAAGAAAATCCCGTCTTCGGTCATGTTCGGCAGGTAGTAGGTATCGCCGGCCTCCATGACTATTGTCGCGAGCGTGTAGCCGGGGGCGACGTCGCGGCGCGTTTCCTCGTCGAACTTGTAGAGCCCGCGCTTTAAGCGAACCCACGAGCGGCCGCTCGCCTTCAAGACTATACGGGACGAGGCTTTGTTCGCAAGGCCGAATTCCACCGGTTGGCGGTAGGAGACTTCGGATACCGGCGCAGCTTGGGCCGCGGCAGACGGAGGCGGAGGCAAAACCTTCGGCGTCTCCAGGACAACAGGCAACGGCGAGACAGGCGCAGGCGCAGGAGGCTGAATGACTGGCAGCGGCGAAACGGGCGCGGGGGCCGGAGCAGGAGCCGGGACAACAGGCGCGGGAACTACCGGCGCAGGCAATACCGGAGCGGGCGCAGGAGCGGGAACAGGCGCAGGCGCAGGTTCCGGCTTCGGCTCCTCAATCTCCGCCTCGACGGCGGGCACATCATAGCGCGCGGTGTCGTCGCTACTACCTGTAGCAAAGTAGGCTACTGCCAATCCTATCAACGCGAACACGGCGACTATTATCATGTGCGTCGCGGTTATGGCACTGTCCTCTATCACGATGTTCTCATCGAGCGAGCCCGAGCCCGACGCCTTGGTCGGCATATACGAAAGCCTATACTGCTCGGCAAGCTGCGCGCCGTCGAGACCTAGGAAGTCCGCGTAGACTTTTATGAACCCGACGACATAGGCGTGGCCGGGAAGGATGGTGAAGTTGTTCTCCTCCAAGGCCGAAAGATACTGCTGGCGGATTTTGATCACGCCGGCCGCGGCGGCTATCGACACGCCCTTCTCTTTGCGGGCGTTCGAGAGCACGTCGCCGATAGTTTCCTTTTTCGATGGCAGGACGGATGTTTCTTCGTTTATATGCATTATTGCAACCCTCTGATGTTAAAGTAAGGCTTTGCGGAATTATATGCCCGAGCCTGCAGGAAAGCAAGAAAAAAACGGATTTGATTGTGTTGTTACATATCATTCTTGTAAATCGCGGGCGCGCGATATATAATCGCCTCATGATTAGCGCGCTTGAAAAATCGCTGAAGGGGCTGCCGTTCGTCAAGGGGATTACGGCGTTCGCGCTTAGGCGCCTCTTCCCCAATATGACTTACCGCGAGGTCATGCTGCATTTTCCAACGCGCACCATAGATCGGCGGAGTAGCCTGCTCGGCGACGGGAAGATTGCGACTGTCGCGGGCAAGGTTCTGCGCATCGCGGCGGGCTTCAGGCGCTCGCCCACAAAGGTGATTCTGGAGTGCGAAGGCGGCGAGCTTGACCTGACGTTTTTCACCTTTTCGCCATACCTGAAATCGCTGCTCTCGGTCGGCGCGGAGGTGGCGGTGAGCGGCGAGGCGAAGTTGTTCGGGAAACGGCTGACCATGAGCCACCCCGACTATATCCTGCCCGCGCGCGAAATCGAAAAGCTCCGCGTTCTGGAGCCCGTTTATCCCCTAACCGAGGGGTTGCCGAACAGAACCATGCGGCGCGTTGCGGGCGCGGTTCTCTCGGAGCTTCCGAAGACGGATTTATTCGAGCTCGCGCGGCGGCTGCATGCCAGACCGGACGATAAAGAGGCGAGGGTAAAGCTCGCTTATGCCGAGGCCCTCGCGCACCAACTCTCACTGGCGCTTGCGCGGGACAGCGCGAAAAAAACGGCGGCGGCGGTCATCGCGCCCGCGGGAAAATTCGTGGCCGCAGCGCGGGGCGTTTTACCGTTCAAGCTCACGAAGGCGCAGGAAAAGACGCTCGGCGAAATCATGGCCGACCTCGCGACGACCTCGCGCATGACGCGGCTTCTGCAAGGAGATGTAGGCAGCGGTAAGACCTTGGTCGCGGAGCTGGCTCTGCTCGCATGCACCGAGGCCGGCTTCCAAGGCGCGCTCATGGCGCCCACGGAAATCCTGGCTCAGCAGCACTACGATGGATTCTCGGCGCTTATGAAAGAGGCGAAAATACCGGCCGGGACCGTGCTCTTTACCTCGCGCGACAAGGGTGCGGCGCGGCGGCTTAAGCTGGAGGCAATCGCCTCGGGCGAGGCCAAAATCGTGGTCGGCACGCACAGCCTTATCGAGGACGAGGCGGAGTTCAAAAACCTCGGCCTCGCGGTCATAGACGAGCAGCACAAGTTCGGCGTGCGACAGCGACAGCGCCTCTACGAGAAGGGCCCGGCGAACCTCCTGATGATGACCGCGACGCCCATTCCGCGCTCGCTCGCGATGACGGCGTTCGGCGACCTCGAAGTGTCGGTGATCGACGAGCTGCCGCCAGGACGAATACCGCAGAAAACTTCGGTCAGGAGCATAAAGCAGCTCGACGAAACCATTTCCGACCTCTGCGCGAAAATCAAAAGCGGCGAGATCAAAAAAGCCTATTGGGTCTGCCCGCTCGTCGATGAGAGCGAGAAGCTCGGGCTCGCCGCCGTGAACGCACGTGCCGAGGATTTGCGGCGTGCGTTCGGGAGCGCGTTCGGGCTTCTCCATGGCCGCATGAAGCCGGAGGAAAAGGAGCGCGTGATAGGGAGTTTCGCCTCGCCCGACGGCGAGGTGCGCGTGCTGCTCGCGACCTCGGTTATAGAGGTGGGCGTGGACGTGCCCGAGGCCACAGTCATGGTGATAGAAGAGGCACAGCGCTTCGGGCTCGCCAGCCTGCACCAACTCCGCGGGCGCATAGGGCGCGGCGGCGAGAGCTCGCAATGCATACTCATACATAACGGAAAACTCAGCGAAACGGCGCGGGCGCGGCTCGGCATAATGGCGGAAACGACCGACGGATTCAGGATAGCCGAGGAAGACCTGCGGCTGCGCGGAGAGGGCGACATAGCGGGCGTAATGCAGAGCGGGCAGATGGAGTTCAGGCTCGCGAACCTCGGCGAGGATTTGCCGCTGTTCGAGCGGGCGCGGAGCGAGGCGGAGACTATAGTCGCGCGCGGGCTATCGGCGACCGAGGCCGAGCTCCTGTCGTTTTTCGGGTATTGATATTATTCCAACGTCCGTGGCCGAGGGCGGCTAGCACCGGCCGTTCCTGCGGAAGTGCTGCGGGAGTATGGCCGGCTGGGCGTTGGCGAGGATAGTCTTTATAGGATTGTTCCTCGACCCATTGCTCTGAAGGCGAGCTTTTGCCGCAGCCGCGAACTTGAATCTCGCCGCCTCATTGGGGAATAGGTCAAGCATGTTGACGCCATCAATAGATATGGTGTTGTCGCCATCGACCCCTCTATTCCCGTTAGAATAAGTGATTATCCCTTGATCATCAAAGACGACAACCATTCCCTTTTCTATAAACGCTTCAAGATTTTTTGATAAAACATTGAGTATTGGATCAGGAAATCTTAAATCTGTATCAGGTATCCGATTGCCAGTTGTATCCAAATAAACGAGTAGACGCTTTCTGCCATCACCAAGGAAGCCAACTTCAGTTCTCGTTACAATCCCTCTCAGCTCTTCGGCATACGCTTTGACTATCCCACCAGCAAGCATGAACACAACTAATATACCACCCAAAAGTTGTTTGGCGTTTATGGTTTTCTTATTCTTCTGTCTCATTCTTAGTTCCTTTGTTAGCTTTTAGACAAAAAGTACCACATATGTTTATAAAGTCAAGCATTTTCTACCAGTTCAGCTGTATATAGCTTCCTTCCTTCACCTCTTCGCCTGAGGGCACTATACACCTGCCTAGAACTATCCCGCCCGTGGAATCCATTATGCCAGCCATCGCGAACTGCGTGACTCCCTGGGTAAGGCCACTGCCGCCGGCTTCCCATGCGGCGCCTATAGCAGCACCTTTGCCCGCGCCACCGCTAGCTTGCAATGCCTCTATCTTTTTTTGGTTTGCCTCATAATCTGCTTTTAATGTGTTTTGATTTGGGGTCAAGCTTCCTGTAGGGGTATCACCAATAGATTGAAATCTCTCATCTTGTTTAATTTTATTTTGTTTTGTCTCAAGGTCTTCTAATGCTAACTTATTCGCTTTAGCATTACTCGCGCTGCCCACGACGGCCACAGTCGCCCCGATGGCAGCGGTAGCGGTGCTGATTATGCCTGTCATCATAGCCATATCCTTCTGGGTCTGGACGGACTGGTCGACGGCCCTGCATTCCCCCAGCCCGAAAGTCTCGTGGGAGCACGGGAACGGCTTGTCTCCCAAGAAAGCAGGCTTCTGCGCCGACTGGTTCGGGCACCCCGTCCCCGAAACCTTCTTACCGAACATGTCTTTGCCCTCCGGCTCGTGCCGCTTGAACGTTATCACTATCCGGCATCTCCGGACGTCGGGGTTGAATTCTCCTTCCTTCTCCTTACACGCAGAGGTCATCTCTTTCACTAGGAATTCGTCCCAGAAATAACGCTTATAGGTGTCTTTCTTGTGCGCGGCGATGGTGTATTCGCAGCCCGCAACCGCCTCATCGAAGCGATTCTCCTTATAGCATTGCACGTTGGGCGGAGAGCCGAAATCGCTCCCCTCGCAGGTCGTCGCCATGCATTTGCGGAAAGCGTCCCACTGGCTATCGGTCGGCACGTCCGCGACCTCGAGCGGAGTTATCGGAGCGGCCGGAGCCGTGACCGCGGGTTTGTGGGCCGGCGCGGGCGCGGCGGCCATGACCGGAGCCGGAGCAGACGCGGGAGCGGGAGCAGATTCGTAATCCGCGGCGGGCGCGATGGAAATCTCTTCTACAACGACATCGACTTCCTGCGCCGAGCCCAAACTTGTCCCGCCAGAAGAGGAGCTCTTCGAGGTCTTGCCCTTACTTGACCCGGAGGACTTTTGGCTTGCGGCTCTTTTCTGCTGTTGTTTCTTTTGCGGCGCGCTATATGCCATCTCCGCCCATGCCGATGCAAAGACACAACTAACCGCGAATATTGCGAGAAGCCTTCTCATGCCTATTATTATACCATAAAAATCTAGGTGTTGCAAGAATCCATTATGGCGATATAATCCCAAGCGTGAGCGGATTTTATTACATGCGAAGGGCAAGCGGCCGCCCGAGGCCAAGCGCCGGTGCCGAGCGGAGCGAGAGCACCAAGGCGCGCCGCGCCGTGGGGGCGGGCGGGCGCGCGGCCCTGCGGGCACGGGATAAGCGTTATTTCTGGGACGAATTCCTAGTGAAAGAGATGACCTCTGCGTGTAAGGAGAAGGAAGGAGAATTCAACCCCGACGTCCGGAGATGCCGGATAGTGATAA
>Ga0268262_10005523_pt1 | contig 12510 bp, 12 predicted proteins | sample TergutNc150P3_FD_190354 | JGI IMG/M metagenome (GOLD analysis project Ga0268262, IMG submission 190354) | Nasutitermes corniger P3 segment gut microbial community from laboratory colony in Florida, USA - Nc150 P3 (SPAdes) (version 2) | ecosystem: Host-associated > Arthropoda: Insects >... | reverse complement strand
TGGGGCTGGTTGACGCGCTCGGCGGCCTGCAGGACGCAGTCAAAAAAGCCGCAGAGCTCGCCAAGATAGAGGGCGACTACCGCGTGGATACACCCGGCGAGCCGCAGACCACTATCGAGCGCTTGATGAAGATGATGGGCGGCGGCGAAAAACGGAAGCTGACCAAGGCGGGTGCCTTCGACACAGCAAAGAACGAGCTGGAAGAAGCGCTGCTGCGCCTGCGCTCCCTCAACGACCCAAATGGCGTCTATGCCTTGGCGCCAATCGGCGTGACGATTAAGTAATATCAGGTACAAGTCACAAGGTAAAAGTTATTCCAATTCTAAATAGAATCATGGCTGATTCTGTTTAGAATTGGAATTAGGCTTTCCGCGTTTTCTTCTCCATTTTTGAAGTATCAATGGGCAGCTTCTATTGCCATGGCCTTATAAGTTTGGCCTATCACTGTTTCATCGTCCGTGATAATCAGCAGGATGTCGTTGAGGAAGATGTGGGTCTGCCCGGTGGGCACAATATATTTCCCGCCCCTTTTCAACAGAACCACCACGGCCTTTTCGGGCAATGGAAGTTCCATTAGAATCTTCCCATGTTTCAGTGCCTTTTCGTTTATTGTTATTTCAGTCGTGAATGAACCCATGTCCGAGCATAGCTCTAAGTCAAATTCTTTTTTCTTTGCCCGATTTATGGACGCTTTGTCAACCAGCCTCAACCTCTTGGCTACCCATGCCAAAGTAGTCCCTTGCACAAGAAGCGAGACCAAAGTTACGAAAAACACTATGTTGAATATGTATTTTGCATTGGGGACACCGGCAACCAGCGGAAAAATCGCAAAAATTATTGGCACTGCGCCCCTAAGCCCCACCCACGAAACAAATGTTTTGTCTCGGAATGAAATATTTTTCAGGAGGGCAAGGGACAGAAAAACGCTCGCTGGCCTAGTAAAAAATATCATTAGAATGCTGATTACGACACCAGGGATCAAGACGTTCCAAGCGATAAGTTCCTTCGCATCTACTAGTATTCCCAGCATCAGGAACATCAGTATTTGGCAAAGCCATGCAAAGCCGTCAAAAAACCTTAGGGTTGACCTTTTGTGGATCATTTTGGAATTGCCAACCAATAGCCCGCAAATATAGACAGCCAAAAAACCATTGCCGTGTATTATATCGGTGAAAGAATAGACAAAAATTGCGGCGGTAAAGCTGAGGATGGGATAAAGGGACACATTGTCTATTTCGATATTGTTTGCAACCCAAACAGTCAGTTTGCCAAAAAGGTAGCCCGAAAGGCAGCCAAAGACAAGCTCCACCAAAAAAGTACCTGCTGCCCCCCAATAACTGTGTTCGCCTGGGCCAACGATGAGAGAAATTAGGCATATTGTCAACATGTATGCCATCGGGTCGTTGGTCCCGCTCTCCAGTTCTAGCAATGGGCGCAGATTGTGCTTTAGAGCAAGCCCCCTAGACCTCAGAATGGAATAAACAGAGGCAGAATCGGTTGACGACATGACGGACGCCAACAATAGGCATGTCAGAAACTCTGGGGCCTGTCCCTTGATAGAAAAAAATGAGGCTCCGCCCCATATCAGCAATCCGGTTATGAGAGCCGTCAGCAGGACGCCCAAGGACGCCAGCAACAGGCCGGGCAACATTATCGGGCGCACCTCTTCTATCTTAGTGTCTAGACCGCCAGAAAACAGGATCACTGCAAGGGCGATTGTCCCAATCGCCTTGGCAAGGTCGTAGTTGGCTCCGCCAACCGTATGGGCAAATTCGGAGTTGGCCACACCTATGGCCTGCGCAAAGCCGTAATTGGCCCCCTCAGCCGCCTGTGCAAGGTCACTGACCTGATGGCCGCCCCAGAATATGCCATAGACCATACCGACCGCCAGAAATAGCACCAGCACGGGCACGCCGTATTTGGAGCCGGCCTTTCCAACTAGCAGGCTGATAAAAAACAAAAGGGAGAGGACCAATAGGATGGCTTCAGTCGGAAACCCGTTATGCACCATTGCATGCGGTGCCTTCGCGGCGACCTGCACCTGCCCAGAAAGTTTTTGGGCGGACTCATCTTGGACCAGCAATGGGAACTGGCCAGCGAGCGCCATTTCTGATGCAAATGTCATTAACTCTCACCTAGAATGTTTTTACTCAATCGACTACAACTGCCCAGCAGATCAAGCGAATGAACCGCATGGGCAAAAAGGGCTTTCTATATTGCTTTGCCGCGCCTCATCATGTATTCGGTACTATATCATAAATTATTGCGTTTGCAAGTGCTTGACATGTCGCCAGCCTCGCAGACCAGTACCGAGCAAGGCCCATGACGCTGCCTAGATTTGCCTTTACAGAACCCATCGCCCCACGAGAGGGCCTATTGCTCCCGCTCAGCGCGGAGCAAGCCAGACACGTCTGCGCGTTAAGGATAGCGCCAGGGGGCGCATTGGAAGCGATGCTGCCAAGCGAAATCTGGCTGTGTGAACTGGCTAGCGCATCAAAGCATGGCATGGAGATTCGCCTAGTTGCGCCTATAGCTGAGGACAGGGAAGCCCTCATAGAAATACACGCCTGCCTGCCAATTACCGCGCAGTTGAACATCTGGGGCGACTTTTTGCCAAGCGCGATAGAGCTGGGCGCGACGCTGATACAGCCAGTTATTTATGAAAGGAGCCAATTCAGCGACCGCCAAGTGAAGCCCAGCATGGAGCGGTGGCGGAGGGTCATCTTGGCGGCTTGCGAGCAGTCCCATAGGAATAAAGTCCCCGAATTATTGCCGCCCGTACCCCTTTATGTGCTTCAAACTTGGCGGGCCGACCAAAAATGGGTGGCGTATGAAATTCCGACTGGCGGAAAGAATCCGCGCTTGGAACCCGGCAGTATAGCCTTCACACACGGGCCGGAAGGCGGCATCACCGACTCGGAAATAGAGCTGCTGACAAAATCTGGCTGGAAGGCCATAAACCTTGGGAAGAGCATATTGAGGGCCGCCACCTGCCCTGCCGCGATCTTGGGGGCAATACAGATGGAACTGGGCAGGGACTAGATTTCAGGGGCTAGGTTGTGGGGAGTAGGGATTAGGGTAAGCAAGGAGGCGGCTGCGCCGCGTTGATGATTATGGTGGATTGGGCGCGTGGTGCCGGACGAAGTATTTTTCCCGCCTGTGCCGCCAACTTCGGAGCCTGCACCCAAAACCCAAACGCTGAACGGAGTCTTGCGAACAAAATTAGCCGAGTTTTGCAATAAGCTATACCGTCAATGAGCGTACAATATTGCGATGGGCAGGTTCTCGGAAGAAGCGGGGCGCGAGGCGCTGGATGGGCATCTGCGGCTGCCGCCGTGGATAGCCAAGGAGAGGGCCAAGCTATCCGAGTTGCACGCGATGAAAGCCGGGCTTAGGAAGATGGGCTTGCACACTGTCTGCGAGGAGGCGCGCTGCCCAAACCGCGCAAACTGTTTTGGGCGGGGCGCCGCTGCCTTTTTGCTGATGGGAAGCGTTTGCACTAGGGATTGCGGCTTTTGATCCGTTGCCGACGGCAAGCCCAAGCCCCCAGACCCTGGCGAGCCAATAAAAGTTGCAAAGCAAGCGGCAGCTATGGGGCTAAAATACGCCGTCCTGACCAGCGTCACTAGGGACGACCTGGCCGATGGTGGCGCGGCGCATTTTGCCGCCACCATAAAGGCAGTCAAAGAAAATGGGGCAATGGTTGAAGTCCTCGTGCCAGACTTTCTCGGCGATCTAGACGCAGTGGCGCGTGTGGTGGGGGCAGGGCCCGCAGTGTTCAACCACAACCTTGAAACTGTGCCACAACTGTATCCAAGTGTTCGTTCAAAGGCAGACTACGGGCGCAGCCTTAAAGTTTTGGCCGAGGCCAAGCGAATCGGCAGCGCGATTTTCGGCAATGACTTTCGCACAAAGTCGGGCCTGATGCTGGGCCTTGGCGAAACAGAAAACCAGCTAATAGCGGTGTTCAAAGACCTTGCTGTGACAGGCGTGGACATCATCACGCTGGGGCAGTATCTAAGGCCGACAAGGCGCCAACTTCCAGTGCGGGAATACGTACACCCAGACACATTTGACAGGCTAGGCAACATGGCGAAGGAGATAGGCATTGGGACGGTGTTCTCGGCCCCCCTCATACGGTCAAGCTTTAATGCTGAGGAAGCGTTTGGAACAACCATTTCTGGCGCAAATAGAACCTAGCCCCGATCCCCACCCCCTTGCCGGTTACAAGGCAAGCGCAAGGCCATACATAGCATGGGGATTTATCTTGTAATTGTAACTTGTAACTTGGAGCTGCTGTTATGCCTTTTCCTTGATTTCGTTCAAACTTGGTGATAATATCATTGTTCACCTTTGAGCGCAGGGGCGCCTTTACGCTCCAAGCTCATCCCGGCTGTTCAAGGCAATACGCGGCAACTGGAAAATCAAAGAAAACCAAGGAATAATGTTCGAGACACTGACTGACAAGCTGACAAAGGCGATGAGGTCGCTGTTGGGGCAGCCCAGCCTCACGGAGAAAAACATCGAGGACGCCCTGCGGGACGTGCGGATGGCGCTTCTGGAGGCGGACGTGCATGTCCAGGTGGCCCGCACTTTTCTGCAAAGGGTCAAGGAAAGGGCATTGGGTTCCTTGGTGTTAAAGGGGTTGAACCCAGCGCAGCAGTTCATTGACATCGTGTACCAAGAGCTGACTGACGTCATGGGCGGCCATTCAGACGAAAAGCCGATGAACATGGCTTCCACCCCGCCAACTGTTGTGATGATGGTCGGCTTGCAGGGCAGCGGCAAAACCTCTACATGTGCAAAGCTGGCCAAGTACCTCAAAAAAAATGGGCACAGCCCGCTTCTGGCCCCTGCGGATCTGAGCCGCCCGGCGGCGATAGAGCAACTGCACATCGTGGCCAAGGAAGCGGGGGCGCAGTCGTTCCGCAGCCTTGAAAAAAAACCGGTCGCAGTCTGCATGGCCGCGCTGGAAGAGGCGAAAGCCAAGGGCTGGGACGTTCTGATATTAGACACCGCTGGGCGCCTGCACATCAACGAAGACCTGATGGAAGAGCTGTCCGTCATCAAAGCCGCCTGCAAGCCCGATGAGATACTGTTTGTCGCGGATGCCATGACCGGCCAAGACGCAGTGCGGTCGGCGGGGGCCTTCAACGAAAAACTTGGCATCACGGGCGTGATCCTCACCAAGACAGACGGCGACAGCAGGGGCGGAGCAGCCTTCAGCGTCAAGCAGGTTACAGGGCAGCCAATCAAGTTTGTGGGTACCGGAGAAAAGTCGGACGACCTAGAAAGGTTCCACCCAGACAGAATGGCGCAGCGGATCTTGGGTATGGGCGACGTGCTGACGCTCATTGAACAGGCCAAAGAAAAGATCGGCGAAGGCGAAGCAGAGAAGATAGCCAAAAAACTAGAAAAAAATCAATTCTCTTTGGAAGACATGCGCTCGCAGTTCCAGCAGATCAAAAAGCTGGGTTCTATGAACAAGCTGATCGGGATGCTCCCTGGCATCAGCCAGTTCAAGGGGCAGCTTGAAAATGCGGCCACAGACAAGCGCATGAAGCACATGGAGGCGATACTCGATTCTATGACGCCAAAGGAGAGGAAGAACCACAACCTGCTGGACGCCAAAAGAAAGCGACGGATCGCGCTGGGCAGCGGCCGCACGGTTCAAGAGGTCAATCAGGTGCTAAAACAGTTTTTAGAAATGAAGAAAATGATGTCCCAATTATCCAACCCCGGCTTTATGAAAAAGATTCAGTCATTGGCCGGACAAAGCAAGTTCCCTTTTTTGTAGGCCAACGACACACCAAGGAATTAAAGGAGTCACATGCTCACCATCCGTCTTGCACGCCACGGCGCGAAAAAGCGCCCCTTTTACCACATTGTCGTTTCGGAAAGCGACAGGATCCCGACCGGGCGCGCCTTGGAAATCCTGGGTTTTGTAAACCCAATAGCCACGTCGGGCGAAACTATCCGAATAGACGCCGAAAAGATCAAATCCTGGATAACCAAGGGTGCCCAGCCGTCCAAGACCGTAAGGGACTTGCTCAAAAAGCACAAAATCATATAACCAACGGCCATCTCCAATACGCCGGGAGGCCCCGGCGACTGGGATTTTGTGGCAATTGCTTGGACGCCCAAGGGGACAGAGATGGACTTGGAAGCCTTTCTGAAAGAAGTTTTAGAGCCAGTTTTGGATTTTCCCAAAGAGCTTGTGGTCGAAGTCAAAAAAAACGGTAGGCAGTTGGAGGTGTCCTTGCGCGCCCCCCAAGCCGACCGAGGCAGGATAATAGGCAGAAATGGCAAGATGATCTCGTCGCTCCGCTCCCTCTGCCGCGCCGCTGGCGAAAAACAGGGGCTGAGCGTCAACTTAGAGCTTGTGGAAGACGACGAGAACGGACAGACGGCCCAGGAGGCATGATGTTTCTCTTGGGCCACCTAGCCAAAGTGCAGGGGCTAAAGGGAGAGTTCTTGCTGGACGCGGCAACGGAATCCCCCGAACTCATACCCGACAACGAAGGTCTGTTTCTGGCCCCGCAAGGCGTGGATATGTCCAGCAGCGACTCTTTCCCGCAGGGCTGCATGGCCGTCAGCGTACGCGAATACAGATGGCACAAGGGTAGGCCGTGCTTGGCGTTCAGCCAGATAAAAGACAGGACGGCTGCCGAGCCATACAAGGGCTGGAGCCTGTGGGCTTCTCACTGGCGCACGGAACTGGCGGAAGATGAATCATTCAGGCGGGACTGGATAGGCTGCCGTGTGTATGCTAGGGACGAGTTCATCGGCGAAGTCGCTGCGTTGGAGCCTTCTCCCGCCGGCTACGACATGGTTAAAGTCAAAGACATGCGCCCAGGGAGGAACGGCCTGCGCGACGTCCCCTACGTCAAGGCCTGGTTCGACCTAGACTTGGCAAACCGCCGGATCTGCATTGACCCACCTGACGGGCTGCTGGATTTAGATCGAATGGATTGACAAAGGCGCGACAAAGGCACTCAGCGCCTCTTTGACTCTCCAATCAGCGCGGTGGCAGACTGCTCGTTGCCGCAGGCGTCTGACACCCTGACCATCACCCGGCTGCCCCTTACGCGCTCTTTGGGCACGAGGACGTTAAAGGACTCTTCCTTTTGGTCGAATATGCTGTCCTCTGGCAGCACGAACAGCCAGTTTTCGCCATCCGCGCATATCGCAGCGTCTTGGATTGTTGAGGCCTCGTCTTTGGCTACAAAGCGCACTCGTATGTTTTCGCCGTCTTGGGTCGCAAGCAGCTCGGGTATCGTTGGGGGGGTGTGGTCAACGATGAATGGGTTTGTGCGCCATGTGCTGGACAGGGCGGCGTTGAACGGCTGGGAGGGTGCATCGGTAGCTGTCGCCTCTAGGCGGTAGCGGCCGTCCGGCACGGGCAGGGTGTCGAATGTGAAAAACATCTCCTGCCAGCCCTTTTCCAATTCTATGGCTGGGCCATTCTCTGGCACAAGCCTGATGCGAAAGCTCAACTGGTCGCCATTTGGGTCATTCACTCTAAAGACGAAGGCTTGTGAGCCTCTCCTGAAACCTCTTTTTTCCGAGCTTCCCCAGCCAAGGGAGGGGATTATTTTTTGCGCCTCTAGAGGGATGCGGTCATAGCCGGTTGTGTCAAAATCCTCCCTGGGTGCGGAGCGCTGTATGACGATGCCAGAAGGCATCACGTCTATGCCCTCCCAAACAGGTGCAAGGTTCCTGTTTGAATAATGAACCCTTATGCCTTCCACGATGGGAGTCCCGCCCCCGCGGCTGGACGTGAGCTTTATTCGGAACTGTGCGAAGCGCGTGGGCTTCATTTGCGGCCTCTCCCCAGAGCGAAGGGGAGGGCTCCACGGCCCCCAAGTGCTATCCGGCGTTTCTGTAGAACCCACTCTGAACTGTATTTCGGCGTTGGTGCCCTGGGGCGTTTCTGAATCGAGGTACATCCGCCCCCAGTCCCCAATGGGGTTTGCCCTGAGGGGCTGGCTCTCAAGCGTCCCTTCGGTGGCGAGCGAATCGGAGAGCAAGTGTATCTCTGCGGGGTTTGAGGCCACCGCTATGATGTCTGCGCCGACAGGCATGAGCGAGGTGACTTGGGCGGCCCCCAAATCTTGCAGCACGGCAAATGGGTCGGCCTCTCTGGCTTTTTCGGAAAGGGGAATAGAAAAAATGCGGCTGCGGTTGCCGGTGCCAACCAAAAGCTGGTCTTTCCATGTGGCCATTGAAAATACTTGGCTCTGGCTGCTGGTCCAAAGCACTTGGGGGATGCGCTCCTTGTCCAATTTGAACACTGTTGAGCGGACAGACCCCACATTTGTGACAAGATAACTTTCGCGGTTCTCTAGCTGGCCCGAGCTCATTTTTTCTGCCAGGCCTTGGTTGGCACCGAAATAAATTTGCCCATCTTGAAGCGTCAGCGCCCGGACTTCCTCAAAGCCCGTTGCGGCAAGCACTTCTATTTGCTCGCCTATTTGGGTGAACCTGGCGACTAGGCCCTTGCCATGCGTGCCCAATATCCAAACGCCAGGGCTTTCCTGAACTATGGCCGTGAATGCAGTTTCTTCGGGTATGGAGACTAGCCGTCTGGCAACGGAATTTTCCCTTGCTAGATACAGCGTCGCGCCCCTCTCCCCGCCCCCGGCGATGAAGACGTCGGTCCCATTTGAGGCCAACGCCCATATCACCCTTGCGTCCATTTCTCCAAAGGGCTTGGATTCGCCGCTGGGGTTTATTCGGTGCAGCTTGCCGTCCGCACTGGTGGCCGCTATCAGGTCATTGCCCAAGCGCGTCATGGCGAATATCATTCCACCCTTTAGCTGTATGAAGGGCCTCACTTGGCCGTTGGAGTAGCGGAATATCTTTCCCTCGGTTCCGGCGGAGAGGAAGGCGCCACCTTGGCCGTCTGGGACTGCCGACCACACCACGCCCTCGGGAATCTGCGCGGCCCTTCTAGCGTTGGGGGCTAGGCGCAAACTGCCGTCCGCGCTAATTTTAACGCCCTTGACATCTGCCCTAAGCCAGTCGTTGAATGATGAAAAGGTTTCAAGGGCTTGCTGCGCCGATGCTATGCAGCCAATGCACACTGCACAAAGTGCCGCCGCCACAGTTATCAATCTATTGAAATTCATGGGTTCCAGCCTATCTAAAAAGTGTCATGGGGAAATAGCGGCATTTTGCAAGATGCCGAATATGTATTACTCAATCTCTAGCTCCAGCGTAAAAAGCCCCGAAACCTCTCTCTCCAGCGGCAGCACCGCCCTGCCGAGAACACGGCGCTGAAGCCTATTGTCGGAAGTGTCGCCGTCCGACATCAAAAGGCTGCTTATCGAGGGCGGTATGCCTTCAATGCGGTTGCCCCTCAATCCGGCGCCATCGAATTCCTGCGTCAGGAATGCGTAGGCGTAGTTGTTCTTTAGCGTTCCATTGAGCAGCAAGACCATCTCGGCAAGCGAGGTCGTGCGTATCCTCTGGGTGTCCGAGTCATCCCTTAGCATGGACAGGCCGTCGCCGACCTTGAGGATAGCCTTCCCCGGCTTGGCGGAGAGGGGAACTTGGACGCTGAGTGTAGCCGTTTCCCTTACGCCTTGGATGTTTTGCAGGGTTATCAGCAATGGAAGCGACTGGCCCCGCTTAGCCCTGGCGACCAGCGGGCGGACACCGGCAATGGCCGTCAAGTCGAGCCTTTCCTCGCCTTTGATGTTGACCGAAAGGCCCTCTATGACAGGGCGCTCAAACGAATTAAAGTATATTGCCTGAACCATGCCCGCAAAATACGTTGGCAAACGGGAAGAGCTTAGATCCGCAGACATATTTTCAACCATCAGGGGCTGCTGGTTGGCGATTTTGATGTTGCCCTGCAGGCTGAGGCTCTGCATCCCAGTCTCTCGCACGTGCGCTGCTATCGTTTGCACCAGTACCGTGTGAACCAACAGTGGCGTGAGGGCTGGGTGGTCTATCACGTCGAAGCTGAAATTCATGTTTCTTTTTCCGCCAAGGTTGAGGCCAATCCTGAATGGGATCATCCTTGGCTCGGCGCCAAAGACCCCGGCGACTCCAGTCGGGCGGTCGAGCCGAATGGCCCCAATTTGGGCCACGGGCTGAGAAAGCTTCACGCTGTTGGAATAGCTCGCAAGAGGGGTGGCCACAGACGCAGACCACAGAGGGAGGTCAATTGCCCCAAAGTTGCCCATGTCATTGCCCATCAGGTTGTGTCCAAAAAGCAGTATCCGCTTGTCGGAAACATAGGTGATGGTGCCCGTTGCAGCAAGCATCAGGTCTCCCTGCACCAATGTGACGGCCACCATGCCGCCAGGCTCTATAGGGCTTGGGTCGGCTGCTCCGCCCGCCGTTGCAACGGCTCCGATGAATTGCACCGGCAGGCCGTCCCAACAGGCCCTTGCCTCTGGCGCCAGAGAAGCCCCATGCAGCAAAATGGGCAGGGACTGGCCAGTCATCGCATTTTCGGCTTCTGTCTTTTTGGGAAATCCCAAGATGTCGGCCAAGGGTACCATTTCTCCCAACTGGGCAGATCTGACGATTTTGGAAGGGTCCAGCCTTGGGGGCATCAGCGGTGTTCGGGCGGAAATCGCATCTGGCACGTCCATTAGCTGATCCAGCATTTCATGGATAGGGGTGATGCCGCCGATTGGCTCTTTGGCCCACGGGAAGCCGACGGAAAGGGCCCCAACCAGCTTGCCGTCAATATAACAAGGGGAGCCGCTCATGCCGGCCATGATCCCCGTGTTTGCAAGGGGCCCGCCGGCCGCCTTGAAAAGTATCCTGTTTCGCCCGGGAGAGTGATTTTTTTCGATGCCCAGCACTTCAAAATCAAAGCGCTCGATGGCGCCGCCCTTGAAAACCGTCAGCCCGTACCCCTTCATGCCCGCCCTTATTTCTGATACCGGCATGGTGGGCGGCGGGGACTGGCTGCGGGCCGGGCCAACCAAGGCCAAGGCCAAAATGATGCCCAAGAAAGTGCGCGATTGAAAAAACATTTGCTTACCGCCCAATGTGAGATTAACAGGATAGCATGATAGGCACCTACATTCTCATGGGTGCCAGCTAAACCCGAATTGTTCCCAATCGCCGCCTGTAATGGGCAGAGCATGAGTTTCGTATTTCTTTGTTGTCGCTGCCTTGGTAGTGTTAAATGATGAGAATCTTGATTCTGGGCGACATAGTGGGAGAACCTGGGCGAAAGCTGCTGGAACGCTTCCTGCCCGAGCTGCGAAAGGCCCTTGACCTTGATTTTGTCATCGTCAATGGGGAAAACGCGGCGCACGGGAATGGCATAACCGAGCGCATCGCCAAGAGCATGTTTGAAGAATGGGGAATAGACGCAATCACGACAGGCAACCACGCCTTCGACGTCAAGGGCATTTCTGGCTATTTTGACAAAGAGCCGCGCCTGCTGAGGCCGGCAAATTGGCCGCCAAGCACCTCTGGCAATGGGTACGCAAAAATCCACACCCCCAGCGGCGAGGAAATATTGGTGATAAACCTTATTGGCCGAGTGGGCATGGATTCATTAGCAGACTGCCCATTCAGGGCGGCGGACGCCATTTTGGCAAAAGAAAGGGCGGACGTGGTGCTGGTGGACATGCATGCCGAGGCTACCAGCGAAAAACAGGCAATGGGCTGGCACTTGGACGGAAGGGCGTCGGCAGTTGTTGGCACCCACACCCACGTCCCGACGATGGATGACAGGATATTGCTCAAGGGCACAGCATTTGTCACGGACATTGGTATGGTGGGTCCATACGACGGCGTAATAGGGATGGACAAAGACGCAAGCCTCAGCCGTTTTTTGCAGGTCAAGGGCGACAAATGGAAGGCAGCGGAAACTGGGTTACAACTGCACGGGGTCTTTTTGGAAACCAAAGGGCGCAGGGCCGTCCATTTCGAGCGGGTGGTCAGGAAGATGTGATGTAGGCTCAATTGACAATTGGGGGTTTTACAATTACTCTAATCGAACACAATTTGGCAGAGGATTGGCGCATTAAATGGTCGGCTGGACAAAAAAGTGGAGAGGGAAGGGCGAATTGTGCCGCCTTGCGGAAATGGAAGCCGGCGGCGTTGACGCCATGAAATTTGACAGGCTGAAGAGGGCTTGGCCATTATTCGTTGGACAGGCTAACGCGCTCAAGACTCGCCCGCTGTCAATAAGGCAGGGAATGTTGGTCATCGGATGCCACGATTCTTCGCTGTTGGCGGATATAAGGACAAGCGCGACCGTGATTTGGCCTGACCTGCGCGACAAAGTGAACTCTGCCCTAAAAGTCCATCTGCAAAAGCTGGAGATAGTCCCATGCGACCCCGAACCAGAGAAAACGCCCCCAGTTAAGGCAAAGGCCAGCCCAGACCCGCTGGACGCAGTGCTAAAATTTTACCAAAGGGCCAATGCAAACAAAAATGGACAAAGCGGCCAGAACTAGGTAGAATCTAAACTGTACGGGGCGTGGCTCAGCCTGGTAGAGCGCTCGGTTCGGGACCGAGAGGGCGGAGGGT
>Ga0268262_10005522_pt1 | contig 12511 bp, 9 predicted proteins | sample TergutNc150P3_FD_190354 | JGI IMG/M metagenome (GOLD analysis project Ga0268262, IMG submission 190354) | Nasutitermes corniger P3 segment gut microbial community from laboratory colony in Florida, USA - Nc150 P3 (SPAdes) (version 2) | ecosystem: Host-associated > Arthropoda: Insects > Digestive... | reverse complement strand
GTATATTGCGCCCATATCAAATAAATGCAATAAGGTCTGTACAAAAATCAGCGAGCAATGGAAATAGTAGATTTTTAATTGAAATGGCAACTGGCTTGGGCAAAACATTGACAGCCGCAGCTATAATAAAGATGTTTTTGAAGACTGGTAACGCAAATAGAATTCTGTTTTTGGTGGATAGGTTGGAATTAGAAAATCAGGCAAAGAAAGACTTGGAAAAATATTTAGGTAAAGATTACATAAGTGCTATTTATAAAGAACACAAGAGTGATTGGCAAAACGCAAATATTGTTATTTCGACTATTCAATCTTTTTTGACTGGCAACAAATATAAATTTTTTTCGCCAACGGATTTTGATTTTGTGATTTCGGACGAGGCTCACCGTTCCATTGGTGGAGATTCCCGTGCGGTTTTTGAGTATTTTATTGGCTACAAATTAGGCTTAACCGCAACGCCCAAGGATTATCTGAAAAATACGAATATATTGGATTTTAAAGACCAAAGAACTTGGGAAAAACGGGTTTTGCTGGATACATATAAAACTTTTGGTTGCGAAAGTAGCGAACCGACTTTTAAATTTTCTTTGCCACAAGGAGTTAAAGAAGGTTATTTAATTAATCCCTATGTATTGGATATAAAAACCGAGATTACAACAGAACTTTTATCAAAAGAAGGATATGCCGCTATTGGAATAGATGAAAAGGGGGAAAGTACAGAAGATACTGTTTTTGGGAATGATTTTGAAAAAAGTTTTTTTAACGAAAATATAAACCGCAGATTTTGCGAATGCTTTATTGAAAATGCAGAATTAGACCCCATTAGTGGTGAAATTGGAAAATCAATTGTATTTTGTGTTAGCCAAAACCACGCAGCAAAAATAACGCAGATTTTAAATGAAATGGCAATGCAAAAATTCTCTGGCAAATATAACTCAGATTTTGCAAAGCAAGTTACAAGCATAGTTCAAAATTCGCAAAATATGACAATTAATTTTGCAGAAGCCAATAATCTCGGAGGAAAGAGCAGATTTTTGGAAGGTTATGACACTTGCAAAACCCGTGTTTGCGTGACCGTTGCTATGATGACTACTGGCTATGACTGTCCCGATTTGCTGAACATCGCATTTATGCGCCCAATTTTTAGCCCAACTGATTTTGTGCAGATGAAGGGCAGAGGCACTCGCAAGTATTCTTTTTCAGGTGTTGAAAAAACACAATTTAAATTATTTGATTTTTTCCGTATATGTGAGTATTTTGAAAATGATTTTAATTATAATCAAAGCCTTACTCTGCCAAGCGAAAAATCAAAACCGAAAACTGGTGATGATGGCAAAGACGTTGTTTATACCATACCAGAGATTTTAATTTCTAGTGCAAAAGACAATGTTAAGACTTCCAAATATATTGCGGTGCCAGAAGAAGGTATGAGAATAGACAGGGAATTTTGGGGAACGGCAGAAGAAGATGAATGTGATAAATATATTTCCATTTACAAGCCTTCTGGGGAAATTGCATATTTGGTTAGGAATTTCATTAAATCATACGTTTCTGATCCGCGTTTTAGGGATATTATTGAACAAAAAAAATTTGCCGAATTGAACACTTATACGGGTTTTTCGTTTAACGATTACAAGAGTTTAGGCGATCTAAAAACAGAGCTTCCTGAATATATAAAGGGGAATTCTGCACTTAATAAATGTATGGAGGAATATGCTAGATTCTGAAACTAAACGCCATATAGATAATGCCCGCGATATTTTGGTTGGCAAGGTGACTGACCCTAAAAGCCAAATAGATTTAATAACCATTGCACTTATTTACAAATTTATGGACGATATGGATTTGGAAGCCGTAGATGTGGGCGGCAAAAGAAGTTTTTTTGTAAAGGATTTGAAAAATCTTGCTTTCTCCAAAATAATGGATTCTAAAATTGGCGCACAAGAGAGAATGGATTTATACGCAAAAGTTTTGGAGAAATTGCCCTTCGCAAGTTCTATACCAGAACTTTTCCGCACAATTTTCAGAGATGCTTTTTTGCCTTTCAGAGACCCGCAAACCCTGACTTTATTCTTAAAGGAGATTGCAAATTTCAGTTATAGCAATTCTGAGAATTTGGGAAACGCATTTGAATATCTGCTTTCCATTATGGGCAGCCAAGGCGATGCAGGGCAATTCCGAACCCCACGGCATATTATAGATTTTATTGTGCAGGTTATTAATCCAAAGAAAACTGAAAGTATTTTAGACCCAGCTTGTGGAACAGCGGGATTTTTAATTTCTGCATATTTGCACGTTATGAAAAATAACAAGAATTTAAGCACTAGGGAAATACAGAAATTCACGCAGGGCATTACTGGTTATGATATTGACCCAGGTATGCGTAAGTTGGCATTGGTAAATTTGTATTTGCACAAATTTGCCGAACCTAAAATTTTTGAATACGATACTTTGACAAGCGATGAGAAATGGAATGAAAAATTTGACATAATTGTAGCAAATCCTCCATTTATGACCCCAAAAGGTGGTATTCGTCCGCACAATAAATTCGGGGTACAGGCAAATCGTTCCGAGGTTTTGTTTGTGGATTACATTGCCGAGCATTTGAGCATAAACGGCAGGGCAGGTATAATTGTGCCAGAGGGGATTATTTTTCAGAGCAGTACCGCTTATAAAGCGTTGAGGAAAATGCTTGTGGAAGAAAATTATTTATGGGCGGTTGTGAGCTTGCCCGCTGGCGTGTTTCAGCCATACGCTGGCGTTAAAACTTCTATTTTGTTTTTGGATAGGAAAATAGCTAAGAGCAAAAATGAGATTCTTTTTGTGAAAATTGAGAATGATGGTTTTGACCTTGGGGCACAACGGCGTAAAATAGAGAAAAATGATTTGCCAAATGCAATTACCGAATTGGTTGCTTTTATTCAAGGTACTAAACCAAAAACAAATACGTTAATTGTTTCCAAACTCAAACTCGCAGAAGATGGTGAGTATAATTTGACTGCTGGACGGTATCAGGAACATACGGGCTTTACTAATTGTGTGTATGATTTGGTAAAACTTGGCGATGTTGCAGAAATAATTTCTGGACAATCACCAGAGGGTCAATATTATAATCAGAATCGTAATGGTATACCGTTTTATCAAGGTCGCACAGAGTTTGGAGACAGATTTTTAGGAGAACCTAAAACTTGGACGACTAAAACAACAAAAATTGCGTTAAAAAATGATATTCTTATGTCTGTTCGTGCTCCGGTTGGTCCTGTCAATGTTTGCAAATTTGATAAAATTTGCATAGGTAGAGGACTAGCAGCAATACGAACTAATGAAAAAGTTTTATGGGAGTATATTTTTTATTTACTGAAATCTATGGAGGATAAAATAGTAGGTACTGGAGGAGCTGTTTTTGATTCTATAAATCGTACACAAATTGAACAAATAAAAATTCCATTGCCACCTTTAGAAACTCAAAAACAAATAGTCGCGGAAATAGAAAATAAACAACAAGCGATAGACAATGCCCGACGAACCATTGATCTTCTAGAGAGAGAGAGAGAGTATTTTGGTTCGTCACTTAACGGCGTGAAATATGAAGAAGTTATGTTAGAAAAAGTATGTAACCAAATTACAGATGGAACTCATATAACACCACATTATACCGAAAAAGGAATTCCATTTTTAAGAGTAACAGATATAACAGAAACAAATGGAAGCAAGAAATTCATATCAGAAACAGAACATAAAAAATTGATAAAAAGATGCAATCCACAAAAAGGCAATGTATTGCTTACAAAAAATGGAACTATTGGAGTAGCAAAAGATATAGACTGGGACTACGAATTCAGTATATTTGTTAGCCTTTGCTTGTTAAAACCTAAACCTTGCATATCTAGTAAGTATCTTGCCATTTTTCTAAATAGTAAAGATGCTTTATTACAAATGAAAGGACGAAGCAAAGTTGGAACTATCACAAATTTACATTTAGTTGAAATAAAGCAAATAAAAATCCCACTGCCTTCTCTCGCCGAGCAGGAAAAAATAGTCGCACAATTCAACGAAGAACAGGAAATTATAGAGGCGAATAAGAAATTGATTGAGATAATGAAAAAGAAAATAGAGAGAGTTATGGAAAGGATTACTTAAATTTTCTATATTTATAATAATGTGTGATAATTTTGACAATATTAGGGTAAATTCCGAATGGTGTTTTAAGAATGTTCGTTCCGTTGAAAGGTGGACACACGGATATCATAGATATCCAGCTAAATTTTTGCCAAATTTAGTGGAAAAACTCATAAATGAGAAAACACAAAAAGGAGATACTATTGCAGATCTATTTGCTGGTTGCGGAACTACACTTGTAGAAGCAAAAATTCAAGGAAGAAAATCCATTGGCATAGATATAAATCCAGTTGCCAAACTTATAACAAAAGTAAAAGTAAATCCTATTGAGCCAAAAAAATTAGAGAAGCAATACAGCAAGTTTATAGAAACAATTAAAAATTATAAAAAATCAAGTTCTTACAATAAAGATTTTCACGAACGCATAGATTATTGGTTTGAGTCTGAGAATAAGAAAAAAATTGCATTTTTGCATAAAGAAATTTTAAAAGAAAAAAATTCTAAAATAAGAAGTTTTTTCCTTGTATCATTATCTCATATTTTGAAAAATTGTTCTAGGTGGTTACAGTCAAGTACAAAGCCACAAATAGACCCAAATAAAAAAATTCAAGAACCATTTAAACTTTTTAAAAAACACACAGAACGAATGTTAAAGAAAAATGGAGAATTTTATGAAAAACTAAACAATGAAAAAAACTTAAAAATAGAATGTAAAATAAAAAAGGGAGATGCTCGCAATACTAAAATCGAAAAAAATACCATTAACGCAGTAATAACATCACCACCTTATGTAACTTCCTATGAATATGCAGATATTCATCAACTTACGGGCTATTGGTATGAATATATGAATAACTTGCCAAAATTCAGAAAAAAATTTATCGGAACTTTTTATTCATTAAATAAAAAAACAAATTGTAACTCAAATATGGCTCAAAAAGTTATTGATAAATTGTTGAAAAAAGATGATAAAATGGCAAAAGAGGTTGCCAACTATTTTAATGATATGGAATTAGTAGCAAAAGAAATGTATCGCATAGTTAAAAAAAATGGTATTGTTTGCATTGTCATTGGAAATACAACTCTTAAAGAAGTGAAGATAAAATCGGCTGAAATTTTTTTCGGAATGCTAAAATCGGTAGGTTTCGAAGAGGAAAGAATAATAAAAAGAAGTATCCCTTACAAGCTTATGCCAACAATACGAGATAAGAATTCAGGAAAATTTACTAAATTAAATAATGAGAACCATAAGTTAGTTTATCCAGAGGAATATATTTTAATTTTGAGAAAATAACAATGACAGATAAAAGTTTCCCAATACGCCCATACGCTCGCTTGCTAACTATGCTTGGTGAGCAATTGATAAAAAATGAGCAAATAGCCTTAGCCGAATTAATTAAGAATGCGTACGATGCAGATGCTGATTGGGTAAAAGTTAGTTTTGTTGATTTTGACGAAAAAAACGAAAAATTAGAGATTAATGACAATTCAAAAATTATTATAGAAGACAATGGTTGTGGTATGTCTTCAGAGACCATTGAAAAAGATTGGATGAATCCAGCAACTCCAAATAAAAGAACAGAGAAAAATGAAGAAAAAAGAACTCCATTAAAAAAGAGAGTTATCCAAGGTGAAAAAGGTATAGGTCGTTTTGCAATTTTAAAATTAGGAAAAAAAATAAAAATAACAACTCGACCAGAAAATGAAAATGAAAATAAAGAATTTATTATAGATTATGATTTGTCCGCATATGATGATGAATTTTTAACGATTAACGGTAAAAAACCAACCAATGAAAAAGGTGAAGAAATAGGTCTTTATATTGACGATATTTTTGTAAATGTACGTTCGCAACAAGCTCAAATGAGCAATGGCACAAAAATTGAAATTTCAAATCTTAAGAATGAATGGAGTAAAGATAAAATAGAAAATGTTTATAAGGAATCTCTGAAATTACAATCTATTTTTGATAAAATATTTGATAAACAATCAAAGAATAATTTTGAAATAAAATTTGAAATAAATAAAGAGCGAATTAAAATTGCCGACGAAACTGTGGAAAAATTGTCAGAATTATTAAATAACTCTGCTGTTTTGAAAATAACAGATGGAAAATATAAAGAAAAAAATAAATGCTTTGAACTGAAAATTAATAATGTTCCTATTAAACTGGAATTAAAAGATGCTGTTATTTCTGGGTTATCAATATTCAAGGAATATTTTTTAAATAAAGATTTATTTGGAAACATCGAAATCAAAAATAGTTCCTGTGGAGATTTTGCATTTAATTTTTTTGTCTTTGATTTTATGGCAAAAAAAGATTCTCGTTATTATCTTGATAAAGAAGATGTAAAAATGATAAAAGAACATAGGATCTATCTTTACCGTGACAAAATTAGAGTTGCTCCTTATGGAGATCCTGACAATGATTGGATTGGAACAGACAAAAAGAGAGCAGTAGGGCGTTCAGGTGATTATTTAAGCAATGACCAAGTTGTTGGCTTTGTAGATATAACGAAAAAAAATAATCCTCGCTTAAAAGATAAAACTAATAGAGAAGGATTAATAGAAGAAGGAGATGCTACGAAAGATTTTATCGTTTTACTACAAACAATTTTATTATATGTTCGACAACATCCATACAAACAATATAAAGATAAAATGGAACAAGAAGAGCAGCAAAAAATAAATAAGCTCCGTATAGTAGACTCTAAATTTAAAGAACTTGAAGATAGTATAACAGACAACCCCATAGCTATGCGAGTATATAAGGATGTTGTGAAAGCATATAATATAGAGCAAGATTTTTTCAAAAAACAACTTGAAATAACTACTGATTTAGCAGGAGTAGGTCTTTCTGTTGAAACGGCCTCTCATGATATTATGATGATGTTGAATAAAGGGACAGATGCTATAGATAGTTTAATAAAAGACATAGAGAATAATATTATTTCAGAAAAGGAAATAAATGACGAATTATTAAAAATTAGGGGAATGTTTTCTTTTGTTAATTCTCAGATGAAAGATGTTCAGTTGCTTTTTAAATCATCTAAACAAAGACGAAGAGATATAAAAGTGTATGATATTTTAGAAAAAGTAGAAAAGATTTATAAACGTTCATTATTGAGAGAAAAAATAGAATTAGAAATTAAAAAAAATGGCAATCCTGTTATTGCAAAATGCACAGATGCTGTTTTATTGCAGTTGTTGATAAATCTTTTCGACAATGCTATATATTGGTTGTCAGTTATTAACATTCAACAGAAAAAAATATGTATTATTTTGGATGGTGATAATAATCAAATGATATTCTCTGATAATGGACCTGGAATAAGAGATGACGATAAACCGTATATCTTCGAAGCGTTTTATTCTGGTAAAGAAGATGGTCGTGGATTAGGTTTGTATATTGCTCGTCAGTTATTGAATCGTATGGATTACTCTATAGACCTGGCAGAATTGTCGTCTGAAAAAATATTATCAGGGGCAAATTTTGTTGTGAATTTTATTAAGGAAGGAAAAAAATGAATAATGTACTAGATTTATTCAAAGGCATTGGTGTTATTATCGATGATGATTTAGATCCTGAAAAAGGGAAAACAACCGATAGTATTTGGAACATAAGAAAATTTTTTGAAGATAAAAATGTGCCTATTTTGTCATATTATGAATTACCAAGTGACGAAAACATTAAAAATTTCAATTCAATCAGTTTTCTCTTATTAGATTGGGAATTATCAACATTACCAATAGAAGAGGGTGTACAAAGACCAGATTTATCTAGTGATAATATTGATTTTATAAAAAAATTCAATAAAGTATGTTTTGCTCCGATTTTTATTTTTAGCAATGACCAACCGAAAACAATTATCTCTAAACTTTCACAAGATGGACTATATGATGGAAGTAAAAGTAATTATATTTTCGTTGAATCAAAAAGTGAATTAAAAGATGCCGATACTTTATTACAAAAATTGAAAGAATGGATAGAGAAAACTCCTTCTATTTATGTTTTGAAAGAATGGGAATTATCTTTACAGCAAGCAAAAAATAGTTTATTTTGGGATTTTTATAATATTAATCCAAATTGGACAAATGTATTACGAAAAGCATTTTTAGAGGATGGTACAGACGAAAATTATGAACTTGGAGATATGATTTACAAAAATATTATAGCCAGAACTATATCAACGGAATTTGACAAAAAAATTATTAACAATAATATAACGGATATTCCTCAGAAGGATTTAAGAAAAGTTCTTGAATGTGAAAGATTCTTAGAAAAAGATAAACTTTCTGATATTCCATCTGTAGGAGATTTATTCAGAGAACATTATAAAGACGAAAAGGAACAAATTAGATACAAATATTATATCAATATTAGGCCTGATTGCGATTATATTCGTGATGCAAAAAAAGAAAAAGGGAGAGATATAAAATTATATTGTTTAAAAGGTAGAATCGTTGATGAAAATAATATTAACAGTGGTACCGATTGTAATATCAATTTTAAAGATGGTTGTTTAGAAGAAAAGATTAACCAAGTTTTTGTTCCTTTCATTGATGAAGGAAAAATCATAGAATTTCTATTAAGAGATATTGAAATCAAAAAATGGAATGATATAAAAGAGAAACGTATTGGTCGTTTATTACCTCCGTATATTATTCGTTTACAACAAAAATATGCTTTTTACTTACAACGGCAAGGATTACCAAGGATACCAGAAGAAGCAATAAAACAACAACAAAATTGAACTTTAACTACCTTCTCATCCTGCTTATCTCCACCGCACCGCCATCTCTCACAGGTGATGCGCCAGCACACAGAACAGTATCGCCTGCGCTCACGCCGGAAAGCACCTCAACTTTGTCCACAAAGCGAGTCCCTATTTCTATGCGAGCAAGTTTTGCCTTGCCGCCTTTGTATATATACACGGTGCTGCCAAGTGCATCACTGCCTATTGCCTCTGGTGGAACAGTAAGCGATTCCCTTGATGGTAAGTTCAGCGAAAATTCAAGAGGGGCGCCCGGCACAAGGTCTTCGGGGTTATCTATTATAATCGCTCTTGCGAGCAAAGTTCTGGTAGAAGCATCCAAAGAACTCTCCAAAGCATCGACCATTGCCTTGTAGTTTTTTTTGGCACGACCAACTTCCACTTCCATTCCTACTTTCAAAATAGAAGCATATTTGTCTGCAACAGAAAAATCTACCTTTAACGGATATTTTTGAACTATTTTCACAATGGATTCGCCAACCGCAAGCCTTTTTCCCAAATTTATTTTGCCAATGCCGAGTTTTCCGTCAAAGGGTGCGCGAATTGTGGCTTTTGAGAGGTTTGCCGCTGCATCTATGGAATCTGCCTGCGCTGTTTGCAAATCTGCCTCAACAAGTTCCCACTCCTGCGCAGAAATTGCTTTTGCATCAAATTGCTGTTTTTTTCTATGTGCGGTACTTCTGGAAAAGGAGAGTTTTGCATTTGCTTTTATCGCTGCTGCACGTAAGTTGGCATCGTCTATTTTCACCAAAATTTGACCTGTTTTTACATTTTGCCCATCATTAAAATAAACAGCCAAAACCCTGCCTGCCATTTCTGCTTGTATTTCAACCTCTTTAGACGGCAGCAAAATTCCAAGCCCGCGCACTGAACTTTTAATATCTTCGGTTTTTGCAACAACGGCCTCAATTTTAACAGCCTGCTGCTCACGTTTTCCACCTGACCCCCCTCCCCCCTCTTTAGGAGCTTCAGACTTAGAACAGGCAATTACCAAAACCCATAAGCTCACCGCTAGCCATTTGCAACTAGTAACTAGCGTCTTGCAATTTGCCACTAGCCAATACCCCTGTTATCCGCTTCGTTTTTATTCTCTTTGCTGTACCCTGCGTTTTGGCGTTCTATGTTCACTTTATTTTTTTGCACATAAATATCAAAAACCTTTTCGGCATCCATGCCGGCGGTTATTGCAAGCGAAAGCCAAAAATGCAGTTGGTCAACAATTTCAACCCTTATGTTCTGCATATCCAATTTATCTTTGCTCCACCATTTCCAAAGCAGTTCCTCGCCGAGTTCTTTGGATTCGTCTGTCAGTGCTTCTAAGTATTTGCGAAGCCACTCATTAACTTCCGTATTTGGACCCAGAGGCTCTGTTCCCATAGCTTGCTCCCTAAGAGCTGCCATTGTAAGCACCTTGCCATTTTTATCCCGCAAATCTTGCTTTGTAAAAACAAAGTTATTTAAAACTTCTTGCAAACGAAAGAGCTCTTCAAACTTATCTGGCATTAGAGATTTGCCTCCAGAACCTTCTGGTATTTGCTCTGTGGAAAAGCTCCTGTGAAACTTTCAACTTCTGTTCCGTTTTTAAATATCTTAACCGTTGGAATGGAACTAACCTCTAATTCCACCGCAAGTTCTGGAACATCGTCTATATTTATTTTTGCAACCACTGCTTTGCCTTGATATAAATCGCTTAATGTGTCTATGGTTGGCCCTAATGCTTTGCAAGGCCCGCACCAAGGTGCCCAAAAATCTACTAATACAGGCTGGCTGGATTGAATTGCTTTTTTAAATGCGTCTTCTGTGAAATGAATAGCTGGCATAGTAAGCTCCTTTGTTGTAATGCTATAATATAGTAAAAAAGTTTTGGAAATTTTTATATTTATAATATATGGCTTCTACTACTCTTACCGAATCAAAAGTATCTAAAACTCTTAATTGGGTTTACGAAAAAGCAAGCGATGGTTTGCTGAATATGGAATCTGCCTCAGAAATGGCAGAATTGTATATGAAAAAATATCCAAACAACAAGCTTGCAGCAGCGAACGCTTTAATACGTGCGCAAAATGTGAAATCTGCTGCATCTGGTTTTATTACCGGACTTGGCGGTTTGGCTACCATGCCAATTGCAATTCCAATGAATTTGGCAAGCGTACTTTATATTCAAGTTAGAATGGTGATGGCGGTTGCAATTATAGGCGGGCACAATGTGAAAGAAGATAAAGTAAAAGCTTTTGTTTTTGCCTGCCTTGCCGGGAACAAAGCGAGAGAACTTTTAAAAGAAGCTGGCGTTCAAATTGCACGAAACTTTGTGCTTCAAAGTTTATCCGCAGATGCTATACTCAGAATAAACAGAATGGTTGGATTTAACCTAATAACTAAATTGGGCGAAAGCGGCGTGATTAGAATAAGCAAAGCGATGCCTATTTTAGGCGGCGCAATAGGTGCAACAATAGACGGCATTTGGACAAATCAAACTGGGAACATAGCAGTTAAATGGTTTGTTGAGGATGGCGAAAGCCATGATTGAATATATAAAATTACAAATGATAAAGCACTTTATGAACAATAACCCAAAGATTAATCGCTTTGCCGAAATTTTGGAAATAAAACTGAAACAAGGCAAGGCAGATTTAACTGTTAAACTAAAAGGCGAAACAGAGCCTATAAACATTTCTTTTGATTATGCTCTTGAAGAAAATACAATTTGCATAACTAATGTTAGCACAAGCAAAGAATGGGTAAATGCCTTGGCAGAAGTTTTCAAGAAAAAATATTCAAGGGTAAAGTTAAGTGATTTGGGAATAGAAGAAGGCGGTATGAAAGCAAGTTTGGTTAGGCTTTTTTTATGAAAAACCTTTCCCCATCGCCTTTTGAATTGAAAAAACGCGACATATTAAACGAGCTTCGCGCTGCGAAAAAAGAAATTCTAGACTTAACAATTTCCTCGCCAACGCAGATAGGGCTTGCTTTTGACATTGCAGAAGATTTGCATTATTTGGCAGAAAATTCTGAGTGGCAATTTAACGCACCCGATGCTTGCGGGCAATTATACGCAAGAGAAGCAATCGCAAAATATGCGGGGAATGATTGCGATAATATATTTGTCACTTCCAGCACATCGGAGGCTTATTCCGCTTTGTTTCGCGTTTTTTGCGAAAAAGGGGATTTTATTTTAACCCCAAACCCCGGTTATCCCTTGATAGATTCAATAGCGGAACTAGATGGCTTAAACACGCATCCTTATTTTTTGAAACCCGATTTCAATAAAAATATTTGGGAAATAGATTTAGATTCCTTGGATTCAATTCCACCAAATGCAAAAATACTTTTGCTAATATCACCGCATAATCCCACGGGACACACTCCAACAAAACAGGAATTTGAACATATATTGCAATTTTGCGAAAAAAATAATTTAGCCCTGATAATAGATGCTGTATTCAATGCGTATGTCAGTAGGGGCGCGATTAATCGCGCCCCTACTGACACCGTTCCAATTTTCACACTAGACGGCTTGAGCAAATCTGCGGGGCTTCCGCACATAAAGGTTGCTTGGATAAATGCTGTTGTACCAGAAAAGCAAAAGCAGCATATTTACGATTCTCTGGAATATATTTTGG
>Ga0268262_10005521_pt1 | contig 12511 bp, 18 predicted proteins | sample TergutNc150P3_FD_190354 | JGI IMG/M metagenome (GOLD analysis project Ga0268262, IMG submission 190354) | Nasutitermes corniger P3 segment gut microbial community from laboratory colony in Florida, USA - Nc150 P3 (SPAdes) (version 2) | ecosystem: Host-associated > Arthropoda: Insects >... | reverse complement strand
GCCTGCCACAACAACGCCAATAGAGGCATCTACGTCACCGGCGGCAACTGCACGGTCAGCGGGAACGCCTGCCACAACAACGCCAATAGAGGCATCTACGTCACCGGCGGCAACTGCACGGTCAGCTGGAACACCTGCAACGGCAACGGCGACAACGGCATCACCGCCAACAGCAACTGCACGGTCAGCGGGAACGCCTGCAACGGCAACGGCGACAACGGCATCACCGCCAACAGCAACTGCACGGTCAGCGGGAACGCCTGCAACGGCAACAGCATTTGCGGCATCATCGTTCACAACGACAACTGCACGGTCAGCGGGAACGCGTGCAACGGCAACGGCGCAAACGGCATCTCCGCCGGCGGCAACTGCGCGATCAGCGGGAACGCGTGCATCGGCAACGGCGCAAACGGCATCACCGTTCACAACGACAACTGCACGGTCAGCGGGAACGCCTGCAACGGCAACGGCGTGAGCGGCATCGTCGTCGACAGCGGCAACGCGAACTCCATTACCGGCTGCGCGGTCAGCGCGAACACGTGCATCGGCAACGGCGTGAGCGGCATCAACCTGGAAAATTGCAGCAACAATACGGTCAGCGCGAACACGTGCCTGCGCGGCGCGGGCCAGCCGTCGGACTATACTTCGGCGCAGTACACAATACGCGCAGGTGGCGTTACCGCCAACAACCTCGTCATCAGCAACAACATAATGGGCAAAAACTACGTCAACTTAGGCAACGCGTCGAACACGTTTGCCAACAACAAATACAATTAAGGGGGGCAAAGGTGACATACCGGATGTACGGCGACACGGTGCAGCTACTGCGCTGGAGGGTCGCGTGGGAAGGCGAAGGCGGCGAAAGCCGCGAGGAATGGTGCATGTCGGACGGGCACAGGGACGAGATCGTTGCGCTGCTCGGAGACACGCCGCTTACCGTGGAATCAATCGACCAGACGGGCAACGAATGGATCGACGGCATGGAGTTTAAGGACGCGTCTAAAGTGCCGGAAGCCCTGGAGATGGGCGGGGCTGCGTGGCGGGAACATGTGAACGCAAACGACAGGGAATTGCAGACGGCGGTTTACCTGACGGACCTGGACTACAGGTTGCTATTGCTTGAATGGGGGATAACGGGATGACTTACCATGCGATGAAGAAAATTATCGAGGCGGGGAATTATGATAAAGAAGATGTTATGGAAAAGCTTGATATCTTTTACGCGGCCAACCGCATCACGAAAAGTCAATACCAAGAATTGGTAGCACTGGTGGGCGAATGAAAAAAGCACTGCTTTGGCTTTATAAAGCACCATGAATTCAGTTTAACGTTCATTTTTGTAATGCTTTTCTACCATTTGTAATAATTTGGAAGTTTGTTTTCGTCGGCATTTTTGGTTCTATTCGCTGGCGCGTTCAACTTATAGATGAATATAATATCAGGAAAAACGTTTGAGGAACGTCAATTTTACTTCAATAGCAGATCTTAATGCCAGGAAATTGCGCCTGGTTATCAACGATATGGGGGAGATATCTGCCAAGAACTATTTGAACGCCTGTATCGGCAGGGCATTCAACTGATCACGAAACTACTGAAGAACATGAAGAATAAGCTGATGGACATTGGGGACAAGATACTGCTGCGGAAATGTGCGGTGATAGAGTCGGTCAATGATTTTCTAATGCTTGTTTAATCTTTTTGTCGAACTCGCCCTGGTTACATTGTGCGTCCCAATTGCCCGCAAGCGCCAGAAATGCCACGGCCTTTTTTTATCCGCATTGTAACTTTCAGGCCTTCTTTTTCAAGTGCGGCGGCGTAATCGGTAATTTCCTTTTGGGTTGGCGCGCATAAAGGAAAGCCTTCAAATTCCAGGCCTTCTACCGCGTTCCACGGAATGAGGTTGATCACCGTATCAAGCCCGCAGGCAAATTCCCGCACGGCCTTTGCGTCGGAAACGCCGGTGTTTAACCATCTTAAAAGCACCATTTCCAAAGTGATTCTGCGTTTCATTTTTTTCTGATATTCAAGCAGCGCTTCTTTCAGGAAGGGAAGGGGATTATCTTTGCTTGACGGCATAAGGCGCTGCCTGAGCTCTTCGCGCGCTGTGGAAAGAGAAATGGCAAGGCGGATATCGGGCCCGTTGTTTGCCAGGTCAAGGATTCCTTCCGTGATTCCGCAAGTTGAAACTGTTATCCGCCGCTTTGATATGTTTAGCCCCTTTTTTTCGGTAAAAAAATTAATGGCCTTTCTTAATTCGCAAAGGTTAAGCAGGGGTTCTCCCATGCCCATAATTACAATATTGGAAATTTCTCTTTCGATTTTAAGAAGATGCAGAAACTGACTGCCAATTTCCGCCGCTGTAAGGTTCCGCTTATAGCCAATCATGCCGGTTTTACAAAATACGCAGCCAATGGGGCAGCCAGCCTGTGTGGAAAGGCAGGCGGTTTTTCGACCCTTGCCGTCTTTGAGAAGCACCGCTTCAATCACCGCGCCGTCTTTCATGCTTATCCCCAGTTTAACAGTCCCGTCTGCATCGCGCTGGGTCGATGAAACTTCGCCCGGATAAAGCGTGTATTTTTCCGCCAATTCCGTTCTAAGCGAAAGGGGAAGGTTGCTCATTGCATCAAAGATTTCGGTACCTGAGATAAGCCATTTGTAGATTTGCGAAGAACGAAACAATGGGTAGCAGGAAAAAATTTCTTTTACTTCGTCAAAAGTGAGTCCGGCAAGTACAGGTTTGTCATTATTGCTTGACATTTAATTGTTTAACATTTGCCGATGGACGTATTTTGTCAAGCAATTCATTTACGACAGCATTGCGAATGCCCAGTTTTTGATAATCTTCCAAAACTTCCACGGCTTCTTTGATTTCGCCGTTAATTATGCGGCAGTCGGCCAGCTCAACATATAAGCGATAGCTTTTTGGATCTTGCTGAATAAGGCGTTCGAGCGACTCAATAGCTTCTTTGTATTTGCCCTTGTATTTGTCAACCATGGCCAGACCCAATACGGCGTATATGTCAAATTCAGTGTTCAAGGCCCGCTGATAATAATCAACGGCATTATCGAGCATTCCAAGATTCCTGTAAGCGTCTCCCGCCCTGGTCAGAATTACCCTGTTTTTGGGATCCTGTTCCAGAATTTGGTTCCAGAATTCCAAAGAACGATTCTGCTGGCACAAACCACGGTAACAATCGGCCATGCCGAAAAGGGCATAAAAATTTTTGCGTTCCTGCCTGAGCGCCATCTCGAAAAAGCCCAAACCATCCTTAAATGATTTTAGTTTTCTATGGCAGTTCCCGATTGAAGTTAATACCCTGATGTCAACACTGTTGCAATCCGACTGTATCATCCTTTCCCAGTATGACAGGGCTTCCCTGTATTCTTTAAAGTCGTAATGAAGATGCCCCAGGCCGATAATGGCATAGGGATTTTGGCCGTCCATATCGAGTACTCTTTGATAAACCTCTTTTGAATGGATATAGTCACGGACTTTTCGATACGCGTCAGCCACTCTGGTTAAGACAGTTATATTATTTTCATCATGAACCAGATACTGCTCCCAGATTTCAATGGCCTTGTGAAACTGGCTAAGGGCTTTGAAGCAGTCGGCCAGGCCAAATAGCGCGTAGTTATTGCCGGGGTGATATGAGAGGCAGCGCTGATAAAACAGTATCGCGTTCCTGAAATTCCCCTGCTTTCGATAAGCGTCTCCCATTCCCACAAGGGCATAGTTGTTATTCTCGGCGGACGCAAGGATCTTGGCAAAACATTCAATAGCGTCATCCGCCCTGTTTTCTTTTAAGTACTGATAGCCAGTTTTTGAAAGAACCGAAATATCGTTCTTTATCTCTTTAGGGTCATGAACGAATTCTTCTTCATAATTCATTGGATGTGCCCCCATCTTGTAACAAACTTTGTATTACCGCCGATATTTGCAAAATAATGGGCTCCGCTTTTTTGCGATCAGGCGCAATCCAGTACATTCTGAGGGCATCCAAAGGCCTGCCCTTGGAATTGTAATAGTCGCCTATGCGTACAAGCCCGTCAGAATAACCGGTTGTCAGGAATATTCTTCTTGCGCCTTCGACATCTCCGGAGTTAAAGAGGGCGTTTCCCTTACGGTTAAGGGCGACTTTCTGCGTTCCTTCAATCGGGGTTTTTTTGGTGGTCTTAATAAAAGCGTTCTGATCATCGAATTTATCAAAAATGCTTTCTAAATTCATTTTGCCCTCGTTTAACTAATCACTATAATAATATATAAAATATCTCTAATTTAGTCAAATATTGTCAATTTTTCGAAACTAAAAATTCATAAAAATTTACTACCGAACGTCCAAATTCTTTACTATTCCTTGGAAGCAGGTTGGCGGAAGGAAAATCGCAGAAATCTTCCCGCGGCCTGTGCAAAAGCAGGCATGAGCCTTCGCCCATAAGATCAGAAGCGGCAATGCACTTTATCAATTCCCATTTGTATTTATAAGGGAATGGCGGATCGCAAAAAATGTAGTCAAAGCGCCGTTTTGCCCTTTTGACATAGAGTTCCGCCGACATGAAACGGCAATGGATTCTAACAGGGGAAATTTTAACGTTTTCCAGCAGAGCGGGGCGTTTTAGCGGGTCGGCTTCCACGGCCTCAATGTATCCGGCGCCCCTGGAAGCCGCTTCCAGGGCGATTATCCCTGAACCGGAAAAAATGTCAAGAAACGACTTGCCGGAAATGTCTCCCAGAGACGCAAAAACCGACTCTCTCATCCTGTCCATAGCCGGACGAATGAGCCCTTTTGGTACTTTTACCTGCCTGCCCCGAAGTTCTCCCCCGGTAATTCTCATAGTAGCAGTGTATCATATTGGACGGGTTTCAATTAGAAGGCTTTTAAAAGCTCGGCCAGTTCGTCGGAGCCAACGTAAACGACGTTTTCAGGCTGATTTTCTTCGGGGTGCAGCCTGTCTGCTGTTTTTTGCCTTTCAAGACTGCACGAGAGAAAAACCGACAGTTTTTCAGCCAATGAGGGCAGTTCCCTGATAGAAAAATTTCCCTCATGGTCGCTAAAATCTTTCAAAACCTGTGAAAACTGCTCTTCGGCGTTGGAAAGCTGTTCCAACAGCTCATCCCGTTCTATAAGGTGGTTGTTCCGTTCCAGGTCTCCAAGGAGTGTTTTCAGAGTCTGATCGATAAAAAGAACATCGTCCAGGGTTTTTTCCAGAAAGAGTTCCGGATCCGCGTCAAGAGTTATTATATCCCGAATCATACGGATTCTAATCATAAGCAGGAAAATGTCATCTTCAAAATTTATGCGTTTGTTCATACTATATTTAGTATCGGCTATCTTCAAATTTCTTTTACCTGCTGCGCTTGATTTAATATGAAAAAAAATGTTAAATATATTAACCTCTTTGTCCACATATGGTGGACCAAAAAAGTCCGTAAGGAGGGCTTATGCGAAATTATGAACTCGTGGTCATTTTCCCGTTGGAAGAGGACCAGCACAAGGCAGGGCGGGAAAAGTTATTAACCGACCTTGGAAACAACGGGGTTGAGATCGATAAAACCGAAGAACTCGGGGACAAAGATCTGGCCTACGAAGTAAAAAAAAGAAAGCGCGGCAAATACGTGCTTTTTACTATCCGTTCGGATCCCGCTAAAATTGTAACTCTGGATCGTATTTTTAAGCTCAATTCCAATTTACTGAAGTACCTCTTTGTAAACATTGAGAACAGGGAAAAACATGGCTGACATTAACCACGTCGTTCTGGTTGGACGCCTTACACGGGACGCGGAGCTAAAATACACTGCCGGAGGGCAGGCGGTATGCAAATTCTCGGTGGCAATAAACCGGCGTAAAAAAAACGGGGATCAATGGGAAGACGAGCCAAATTATTTTGATGTGGTTCTTTGGGGCCGCCAGGGCGAATCGTTGAACCAGTATCTTTTAAAAGGGAAATCCGTTGGCGTTGAAGGGGAGCTGCGCCAGGATCGCTGGCAGCAGGACGGGCAGAACAGATCCAAGGTAGAGATTGTGGCCAACAATATTCAGCTTCTTGGAGGATCCGGTGGATCCTCATATGGCGGGAACAGCCATGGCGATAGCGGGTCTCAGGGTGGGAACCAAGGCTCCTCCGGAACCGCCGGTTCCTGGCAAAAAAAAGGCGGAGAGAACAACCCGCCGCCATCGGATGATAGTTTCACCGATGATATTCCATTTTAACGAGGTTTATTATGTCTGATGAAAAATATACAGAAAACAACGAGCGTCCTCCCTACAGGGATCGCGGCGTCGAACCGCAGATGGAAGGCCGGGACAGCGACGGAGGCCGCGGCGGAAAGGGCAAATTCTTTCAGAAGAAAAAGATTTGCAGGTTCTGTACTCAAAAACTAAAGATCGATTATAAGGACGCGGATACTTTGCGCCGGTTTATCACGGAAAGGGGGAAAATCCTCCCAAGGCGCATGACCGGAACCTGCGCCAAACACCAGCGGGCTTTGGCTTTGGCTATTAAGAGAGCCAGGATTATCGCTCTCCTCCCGTTTGTGGCCGATTGAGCGCGGAAGTTTTTTTAAGCGGCTAAATCCGGTGTTTTCATTTTCCTTGAGTTTTGAGAAGAGGGATTTCCTGCCTGCCGTAATCGGAGCGGGAATATCCCTTATTATGCTTAAAACAGGCTTTCTTTCCCTCTTCTTTCTTGTTCCCCTGGGTTTTGTTGCCTATAGATGCCATTACAGGGTTGCCTGGCTTGCTTTTTCGCTGGCATTCGGAGGAAACGCCATTTTATCTATTGCCTATTCAGCAGGCAAGGCAATACCCTTTGAAGCGATCGGATGGGACGTTTTATATTACAGCGCTATAACTTTCATTTTTGTCTGGATCATTGCGACGCCGCCGTTTTTACAAACAAAAATGTCCTGGCCTGTCAGGCTTGTTGCCGGCGCCTGCCTGGGATCTATCTTATTTAATTTCATTCTTTTCAGGAATTTGGATTCTCAGGCTTTTTTTGAGTATGTCAGTTATTTTGTAAATTCCCTGGTCGCCGCCTATCAATCTGCCAAAATCGACGTTGTTCAAAATGCCATGCTTGAAAGCCTGACTCCTGAATTCGTTATGGAAATGATTGTGGCCTTAATGCTGCGTGGCGGCAGCCTTGTTTCCTGCGTATTGCTGTTTTTTGTATGCTGCCAGTTAAGCCTGATACTGGCGCGACTGTCTCTCAGGCTGTTCGAAAAAAACATCCAGGAGAAGATATCGGGGGAAGCGAAGCTAAAAGGGATTAATCCCCTGGCGCTTTTTCATGTGAACCCAAAGGTAATCTGGGTTTTTTCTTCTTCTCTTCTTCTTGTTGTTATTGCCAGAACTATTAAATTTGAGATTCCCGAGATCGTCCTCTGGAATGTTTTGGTCATTTGTTCTATTCTGTATCTTGCTCAGGGTTTGGGGATAATGCAGTTTTTTCTTATAAGGCCTTCGTTTTCCCCTTTCCTTAGAATGATTTTAGTTATCGCTTTTGTTTTTGTGTTGTTTAGTCCGTTTCTTAACGCATTTCTTTTGGGAGCTCTTGTCCTCCTGGGAATTGCTGAAAATTGGCTGCCCTTAAGGGTGTCAAAGCAAAGCGGGCCGCCTTCTACTCCGGAGGCGGGCGGTGGAGGAAACTAAAGTTTCCTTAAAGACTAAGGTTTTTACTCCGCTATACCGTTTAAAAACCTTCCTTTTGGCGGGTTATATTCAATAAAAATGAGATGCTTACGCATCTCTAGGAGCTTGGGTATGAAAGTTATTTTAAACAAGGATCTTGCCCCCCTGGGAGAAGAAGGGGATGTCAAAGATGTCGCGAAAGGCTACGCCAGGAATTATCTTTTTCCCCGGGGCATTGCCCTTCCGTACAACGAGAAGACAATAAAGCTTTTTGAAAGCCGCAAAGAAGAAATTGAAGCGCGAAAAGTACAAAAACGCAGCGACGCGTCCGGGCTCAAGGAAAAACTGGAAAGCCTTTTGATTGAAATTACCATGTCCGCAGGTCCCAACGGAAAACTTTACGGCGCCGTTACTAACCAGACTGTAGCGGACGAACTGGCGAAGCAGGGCTACCAGATTGAAAGGAAAAGAATTGAAATTCCTGGGACGCATATAAAGAACGTCGGTAAGTACAAGGCTACCGTGAAGCTTTACGAAAGCGCTTCCGCGGAAACTAGCATAAATGTGATTGGGCAGGAGATAAAAAGCGAAACGGCAAAAGCTCCTCCTTCCAGGCCGTATAGAAAACGCCGAGAAGAGCGAACGCAAGAAGTTCACGAAGAACAGCCGGAGCCGCAGCAGCAAGCAAAAAGCCAGGAGTAAATGGCAGAGTCAGGCAAGGAAAGAATACCTCCCCATAATGACGATGCCGAAAGGGCGCTGATTGGCGCTATGCTTATTGACGATAACGCCGTTATCATTGCCCAGCAGTACGTAAGGCCGGAAGATTTTTACTCTCCAAGGCACCGCAAAATTTTTGAAGCGGTGCTTAGCCTTTTCCACAATGGGACAAGGCCAGATCTTTTAACCTTATCGACGGAGCTTGAACACACAGGCAAGCTGGATGAATCCGGCGGTTATGATTACATTGCGTCGCTGACCGGAGCGGTGCCTTCCAGCGCCAATGCCGAGTACTACGCGCAGGTAGTCCAGACCTGTTCTCTGCGCAGGGGCCTTATACGAATTTCGGGAGAAACCGGCGCCAGGGCGTTTGATGAAACGGTCGAGCCCAGGCTGATTCTGGAAGAAACCCAGAAAAAACTTTTTTTACTGAGCGATCCTCAAAGAATTTCCCGCTATAAAAAAGTTGAAAGCATCGTGCTGGACACGGTCAATTACCTTGATTTTGTACACAAAACCAAGCCCGAATATACGGGCCTTCCTTCCGGGTTTTATGATCTGGACAGGCTTACTTCCGGCTTTCACCCTTCGGAGCTGATTATTATCGGCGCAAGGCCGGGTATGGGAAAAACCGCCATCGCCCTTTCAATGGCGGCGAATATTTCAATAAGGCAGAATAAACCCGTCGCTTTCTTTTCGCTTGAAATGTCGGATCAGGCGTTGATGCTGCGCCTTCTTTCCTCAGAAGCCGGAATAGATTTGCTAAAGTTAAAGACAGGTGTTTTTGACCAGTCGGATTTTAAAAAGATACTTGACGCTGCGGAAACCATACATGAAGCCCCGCTTTATATTGTGGATACGCCTGGCATGACCATTTCCAATATCCAGGCCATGGCCAGAATGTTAAGGATTCAGGAAAAGGTCGAAATTATTTTTATTGATTATATTGGCCTGATAACATCGGAAAGATCAGAGAATAAACCGCTTGCCCGCTATGAATTTATTTCCGAAGTTTCAAGGTCTTTAAAGGGCCTTGCACGCGAATTAAATATACCGGTGGTGGCCCTTTCACAGCTCAGGCGCGAAGCCGAAAAACAACAGCCCGGCCTGGCCGATATACGGGAATCGGGTTCCATTGAGCAGGATGCCGACATGGTTATGCTGCTTAACAGGGACAGGGAAGTGGAGAAATCCAATGATAAGCAGGAAAGCGTCCAAAAGGTACAGCTCATGCTGGCAAAAAACCGGAACGGGCCTGTGGGTACCGTTGATCTTACTTTCTTTAAGTATCTTACAAAATTTGCTTCGTTTACGGATTACAAGGGTTAGAAAATGCGCGTAATAAGCTGGAATGTTAACGGAATAAGATCGGTTGAGAAAAAAGGCTTTGCCTCCTGGGTAAAAAACGAATCTGCGGATATGGTCTGTATTCAGGAGACGAAGGCAAGGCCGGATCAGCTTTCATCCGATTTGCTTGAAATGCAGGATAAAAACGGGAAGCCCTATTATGCCTATTGGGCTTGCGCAAAAAGGCCCGGCTATTCCGGCGTGGGAATTTATTCAAAAACAGAGCCGCTTAATTTACTGAATTTGGGAATTGAAGAATTTGACGATGAGGGCAGGGTGCTTCAGGCTGAATACAAAGATTTTACGCTTATTTCCGCTTATTTTCCCAATTCTCAGGATGAAGGAAAGCGGCTTGACTACAAACTGAGGTTTTGCGGCGCCATTCTGGAACTCTGTAAAAAGTACCATAAGGAAAACCGCCATTTTGTTCTATCGGGGGATTACAATATCGCGCATACGCCGATTGATTTGGCCAGGCCAAAGCAAAACGAGAATAGCCCCGGATATTTGCCCGAAGAAAGAGCCTGGATGGATACCTTTACAAAAGAGGGTTTTATCGATACTTTCCGGCATTTTCATTCCGGGGAAAAAGACCATTACACTTGGTGGTCTTATAGAATGAACGCCCGCGAGCATAATGTAGGCTGGAGGATAGACTACCATTGCACGGATAAGGCGTTTCTTCCGGCGGTTAAGTCTTCAACCATACGCTCCGAGGTGCCTGGTTCCGATCATTGCCCTGTGGAGTTAATTCTGGAACTTTAGGGATTGCCATGAGAATCAGATACAACGCCCCTGTGGTACTTACCTTTACTTTTATCAGCGCTGGTATTCTTGTCCTTTCGCAGACAGTTTCGCGCTCATTGACGGCGCAATGGTTCATGGTTCCGGGAAAAGCGGGCTTTTCTCCTTCCAACCTAAGATGCTGGGTTACGCTTGTAACCCATGTGCTTGGGCACGCGAACTGGTCGCACCTGGTTTCAAATTTTTCGTTTATACTTCTTATAGGCCCCATTCTTGAGGAAATTTACGGTTCCCTTTCGCTTGTAATCATGATTTTTATCACCGCTCTGGTAACAGGGATACTTAACGTTCTTTTCTTCCCTACGGGACTTTTGGGCGCGAGCGGGGTGGTTTTTATGATGATACTTTTGGCTTCGTTTACCAATTCTAACAAGGGAGAGATACCCCTTACTTTTATACTTGTGCTGATCCTGTACCTGGGCAGGGAGCTGCTTAATTCTTTTGGAAACAACCCGGAATCGGACGGCAATATTTCCCAATTTGCCCATGTGGTGGGAGGTTTCATAGGCAGCCTGTTCGGGTTTTTTAGAACTACAAGTCGGCCGCAAACGCGGCCGCAGCTATAGAAAAGTATTGGAAAATTGTTTATTATCTTTTTATGAGAAAAGAATTTCTCCCTTACGATGTTGTCAGAAACAACGGCATTAAAATGGCGTATAAAATTTACAGCGACGGATTTTATCCCGATGTGATCTATGTGTCGCTCCGCGGCGGCGTTTACCTTGGGAATATTATCAGCGAGTACTTTAAAATTTTACAGCGCAGGGCAAGGCCGGTGTACTATGCCGCCGTCGTTGCCCGTTCCTATACCGGCGTAAAGGAAGCCGAAGAAGTGAAGGTAGAGGGCTGGACTTACTCGACCGACGCCCTGAGAACCGGCGACAAAATACTTCTGATAGACGATATATTCGACACGGGCAGGACTATTAACCACCTGGCGAATCTCATCATGGAAAAGGGAATTCTCCGCAAGGATCTTAAAATTGTGGTTCACGATTACAAGTATTTTTACGACAGAGAGGAACAATTGCCTATTCAGCCGGACTATTGGTGCAGAAGGCACGACCTTTCCGTAAAAGAAGAGGATATGTGGATTCACTATTCCAGCCACGAACTAATCGGTCTTTCCCCTGAGGAATTGGATAAGTATTATTTTTCCCGCGATCCTGAGCTGCGGGAAGCGCTGGCAATAATGCACAAGGAAAGCTAATCTTTGAAAGAAGACGGCGCGCTTCTCTGCGGCCTTGATGAAGCGGGCCGCGGGCCTTTGGCAGGGCCTGTCTGCGCTGCGGCGGTTATTCTCCCCTCCGGATTTCCCGTAGGCTTATTGAATGATTCAAAAAAATTAAAAGCAGGCGAAAGGGAAAAGGCCAGGCTGGCTATCTGCCGGAGCGACGCGGATTGGGGCATTGGCTGGGCATCCGCCGCAGAAATTGACGAAATAAACATACACAAGGCAAGCCTGTTGGCGATGAAGCGCGCTTTTGAGGCAATGGTCAAAGACGGTCGTAAATTAAAAATCCGCGCGATTGTTGACGGGCTTTTTGTTCCGGACATAAATGTTCCCTGCGAAGCTTTAGTGAAGGCCGACGCTTCCGTACCTGAGGTTATGGCGGCTTCTATCTTGGCAAAAACGGCAAGAGACCGGCTGATGGAATATTATGGCATTTTTTATCCACAATACGGTTACACACAGCACAAGGGTTATCCCACAAAAGCCCACAGGGAAGCGATAATACGTTTTGGGCCTTCTCCGATTCAGCGAATGAGCTTTAGGGTAAAATTATAACTATTTATTGGACGACGAGCGAGGGTCGCGCGAAAGCTTGCTTTCGCATGACCGAGCGAGGAGGAACAAAAAAGGGGTTAATACCCTTTATTCCGCGAATTATTTTGCGTCTGTCTTCGCCAGATATTTTTGTATATTGACTATAAGCTCTTTCGCGTATTGAATGAACGCCCCGTTCTTTGCCAGTACGCCGGAAAGGTCTCCGGCCCTTCCCAGCATCTCC
>Ga0268262_10005520_pt1 | contig 12512 bp, 13 predicted proteins | sample TergutNc150P3_FD_190354 | JGI IMG/M metagenome (GOLD analysis project Ga0268262, IMG submission 190354) | Nasutitermes corniger P3 segment gut microbial community from laboratory colony in Florida, USA - Nc150 P3 (SPAdes) (version 2) | ecosystem: Host-associated > Arthropoda: Insects >... | reverse complement strand
AGGTCAAAAGCAACGGAAAGCCCTTTTTGCCCGCTAGCCAAGTTGCGGCGGTAAAAAGCGTTGGATTCCGCGGCGGTGGAAAAACCCGCATATTGGCGGATAGTCCAGGGTTTCATAACATACATCGTTGAATAAGGCCCGCGCAAGAAAGGGGCTTTGCCTGCGGCGTAGCTGAGGTGTTCCATGCCGTCCAAAACTTCTTTGCTATAAACGGGAAGCACAGGTATTTGTTCGTAGGTTAGCGTTTGCAATGCATCGTAGCCGGGCAATTTGCCAGTATCCACAACCTCTTTTTTCCAAGTTTCAAAGTCTTTGCTGGAGCCAGCCGCCTTAAAGTCAATTTTGCCCAAATCTGGTTTCATAAAAAAAATCCTCGCTTCCTTTTGAGGGTAAATATAGAAAATTCTTACCCTTTGTCTGAACCCCGGCTCATTAAACATTTGCTATATTCACAATATGGATAACGCCCTTCGACCCTTAAAAAATGCCTATAATGTTGCAATGGATTTTATAGAAAGCGAGTCTATGAAAAAAAAACCTAGCCCCATAGGCTCTGTTCCTTGGAAACATTTGAAGAATAATCTCAATTTTTTAGAAAAAAATAAATCAGACAGAGTTTTGAATTGGATAATAGAAAATTGGCCCCCACAAGCGGGACGCTCAATACCTTATTTGAATGACAACGAAAGAAATGCCTTTGATTCCGATGCTTACCGCCTTTTGCTTCGCTCTTACAAAGCAGGAATGGTTCCCGAACGTTTTATAGAAGACATAATAGTTCGCGGCACAGATAACAACGGCTTGCATTTTTCAAAAGAATTTTTGCACAATTGTTTGGCAAAATTCTGGGAAGATTCCATGCAGGATATTCCGCAGCCGTGGATACATTAAGGGTAATAGTAATAGGTGGAGGGTTGGCGGGTTGCGAAGCTGCGTTGCAGCTTGCGTGTAGGGGCATCAATGTGGATTTATACGAAATGCGCAAAGGAGTTGGCAAAACCCCTGCGCACAAAACGAATAATTTGGCAGAACTTGTTTGCAGCAACAGTTTCAAAGGAACGCAACTCACAAGCGCGCACGGACTTTTGAAAAATGAATTAAAAATGCTCGGCAGCTTTCTTTTGCAAGCAGCGGAAAAAGCAAAAGTTCCCGCAGGAGAATCCCTAGCCGTAGATAGAGAACTTTTTAGCAAAGAAGTAGAACGCCAAATAGCAGCGAGCGGTAAAATAACTTTGCATTCAGAGGAATGTACGGGAATAGTTCCAGAAATTCCAACGCTGGTAGCCGCCGGGCCGCTTTGCAGCGAAGCTCTGGCGGAGAAAATAAAAGAGTTGACCGGTAGCGAATTTTTACGTTTTTTTGATGCCGTAGCTCCTGTTATAGAAAGCGATTCCATAGACTATTCTCAGGCGTTTGCCATGAACCGCCACGAAAAAGGGGAAAGCGCGGATTTTTTAAACTGCCATATCGACAAAGAAACTTATTTGGAGTTTGTAAAAAAATTACAGGAAGCTGATTGCGTAGAGGAAAAACCTTTTGAGAAAAGAGAATTGTTCGAAGGCTGCCTGCCGATTGAAGAAATGGCTCGCCGAGGGACGGATACCTTGCGCTTTGGTCCTATGCGTCCTGTGGGGCTTGGCAAGCACTATGCCGTTATACAGCTCAGAGCAGAAAATGCGCAAAAAACTCTTTACAATATGGTAGGCTTCCAGACTAGGCTTAAATGGAACACTCAAAAGGAAATTTTCAGGCTTGTGCCCGCATTGAAAAACGCTGAGTTTGCACGTCTAGGCTGTATGCACCGAAACACATTCATTGAAAGCCCTAAATTGCTGGATTTGATGTTAAAATTAAAGGGAAAAGATGAAGAAGGAATCAGAAACATTTGGTTTGCAGGGCAAATTACCGGCGCCGAAGGCTACACTGAAGCCATAGCTACAGGCTGGTATGCAGCTTGGAATATGGCTAACTTTTTAAAAGGCAATATGCCAGAGCCTCTCCCTCAAGGAACTTGCATAAGAGCCTTAATGGAAGCCATAACCGCTCCCAATGAAAATTTTCAACCTATGAACTTTAACTTTGGATTATTGCCACGCCCTGTAGATTTATGCAAAAATAAAAAGAAACTTTTTTTAATTGAGCAAACCCAAAAAAATTTAAGTATATTTCTAAAATGCTGCCAAAGGAATTGAGTTTAGCTTTACGAAAGCACAAGAATAAAATTTTTATATACACTTGGGAATATTTCACAAGGCGTATACACGATGAATTGCTTCGTTCAGCGATTGAAGAGTCTCCGTTTTTTTATGTAGAAATAAATTTTGAAATCATCCAAAAAGAATTGCATGAAAGCGATGCCTGTTCTAAATTTTGGGTAGCGCTTTTTGACGTGCTTTCGACGCAAAAACGCTACAACGATTTATGCGGTTTTATAAAGAACAACGAAGGGATAGCATTCTTATTCCTGGATTCCGTTTCAAACACAAAGGAAAACAACTCTGGTTGGAATAGATTTTGTGATGAAATAAAAAGCAAGACTTCTTTTGATATGCAAAAATGGGAAGGGATAATATACGCAGAATACCCACCGAAGGAATTTTTTATTTCTAACCCACAACCTTCTAATGCCTAATTTAAAAGTTTTATTCATCTCTTCTGTTTACCCTCGCTTTCAAACCGATCTGGAAGTTCCTTGGTTACGTGTTTCTGTTTCGTATTTGAAAAATGCCGGTTGTGAAATTGCCATTATCGCTCCTTCTTACAAAGGTCTTAAAAATCACGAGATAGACGGAGTTAAAGTACATAGGTTTAGATACGCCCCTGCAAAATTGGAATTTCTAACCCATGACGAGGGTGCGCCATCCAAAATCGCCAGGAATCCGCTTTTGCAACTGCTTGCAATTCCTTATGTTATTTCCGGTTCGCTCAAAACTTTGTTCCTGTGTATAAAGCTGAAACCAGAAGTAATCCACGTCCATTGGCCATTTCCCCACGCGTTTATGGCCTTCTTTGCAAAGTTTTTTTGCAGGCGAACTAAGGTGATGCTTACATTTTACAGCGCAGAGTTGTTGCTCGCCAAAAAGAAAAAGTGGATTAAACCTATATTGAAAATGTTCATCAAGCGAGCGGATTCTGTAATGGCTATAAGTTCTTTTGCCAGAGATACCGTAAAAAATATCTACGATAGGGATATTGGAATACTACCCTACGGAACCACGTTTGATAGCAAAATGAGCAACCATAAAGAATTGCCACAGCAAGAGAGTAAATTCAAGATTCTATTCGTTGGCCGCCATATTGAACGCAAGGGGATAGAATATTTGATAAAAGCGGCTGCTATGCTGGATAGCGAAAAATTTCAAATTCGCATAGTAGGCATAGGAGATTTAACGGAAAAATTGAAAAAGCAGGCGGCGGAAGAAGCCCCTGAACAAGTTCTTTTTTTGGGTAAACTTTCCAAAGAAGATTTGGAAAAAGAATATCAAAATGCAAATTGCTTTGTTTTGCCTGCCATTGTGGATTCCAAAGGCGACACCGAAGGTTTGGGCGTGGTTTTGATAGAAGCCATTGAGTACGGCGTGCCAATAATAGCGAGCGATGTGGGCGGAATACCCGATGTTGCAATAGACAAAAAAACGGGATTGCTGGTTTCGGAAAAAAATCCGCAAGCCTTAGCAACCGCAATAAAGGAACTATCTGAAAACAAAGCCCTGCAAAAATCCCTTGCTCTGGGCGCGAGTGAACATATAAAGCAAAATTTTTCTTGGGATGTTATTGTTGAAAAGCAGTTGAATAGTTACGCCAGCGTTTGCAACCACTCAAAGAACTCCTCATCCCTTGGGTGAAAATCCATATAATCGTCAAAGATTTTTTGCCCACGAATTTCGTCCCTTTTCAAGTTCTCTTCAATGCGGGCAATTATTGTTGGATTTAGTTTTTTGTTTTTCTGGTAGAAATTGTAATCTTCCATATACAGTTCGTAAGCCTTTATTATTTTTTCCATATTTTCTGTTTTAACATAGTTGCTGCCAAGCCCCGGCAGTTCTCTTTCTATTGCTATGGGATGCAATTTATCTTTGCCACGCAAAAACTCTTTTAAAACATTGCAGGCATAAACAACCGAATTTAACACCAACTTTGAGAAAAGCAAATCAAGATTATTCTTTGTGCCGCTTCTTTTATCCCATTTGTAAATGCTCCTATAAACCCCGTATATATTTTTGCTGTAAACCCAGCCTGGGGCTATCTCATTCAAACCAGTGTACGCAGAAGGAGCGCTTTTAAGCAAACTGAATGGGAATTTCAATCTCTGCGACTCGCAAACAGTTCCCGTTGCTATCATAGTAAAAGGAGCTTCGGAAAAATTTGCTGGGAATTTTATGCTGCATCCAAGCCCAAAAAATTGCCCCAAACTCGGCACAATTTCCTGGTCGGGCGCTCTGCCAGTATGGTTGCTCCCAACATTCGCCCCATAACCCACATTGCCCCTGCCTTCTGCCCACAACGCGGAAATCAGCAAGCAATGATGATGAATCTGCACAAGAGGTCCAATGAGGGAATTACCTATCTCCGCTTCGCCAACATAGGAAAAAGAACCTATGAAAGAGGATTTTACAATGGCATTATCCGTTGCAATGCTATTGCTTTCAAATATGGCATCTCTCACCAAAGCTCCGTTTTCCAAGCAAACGGAATCCCCCAAGTGCGAATTTTCGAGCGAACTTATATTGCAAATTCTGGAATCCCTGCCTATTACAGTTCTCTCATTTTCGCTGAACTGCCTTTTCAAAACGCGATGCCCCATTTCCGTGCCTATTTTTATCAGGGACATTTCCTTATCGCAGGTAACCGAGCCTACATTGAATACCAAAGCACCATCGCAAGCAACGGAATTTGAAAAAAGTTTAACATCGCATATACAGGCATCTTCCACGACGCTTTCGTTTATCCACGAGTTATAGATTCCCGTTTTAAACTCAACTCCCCTATAGATAAGCGGTTTACCGGAAAATCCGTGCAGCTTTATTTTGCCTGTGAACTTTGAATTTTTGATATTTCCAGGAGTGAAATTTTGCGCAACCCTTATATTGTTCCATTTATCGCAAGTGTTGCCGGCAGCAACAAGCTCATCTATTTCCTTTTGAAGCAACGGTCTTCTAATCATTTATGCTTCTCCAAATCATCCATTGTTGTTATTTTGTCATTCCTCGCATTCCCCTCTATAATTTTCACAGGGATGCCGAATTTTTCAAAAATAGAAGCCTCGTCCGTAGGGCAAAAATCCGGGAAACTTTCCATTTTCATATAGAGCTTCTTTAGCAAGGCAACGGAAGCCGCCTGCGGGGTTTGGGCAAGCCACACGGTTTTGCGGTCTAAGGTGTTTTTCACATATCCGTTTTCCGCTATCTTCACCGTGTCAAAAGCGGGTTTTGCCACCATGCAGCAATCTGTTTCAATAGATGCGGCAACCGAATTTATTATCTCATCGCTAACAAAGGGGCGCGCAGCATCGTGCACCATCACGTGGCTTATATTTTCCGGCAAGGCCTCAATGCCGTTTTTAACCGATTGCCATCTCTCCTTGCCGCCGACAACCACGATAATAGATAAATTTTTAGCCTCTTCCGTAAAGTGGTTTTGCCAACTTTCTGGAACGGTTAAAACAACCGCTTTTATCTCTTTGTTGTTCAAAAAGGTTTCTACGCTGTGCAGCCACATAGCCTTTCCGTTTAGCTTAACGAGCTGCTTAGGTATTTCGCCAGAAGCCCGCTTTCCCAAACCGCCTGCGGTTATTATCGCACCGATTCTCAACTCAGCAATTCCGGGACAAAAATTTTATTTCTGTAATATTTCAGCTCTTCAATGCTTTCTCTAATATCATCAAGAGCGCGGTGATTTTCCTTTTTCTGAAACTTGGGAAGTTTGGGATACCACCTATAGGCAAGCTCCTTTATTGAGCTTACGTCTATGCTTCTGTAGTTTAGCCATTCATCAATTTTGGGCATATACTTAACCAGAAAGCGGCGGTCTTGCCCAATGGAATTTCCGCAAATCAGGTTTTTGTATCTTTCGGTATAACCTTTTATAAAATTGAGAGTCATCTCCTCTGAGGTCGCTAAATTATACGGTGAATTTTTAACCCTTTCTATCAAACCGCTCTTGAAATGATGGTTCTTATTCCATTTATCCATTGCATTCAAAATCTCATCGCTTTGCCTAATTGCAAGAGCTGGGCCTTCTGCCAAGATTTTCAGTTGTGAATCCGTTATTATAGTTGCAATTTCAATTATAAAACAAGACTCTGGATTCAAGCCGGTCATTTCAAGGTCTATCCAAACTAAATTTGGCGCAGTCTTATTCATTTAAGAGTAATTTAGAAAGTTTCAAAAAAACTATATTTTAGAAATGTTCAGGTTACCGTATCTTATGGCAGAAGCTTTTAGGGGGCTTTTACGGCATCGTTTTGTTATAATCCCTTCGCTTGCCACAACATTTTTATGCTCATTTCTGTTGCTCGTCAGCATGAACGCCCTGAATTTTGCGATTTCGCTTTCCATGCATTCCGCTTCTTTATATAGAATAGAAGCTTTTTTTCTGAATGCTCCAGCACCTGCAAAAGCTGATTCCATTTCTGGAATAGCCGCATCTTATGAAAGCGTGGCCTCGCTGATTTACGTTTCGGAAGAGCAGGCAATGGAGGAATTTAAAAAGAGCTTTCCAGAAGATATGCTTTATATGGTTGAGGGAAACCCACTGCCGGCATCGCTTCGCATTCAGATAAGAACGAGTTCGCAAAATATTGAAACCATTCAAAAAATATCTGAGGATTTGCTAGCCATGCCTGAAATTTCCGCTGTCCAAGCACCAACGGAATGGATTAAGCGATGGGAAAATTTCAAATGGCACTTCTTTGCAATACCAATAGCCGTATCTGCTCTTATGCTTGGCATTTTATGGATGATTATGTGGAATGCTATGCGGCTGACTCTCATATCCAGAAGGGAATTGGTGAATAACATAAAATATTCCGGTGGGACACCGTTTTTTATACAATTTCCGTTTGTGATGGAGGGTTTGTTGCAAGGGCTTATAGGCGCTGGTTTGGCAGTTGCCTTGTTCAGCTTCATTGAAAAAACCATTGTTTTATACTTCCCAATACTATTGGAATTTACGCAAAAAAGCCCGTATGCAAGCCTATCCGTTTTACTATTTGTAACCATATCGGAAGCCGTTGTCAGTTACTTTACCGTTCGCAAATTTTTAGTAAGGGGAATTTAAAATTGAAAATCTTGGTTCTGGTGTTTATTCTGCTTCAAATAACGCAGGCAAATACTAATCCTTCCGTGGATAAGCAGCTCAAGAGCAACACAGACGCCTTGAAAAAAATCCAACAGGAAATCAAAAAGGCAGAGGAAAAAAAGAAAGAACTTGAAAGCAAGGAAAGCGGGGTTTTAAACACCATTGCGCAAATTGACAACGGCTTAACGCAAACGCGAGAATATTTGAGCGATTTGCAAAAAAAAGAAAATTCTCTAAGGCAAGTGATAGACAGCCTTGAAAAAGAAATAGAAGTTTTGCGAAATAGCATAGAAGAACAGAAGAAAGCCATAGCCACAAGGATAAAAAATCTATATGTGCACGGCAAGCACGAGGAATGGGAGTTGTTGTACAATCTTTTAAAAGAAGACGAAAACCCCAAGCGCAAACTCTACTGGGTTCAGAGGCTTTTGGATAGCGATAAAACCACCGTTGAAAATTTTTTAACCGCCATAAGCAGAGAACGGGAAGAAAAGCGGCAACTTGAGCTAAAGCAAAAAGAGATGCTTATTCTTCACGAAAGCAAAACGAAGGAGGAGAAAAAACTCCAAAACCAGCTCATATTCCAAAACGAAGTTTTAACAAAAGTTCAAACAGACAAGTCAACCCAGGAAAGAGCCATAGAGGAATATAAACGCAACCAGCAAGCCCTGACTGCGCTCATAGCCTCCATTGAAAAAAAACGGCAAGCGGCGGCGGCAGCTACAGCAAAAAAGAAAACTGAAGACGAAAAAAAAACAAAGGAACAACAGCAAACTGCTCAAAAGGAAGTAGCTTCCCCACAAGAGGTTCCAGCGGCTATAGGGCCTAAGTGCACTCCGCTAAACGGGCAAATAATAAGCGACTATGGCCACCATGTAAATAAAGTCCTAAACATAAAGACTATGCACCTAGGTACGGAGATTAGAGGTCAAAAAGGCGAAAGCGTTAGAGCCGCCGCTGCAGGCACGGTTGTTATGATAGGTAACTTGCCCGGGCATGGCCCATCGGTGATTTTAAGCCACAGAGGTTCTCATTACAGCGTTTACGGTCATTTAGCAACAATTAAGGTTAAAGATGGCGAAACCGTGAAGAACTGCCAAGAAATAGGCACGGTTGGCAATGCGGAATCCACTAACGGCTACAAATTGTTTTTCCAAGTATATAAAGGTACGCAAACGCAAGACCCTATGGCTTGGCTTAAAAATTAACACACCTCTCAGAAATTTATGTATATTTATAAAGATGGATACAATTCCGGTTACAAAAGAAACCTACGAGCAATTGACAAAGGAGCTTGAAAACTTAAAAAAAGTTGAGCGCCCACGCATTTTGCAGGAAATAGCCGACGCTAGGGCGCAAGGTGACTTGAGCGAAAATTTTGAGTACCATTCCGCAAAGGACCAGCAGGGCAAGATTGAATCTAGAATACAGTTTTTGGAAGACAGGGTTGCCAGAGCAGAGGTTATTGAACACGATACCGCATCTGCGGAGCGCATTTTATTTGGGGCAACCGTAAAGGTAAAAGACCTGACTTTGGGTAAAGAATACGAATATCAACTGGTTTCGCCAGAAGGCTCAGACCCTGCAAATGGCAAAATAAGCTCGGTTAGCCCCATAGGGAAAGCCTTGATTGGCAAGGCTAGAGGCGATAAAGTTGATGTCAAAACCCCTAAAAAAATGATAAAATTTGAGATTTTAGATTATAGATAAACCATAAAAGTTAATTTTTTTGAATGAAAAATGGTCTTTTTTTGTATTTTTATTATATATTTAGAAGTGGAGTAGGCATGAAAATTAGTTTTAATAAGTTTTTCGCCGTATCTTTTTTGTTATTTACCGTTTCCGTTTGGGCTGGTAAATGGACTATTGATACTTTTGATAACTCCCCTAACCCAGGGGACCCGGATAAGTACTTGGCAGCGGAATCCGGTAAAGGTTTAGCCCCTGTTAGGCCAGATCAGGTTACCAGGCAAGCAGACGTCCTCTACATCAGGCAAAAATTTGAAGATGACCTCGGCAGAGCATCTTATCAGATTTTTCGCGGAAAAACCAAGCCCGCTGCTAAAAATTTAGGCAAAATCAGTGTGGAGGGCATTCCATACTCAACCCTTCTTAAAATGAAGCTCTTTTACAAAAGAAATTCCGATAGCGAAGACGATTTAGAGAGCGTGTATTTTGATGGAAAAGATATTTTTGTTGAAGGCGATGACCCTGTTTACATAAACCTGAACGGCAAGATGGAAGAATTGAAGCCTATGGTTTTCAAGGAATACGATATTAAAATAACCTCCGAGCCATCCGGGGCTGCCGTGAGTGTTGGCAATGTCAGCAGAGGGCAAACCCCTGCCAGTTTTACCGTTTCTTCTGCGAAAACTCTAGCTGTTGTTGTGTCTAGAGAAGGCTTTTACCCAGTTGTTAGGCCTATTACACCCATTGATGGAACAACCGAAGAAAAAGTTTCATTGAAAGCCAGAATACCGCTTAACAATCCTGCAACAGCATATCAATCTCAATTGGACGCAGCAGTTCAAAAGAAAGATGCAAGCACCATAAGAAGCATAAGATCCGGCATTATGCAAATATTGAGCAATTACAATACAGAGGTTAAAAAATCTATAGATGCTGCTTTGGAACAGAATTTCCCAGCGAATCCCCCTAAAGCCGCAAAAGAAAGCACGGAGGATTTTAACGCACGTAGAACCCTCTGGACTAGTGCGCAAAATAGAGAAAGAGATGCCCTGAATAGAGAAGCTGAAAGTAATTTCAGAGACCTTAGAGAACTCTTGACGAAAATAGATGTTCTCACCGAAGAATTGGATTTCACCTTGAAATACGAATATATCCCAGCAAGTGCATTGGATGTCACGGCTCTAGGCATAAAAGATTTTACGCTAAATGCAGCTCATGAAAATTTCAATATTAAATTCAGATATAACGGTGCAAAATTAGGTTATGGAGCAATACCTCGTAATGAAATTGCACAAAATTTAGGCAAACTTCACGGGGTATTGAAACTTTGGAATGTTCCTAATGAAAATGGAGATTTTGCATCTCTTTACGATATAGCGTTTTTCTACAACGAAACCCCGTTGCAAACCATAACCAAAGGTTCTTTTATCGCGGGAAACGCCACAACCACATCGCGTAATAGAGAAAAAGATTTAAATGCACGCATAGCTAGATACGCTGGCAAAGCTGCATGGGACAGAAAAGATTCAATTGCTACACTCGCTGCACTCCGTGCTGGAGCATCTGCTGCTTCTTCAAAATCAACTTATGCACAAGCAGCAGTGGATGATGAAGATGAACTTGAAGATGAAGATGAAGATGAATTTGAAGATGAGATGGAAGATCAAAGGCGTTCTGATTTATCCCGTACTTCAGCTTCAAGAAGCGCAACTGACGTTTTTGGAAATACGGACGAATATATATTCTGGTCGGGTGTGGCGTTTGCTGCTGCTGCTGTTGGTTCTGGTGTTGTAGGCTTTATGCAACAGCGAAAATTCCAAGAGGCAGATGTAGCTAGAGGGCTTGCACAAGATAAAATAGACGAGCTTTCTAATAAAATAGAGGCACAATGTGCGGTGACATATATTGGGAATTCAGACTTATCTAAAGAGTGTGCTAAACAATGGAAAAAAAAATACAGAGAATTGGATTACGAATCTGGAGGATTTAGAGAACTTTATGATAATTTCGATGCGAACGATAAAGTCAGAACATCTTTCAACCAAAGCCGTATAATATTTTTTACCGCTGCGGGACTTTCCGCTGCTATTAGTATAACTCTGTTCTTATGGTAAGGGTTTGGATTTCGATAGATAAAATTTTCTGCGAAACCATAATTGGAATTTACCAACATGAACTCCTTACCCCGCAAGGGGTAGAGTTCGGCTTCTCTTTTGAATACGACTGCGAACAGGCAATAGCAACTGATTCCATAGAAAATGCCGTGGATTACGCAGTTCTCACAGAAGAATTAAAGACATTTGTCTCCAGCAGCAAGTTTAGCCTTTTGGAAACTTTAACCTCCGAAATTGCAAATAAAATTTTAGCATTCTCACCCAAAATAACAACAGCAAAAGTTTATTGCTGCAAATTAAATGAATTAAAGCCAAAAGCAGAAATAGTATGTTCAAAAATTGCAAAATAAAAGAGATGCAAGTTGATTCGCCTGAATACCCTGCTTTGCTCAAAAAGTCCAAATATGCCGTACCGCTTTGGATTGCTGGCGATGCGAATTTCAACGATGAATTTTGCCTTGCAATGGTAGGTACCAGGAGTCCCAGCGGTTTAGCCGCAAGTTCTGTAAAATCCATGGTAAAAACTTTGAAGAACTATAAAGTTCGCATTATCAGCGGGCTTGCCCAAGGCATAGATTCGCTTTGCCATGCAGCGGCTATTGAGAATGGCTTGCCCACCACCGCCGTGATAGCCCAAGGATTAGATGTGCCTTTGCAAGGCAGCCAAAAAGTTTTGGCAGATAAAATCCTGAAACAAGGCGGAAATATAATCACTCCGTTTGCACCGGGGACAAAAGCATATTTGAGCAGTTTTGTGAAAAGAAATACGATAATATCTGGAATATCCAATGCTACTTTGGTGGTGGAAAGCCGATTAAAAGGCGGAGCGATGCACACGGCAAATTTCTGCATCAGGGAGAATAAACCACTGCTCGCAATGCCAGGCTCCCCTATGAACCCTACATCGGAGGGTTGCAATTTTCTCATTCACAAAAAACAAGCGCAAATAGTCTGGAGCGCAAGGGAATTGCCAGAAATCTTGGGCTTAAATTCCCTATTCCCTCTTTCCACATATTCAACAGCCCGCACCGCCGTCAAAACGGAACTGCCAAACTGGGCAACGGAAGGGACCATTCTGCAAATCAACGATATTTGCGAACAGAGCGAAAAAAGCGTGAATGAAATTCTAACCATGCTTACGGAGTTGGAAATAATGGGGAAATGCAGGGTGAACGGGCAAAATGTTATTTTTTTGTAGTTTTTTCTAGTTTTTATATAAAGATAACTCCTAAAAATACATATCTTATGTAAAGATAGATTATTTTTCATAGATGTACATTATTTTTTTAGAAAAAAACGAGCCTGTCCTGAAATTTTTTAGATTCGTTTCTAATGTTTAGGTTTTTCTATAGTAAAGTAGAGAAAGTCAAAGAGATAGCGGAAAAGGTTAATCTTAAATTCGGTGAAAAT
>Ga0268262_10005519_pt1 | contig 12513 bp, 4 predicted proteins | sample TergutNc150P3_FD_190354 | JGI IMG/M metagenome (GOLD analysis project Ga0268262, IMG submission 190354) | Nasutitermes corniger P3 segment gut microbial community from laboratory colony in Florida, USA - Nc150 P3 (SPAdes) (version 2) | ecosystem: Host-associated > Arthropoda: Insects > Digestive... | reverse complement strand
TGCCTCCCGAAACGCTTCGCGTTTCGAGCGCGACCTCCGTGTCGCGTATTCCAATTCCAGATAGAATTGCCACGCATTCTATCTGGAATTGGAATGACAAGGGTGTCGTATCAAAATCCATCGGGACGGCTCAATCGTGCCTGCCCGCGCCTCGGCGCTGGCCAAGGGCTGTGCCCTAAATCTGGTCGAAATCGGTCTCGGTCAGCCCCTGCAGCTCCTCGACGCGGACGGCCATGCGGCTGTATTCGTCGTCGAAGTCGTCCGTGTCGTCTTCCACCGGCTCGACCGGCACAGGGTACTGGCCTTCTTCTATGTGGATGTTGCGGTACTTGGCCAGGCCCGTGCCGGCGGGTATCAGGCGGCCGAGTATGACGTTTTCCTTGAGGCCCTTCAGGAGGTCAGTGCGCCCCTCCAGCGCGGCCTCGGTCAGCACGCGGGCAGTCTCCTGGAAGGACGCCGCGGAGATGAACGACTCGGACGTGAGCGCCGCCTTGGTGATGCCCAGCAGCAGCGGCTCTTTGGTGGCGGGAGCGCCGCCGTCCGCAATAACGCGCTCGTTTATCTTGTCGAATCGGTGCTTGTCCACCTTTTCCTCGACTATGAACCGTGTGTCGCCTACATCGGTGACCTGCACCCAGCGCATCATCTGGCGGATGATGATTTCGATGTGCTTGTCGTTTATGGCGACGCCTTGGGCGCGATAGACCTCCTGGACTTCGTTCAGCAGGAACGCCTGCAGCTCTTTTTCGCCGTGTATCTCGAGAATGTCGTGCGGGCTTACCGCGCCTTCCGTCAGTTTATCGCCCGCTTCTATTTCGTCGCCGTCCGGGAACTGTATGTGCTTGCCCTTGGGCACCGAGTACTCCTCGGACTTTTTTTCGGGCTTGCCGGTCTCGGGGTCCGATTCAACGTACTCCACCATGACCTTTTGGTTGCCGCGGACGCGGTTCCCGTGGCGGAGCGTGCCGTTGACTCTGCTGAGGATGGCCGGATCCTTCGGCTTGCGCCCCTCGAACAGTTCCGTCACGCGGGTCAGGCCGCCGGTGATGTCACTGGTCTTCGCCACCTCGCGGGGCCTCTTGCTCAGCACATCGCCTGGTGCGAGTGCGCCGCCGTCCTCGACTTCCATGTATGCGCCCGTGGGGGAGTTGTAGTGCTGAATCGCGCCCCGCCTGGACAGTTTGTCGAGGATGTCGCCGAGTTTCCCGAGCTTGTCCTTCCCCTTTGAGATGTCTTCGGGGTGCAGTTTCTTCTGGTCGATCAGTTCGCGCTCGATGTCAATCAGCCTGTATTCGCCCTTGGATTTGTTGTCGCCCCTGGATTTGTCGCCCTCGGGCTTGTGCCCCTCGGATTTGTGGCTTTCAAACAGTCTGTGGAGGCTTTCGTCGACCACGTGGACGCGGGGCGTCAGTTGCTGCTGCTTGCCCTGGTCTGCGCCCTTTTCTTTGTCCTTTTTTTCTTCCTGGTAGATGATCTTCTTGCGGTAACGGCCCGTGGTCGGGTCCTTTTCTTCTATGTAGCTGACGCCTTCCACGAAATCTTCGAAGTATGCCACGCCGGCATTTTCGTTTATCTGGCAGTCGTTGTAAGGGTCCCATTCGGCCAGCACTGTCTTTGGCTCGACCAGATCGCCGTCCTCCACTTTGATAATGGCGCCGGGGGGGATCTTGTAGCGCTCGCGCACGCGGTGGCGGTCGTCCTGGTCGAGGACGAGGATGTTCCCTTTCCGGCTGAGGGCGACGAATGAGCCTTCATGGTTTTTGACTCGGCTAATCCCGTCGAGTTTGACCACGCCTTTGACCTGGGCCTCGTGCAGGTTTTTTTCGGACGCCCTGCTGGCGGCGCCGCCCACGTGGAATGTGCGCATGGTGAGCTGCGTGCCAGGCTCGCCGATGCTCTGGGCCGCAACGGTGCCCACGGCTTCGCCTAGATCGACTAGGCGGCCCGTTGAAAGGTTGAGTCCGTAGCACTTGGCGCATACGCCCGTTTCTGACTCACAGGTAAGGACGGAGCGGATTTTTACGCTCTGGATGCCGCTTGTTTCAATGGTGAACGCCAGTTCTTCGGTGATGAGCGTGCCCATTGCGGCGATGGTCTTTTTGCTGTACGGGTCAGTGACGTCCTCCGCCGCGACGCGACCCATTATGCGGTCGCGCAGACGTGCGCGAATGGTCCCATCGGAATTGACTATCGCCGCGACCTCTATGGAGTCCATCGTGTTGCAGTCTTCCTTGTTGATGACCACGTCCTGGGCCACGTCCACCAGTTTGCGCGTGAGGTAGCCCGAATTGGCCGTCTTCAGGGCGGTGTCGGCAAGGCCCTTGCGCGCGCCGTGCGTGGACGTGAAGTACTCAAGGACGGTCAGACCCTCTTTGAAGTTGGACATGATCGGCGTCTCAATGATGTCGCCGCTCGGCTTCGCCATCAGGCCGCGCATGCCGGCGACCTGGCGTATCTGTGTCCTGGAGCCGCGCGCACCGGAGTCCGCCATGATGAAGATGGAGTTCAGGTGCTTGCCGGTGTCGTTTTGCAGCTCGAGGTCCTTCATCATGTCGGAGGCCACCTGGTCCGCCGCCTTGGACCAGACCTCCAAAATCAGGTTGGTTCGCGTCGAGGCGTCCAGCTTGCCCTCTTCGTAGTATTCGTGCTCTATGCCCCTCACTTCCTCGGTGGCGGCGCGAAGCAGTTCCTGCTTGGTCTTCGGCACCACGAGGTCGTCTATGCCGACGCTCACGCCCGCCTTCATCGCCCACAAAAAGCCCACGTCCTTCAGTGCGTCCAGCATGAGGATCGTCGTCTCGGGGCCGTAGAACTTGTAGGCCCTGTTGACCAAAGAAAGCAGGCCGTCCTTCTTGATGAGGCCGTTGACGAACGGAATGGAGTCGGGCAGCGACCTGTTGAATATGATGCGCCCGACCGTTGTGGTTATCATCTCGTTTTTGACGGAGCGCACGGGGCACTCGAACACTTCCTGCTCGCTGTGCTTCTTGGGGTCGCTCTTGTGCCAGGCCTCGGTGTCAATTAGGTCGCCAGTGTAGCGGAGGCTTATTATGGAATGGGTGTCAACGACGCCGGCGTCGTGCGCGGACACCACCTGGTCGATGTTGCCGAACACCATCCCCTCGCCCCTGCGGCCCAAGCGCTTCTTTGTGAGGTAGTAGGCGCCCAGCACAATGTCCTGGCTCGGCACCACGTTCGGCCGCCCGTTGGCGGGGTTGAGAATGTTTTGCGTTGACATCATCAGCACCTTGGCCTCTATTTGGGCCATCGGGCTTAGGGGCACGTGGACGGCCATCTGGTCCCCGTCGAAGTCGGCGTTGAATGCCGTGCAGACCAACGGGTGCAGGCGGATCGCCTTGCCCTCGACCAGTATGGGCTGGAAGGCCTGGATGCCGAGGCGGTGCAGCGTGGGAGCACGGTTTAGCAGCACGGGGTGGTTTTGGATCACTTCGTCCAGTATGTCCCAGACCTCGTGCTCGCCCCGCTCGACCATTTCTTTCGCTTGGCGGATGGTGGCAGCAAAGCCCTTGTGCTCCAGCCTGTTGAAAATGAAAGGCTTGAACAGTTCCAGGGCCATTTTTTTTGGGAGGCCGCATTGGTGCAGCTTGAGGTCAGGGCCGACCACGATTACCGAGCGGCCCGAGTAGTCGACGCGCTTGCCGAGCAGGTTCTGGCGGAAGCGCCCCTGCTTGCCCTTCAGCGCGTCGGACAGCGACTTGAGGGGTCTGTTGCTGACGCCCTTGAGCAGCCGCCCGCGCTTGCCGTTTTCGAAGAGCGCGTCCGCCGCCTCCTGCAGCATTCGCATCTCGTTGCGCTGGATCACTTCGGGGGCGCCCAACTCCTTTAGCTTTTTCAGACGGTTGTTGCGGTTGATGACGCGGCGGTAGAGGTCGTTCAGGTCAGATGTGGCGAAGCGCCCCCCGTCCAGTGGCACCAGTGGGCGCAGTTCGGGTGGGAGGACGGGTATGACGTCCGGGATCATCCACTCGCACAGAATGCGTGACTTTTTGAACGCTTCGGCAGTCTTCAGCCGCTTGGCCACCTTCGTGCGCTTCTGTGCGGGCATCGCCAGCTCCTTCATCGCATGGCGAAGCTTTATTATCTCTGCATACAAAAGGAGCAATTTACCGGACAAATTGTCGATCAACCTGCCTTCGACCATTTTTTTGGTGTCATCCGCTATGGCTTTGACCAAGAGGCGCACCACCGCCTTCGCCGTCATGGGGTCGGCGAAAGACCTCGCATTTCGTAGCAGCTTTTTGATGAGCTCTTTCTTGATGCAGTCATCGAAGAATTTTTCCACATCCTCCACGCTCGCGCTGTCTTCGGGAATGACGAGGGCCAGTAGCATGTAAGTGATGTCTTTGATGACCTTATCGGATACGCTTTTCTGGTCGAATTCGCCTTTGATTTGCTCGGTTATCTTTTTGTCATAGTCCTTCACCAATTTTTCCAATGAATCGTGGACTATTTTTTTTGCTCTATCCTTGCTGATGGCTTTGCTCTTCACAAACCAGTCAAGGTAACCCAGCAGATCCTCGGCTTCCTCCTCATCGATCAATCCACTGCCTGATTTTTCTGTACGACCCGCGCTGATGGCTTTCCCTTTTCCTTTCCCTTTCCCCGTGTGCTGTTTTTTGTTCTCTTTGGTTTCCTGCCTGGTCATCACTGTATCGTCTTTTCCCGCGGTATACACCAATCTACATAACTTGTTTTTCATGTCCGCGCTGCCTGTTGCTTCGATTTGCCCCAGCAATTCTTTGATGTCTTTATTGTCTTCTTTGTCGATCAGTTTCTTGGCCAAATTTTGCACTATCTCTGGAGATGCCTTGGGCAAGAAGTGCCTCTGCATCTCACTCTGGACAAAATCGATGTGCTTGACATCTTCGTCTTTGACTTCCATGATGTCCTTGATGCCGATCTTGATGTCCTTTATGATATCCTCATCGACGATGATGTTGATGACATCCTTTGGCATGCGGGGATTTTGCATGTTGGGGTTTTGGTCGATGTTGTTTTCGGGGTCGACTATTTTCTTTAGAAGCTGTTTGGCTTCCTCGTTGTCGAACCGCTTCAGAATATTGTTGACAACCTTCTTGTTGTATTGGCTGGCTTCTAACAGGTAGTACATCAGCATCATGTCCTTGATGCTGTTGTCCATCTCCTTGATCTTGATCACCATCTCCGTGATGCTTTTTCCGGAGACATCTTTCTTGATTTGGCGCAGTATCTCCTTGGCCTCTTTGTCTGTAATGTTGGACTCGGCCATGAACCGCTCCAGCGCCTCCACGAAGTCATTGCTGTCGTTGCTGTCGTTGCTGGCTTTGGCCGTGATCCGCTTTACTGTTTCCGAGATGTCCATGGTGTCCAAGGCGGGGTCGGCAACGAACCACTGCAGTATCTCTTTTTTGCGCAAGCCGGCTACGACCAAAAACCGCTGCAGTATCTCCTTTTTGCCCATGCCGGCTTTGACCATGAGCTGCATCTGCATTTCCAGGTTGTCCTTTTTTTCCCAGCCGGCTTCGTCCATGAGATCCGCCAGAATCTCCATGATGTTGTAGCTTTCCATGGCGGTGTCGAGGACGAGATCCCGCCGTATCCACTTCCTGAGATCATCGGCTTTCATGATGTAATCAGGATTGTTGAGCCGCTTCAGGTGTTCCTTGATGGCTCTTGCGCCCATCCCTATCTTGAAGCCCGGTCCGTCCCCGCGTTTTGGCCAGTCCGCCAATGGCTTCGGCAATTCCTTTGGCCATGCACCCGTTGTGTCGCGATATTTGTCTTCGCTCAATATTTCCAAGTCTTCCAGATTGGATTCCATCGGAGGGTTTATGGCGATGTAGGTCTCGAAGTACAGGACTTTCTCTAGATCTTTCGATGTGATGTCCAGCAGATAGGCGATGCGGCTGGGGACCCCCTTGAAAAACCAGACGTGCGCGACGGGGCATTCGTCAAGCAGCTGGATGTGCCCCATCCGCTCGCGCCTTACGGCTTTTTTGGTCACCTCTACGCCGCACTTTTCACAGGTGACGCCCTTGAACTTCTGGCGCTTGTACTTGCCGCACTGGCACTCCCAGTCATTCACCGGGCCAAAGATGCGGGCGCAGAAAAGACCGTCCCGCTCCGGCTTGAGGCTGCGGTAGTTGATGGTCTCTGGCTTCGTCACCTCGCCTTTAGACCAAGACTTGAGAATGGTCTCTGGGGAAACCAGGGAAACCCGGATACGGTTGTACGCGTTGATGTTCGGCTGTTCGTTGGGCAACATGTTTGGCCTCATGGTTCAGTGCTGTTTTGAATGGTTGAAAGCGTTGGTGCCTGGCCCTCAATCTTGCAAGCCGACAGGAGAAAGGGTGTAAGGCGGTCTTTCCTCTTCCTCTGCCTCCGTCTCCGTCTCTTGCGTGAGCATGGCCATGTCTATGCAGAGGGCATTCAGTTCCTTCCTGACTACGTTGAAGCTTTCGGGCAGTCCTGGCTCCTTGATCGGCTCGCCTTTGATGATGGCCTGGTATATCTGGGTCCTGCCGTACATGTCGTCGGACTTGTAAGTGAGCAGCTCCTGCAGGATGTTTGCGGCTCCGTACGCCTCGAGCGCCCAGACTTCCATTTCGCCGAATCGCTGTCCGCCAAACTGCGCCTTGCCGCCAAGGGGCTGCTGCGTGATCAGGCTGTAGGGGCCTATGCTCCGCGCGTGTATCTTGTTGTCGACAAGGTGGTGCAGTTTCAGCATGTAGCTGCACCCGACCACCACCGGCTGTTCGAAGGGCTCGCCCGTCATGCCGTCGAAGAGACTGGTCTTGCCGGATGTGTCGGGGCCGCAGCGGCCGTTCTTCTCCCATGCCTTTTTCAGCCATTCTTTTATTTCGGATTCCCTCGCGCCGTCGAAGACCGGCGTTGCGAAGTGGACGCCCAAGACCTTGCCGGCCCAGCCCAGATGGGTCTCCAGAACCTGGCCGATGTTCATGCGGGACGGCACGCCCAATGGGTTCAGGACGACATCGACCGGTGTCCCGTCGGGCAGGTAGGGCATGTCCTCCACCGGCAGTATGCGGCTCACGACGCCCTTGTTTCCGTGTCGGCCCGCCATCTTGTCGCCCACCTGGAGCTTGCGCTTGACGGCGATGTACACCTTCACGGTCTTCTGCACGCCCGGCATCAGCTCATCGCCCTTGACGAGGCGGTCGATGCGCTCGTTCAAAAGGTCGCGCAGGACGCGGAGCTGGCTGTCCGTCTTGTCGAGTATGTCCACCACCTGGCCCTCAAGGCGCTCCTTGCCGGCGGCGACGCTGACATGGCGGAACCTGCCGTAGGGCACGGCCTCCAGCATGTTCTGGGTGAGCTTCTTGTTGGCGGGCAACAGTTGCTCCTTGCCTGAATCGTCCACAAGCGCTTTCGACAGCTCCCTGCCCTTCAGCAGTGCGACGATCTTCTTTTTGCTTTCCGCTCTGTTGATGCGCTCCTGGTCTTGCAGGTCCTTTTCCCACTTGGCAACTTGGTCGCGCTCTATCTGCTGGGTGCGGAGGTCTTTTTCCACGCCCTTCCTGGTGAAGACCTTGACGTCGACCACAGTGCCTTCGATGCCGGGCGGCACCGTGAGGCTCGCGTCTTTGACGTCCGAAGCCTTTTCGCCGAAGATGGCTCGGAGCAGCTTTTCTTCCGGCGACAGCACGGTCTCGCCCTTTGGGGTCACCTTCCCCACCAGGATGTCGCCGTGCTTGACCGTGGCCCCGATGCGGATGATGCCCGAATCGTCCAGGTTCTTCAGCATATCTTCTCGGATCTGCGGGATGTCGCGCGTGATGTCCTCGGCGCCCAGTTTTGTGTCGCGCGCGTGGACCTCAAACTCTTCGATGTGGATGGTGGTGTAGTGGTCCTCCTTGATGACGCGCTCGCTTATCAGGATGGCGTCCTCAAAGTTGTACCCTCGCCACGGCATATAGGCGACGATGAGGTTGCGGCCGAGCGAGAGCTCGCCGTGGTCGCAGCAGGGGCCGTCGGCCAGAATCTGGCCCGTGACCACGTACTCCCCCCGGCCGACCAACGGCACTTGGTTGTAGCAGGTGTTCTGGTTGGACCTCGCGTATTTGACGAGGGTGTAGATGTCCGCGCCGCTCTCGGCGACCCCCTCTGTGTCGGGGTCATCCTCGACGCGCACCACGATGCGGTTGGCGTCGACCGTCTCGACGATGCCGGACCTGCGGCAGACGACGCAGTTGCCAGAGTCCCTCGCGGCGTAATATTCCATGCCCGTGCCGACGATGGGGGCTTCGGTGCGGATCAGCGGCACGGCCTGGCGCTGCATGTTGGCGCCCATCAGGGCGCGGTTGGCGTCGTCGTTTTCGAGGAAGGGGATCAGGCTGGCCGCCACCGAAACGAGCTGCATGGGGCTCACGTCAATGAGGGTGACTTTTTTGCGCTCTACGACCCTGGTCTCGCCCGCTATGCGGGCGACCACAGACTCGTCCTTGATGAGGTCGTTTTCGTCCACCTCCACGTTTGCCTGGGCGATGATGTGCTCGTCCTCTTCCCAGGCGGTGAGGTACCATGCGTGCATTTCGAACTTGGCGGGGCGCTTGCCGTTTTTTTCCAGCTTGGCGTTCTCCGCCTGCAGGTCGGTCAGCTTTATGACTTCCCTGTAGCCAAACTTGGAGTCGCCGACGTGGGTGACTATGGCGTAGTGGATGACGTGCCCGTCCACGACTTTGAGGTAGGGGCTTTCGATGAATCCGAGTTCGTTGATGCGGGCGTAGCAAGAGAGCGAACTGATTAGGCCGATGTTCGGGCCTTCCGGTGTCTCGATGGGGCAGATGCGCCCGTAGTGCGAAGTGTGGACGTCCCTGACCTCAAAGCCGGCGCGGTCGCGGCTCAGGCCGCCTGGGCCGAGGGCCGAAAGCCTGCGCTTGTGGGTGATCTCGGACAGCGGGTTGGTCTGGTCCATGAACTGCGAGAGCTGGCTGGAGCCAAAAAATTCCTTCATGGCTCCTATGACGGGGTTTTTGACGATGAGTTCGTGGGCCTGGAGCTGGCTGTTCGGGTCCTGCGCTGCCGAAAATTTGTCCTTGATGGTCTTTTGCACTCGAAGAATGCCTACGCGGAAGGAGTTTTCCAGCAGTTCGCCCACGCTTCTGACGCGGCGGTTCCCCAGGTGGTCTATGTCGTCCTTGCGGACGGGCGCCACCTCGTCCGTGTGCTCTTGGCGCGTGGCGTCGTATTTCTTGAGGCGCAGCAGGTAGTGGATCGTGTTGATGAAGTCGTCGACCGCGAGACTGCGCTTGTCGGGCGACACCTTTTGATCCAGCTTGGCGTTGATCTTGTGTCTGCCCACCTTGGACAGGTCGTACTTTTGGGGGTCTATGAACATCCCCGCAAGTTTGTTTTTGCTGGAGACGAGCGTTGTGGGCTCGCCAGGGACGATTTTCTTGAAAATTTCTTTGGCGGCCTCCCTCCAATCCTCCGTGTGGTCTGCGTCGAGTGTTTCGCTGAATACCTTCCCGGTTGGGGCATTTTCGGGGGAGAATACCACGATTTCTTTGATGCCGCAGGCGACCAATATCTCGTTGATGCTTTCGAAGTCCTTGTTGGGAAATATGTCCTTGACCTCCTCCTTGAGCTTCTGCAGCAACAGGAGTTTGTTTTCCTCGACTATCACCTTGCCTGTGTTGAGGTCGACGATGTCGCGGAACGCCACCGCGCCGTCCAGAATGTCCCACTCGACCCAGATGCTTTTGATGCCCGCCTTTACGGCATTGTCCAGGAGGCGGCGCGAAATGGCCCTCCCCTTGGCGACGATGACCTCGCCGGTGTTGTCGCTCTTTATGTCCTCGAGCGCCTTGGTTCCGATGAGAGCCTCGTTGGGGGCAACGCACAGCTTTTCGCCCTTGAGCGAAAATGTTTGGGGGGGGTAGAACCTTCCGAGCATCACTTGGTTGTTTGTCTTTGGGTATATGCTCGCAAGTTCGCAGAGCAGTTTGCCGACCACGTTGGTGGCCCCTTTCTCCTTGTATTCGTTGATCAGCTTGTCGAACTCCTCGGGCACAGCTTTTTTCACGATCTCGTCGAATTTCGCGTTTTTCGGGCGCCCGCCGGATGTTTTGTCGGGCGTGTCCGCCGCAAGCTTCTCGGCGGCGTCAATCAACTTGTCCAGTACGCCTGGCTTCTCGATCTTTTTGTCGAACTCATCGAGCACCTTGTCGAACTGGCTGAGCACCGCCTGATTGTCCAGGTTGTCCGCCTTCCAATTAGCCCTCAGATCGTCCATGCAGAAAACGGCGAGCATCGCGCGCAGGAACGTGGTCCCCAAAAACTTCCGCTTGCGGTCGATCCTGGCGTAGAACAGGCCCTTGGCGTCTATTTCGAACTCCACCCATGACCCTCGGTACGGAATTATCTGCGCGCTGTACAGACTTTGGTCGGGAGCTATCGAAAAGAATGCGCCAGGGCTGCGGTGCAGCTGGCTGACTATGACGCGCTCCGTGCCATTTATGACGAAGGTGCCCCTGTCCGTCATCATCGGCAGGTCGCCCAAGTAGACATCGGACTCTTGGCTCTGCTTGAAATGCCGGATGCCCTTGTCGTCCTTGTCGTACTGTATGATGCTGATGCGGATGTTGAGCGGGGCGGCCATTGTGGCCCCGCGCTCGACGCACTCTTCGATGCTCATTTTTTGGTGGAGGCCGACGGGTTCGTTGCAGATTTCGCAGATGGTCGCGAACCGATTGTCGCGCGTTCCGCTGGTATCGGGCTGATTGTCCTGCGTTCCGCTGGTCGCGGGTTTTTTGCTGCGCGTTTCGCTGTCCGCGGGTTTTTTGTTGCGCGTTCCGCATTTTGGGCAGTCAACCGTGGGGTCCTTTGGGTGGTCGGTGACGATGTTGTGGCCGCACTTTTTGCACTTGGTGCGGAGGTGTTCAAGGCCAACGTACTTGCCGCACTTGCAGGCCCAGTGCCCCACGGTGTAGTTGACGAACTTGATCTCGATGGTCGCGTCCGACCCGTCCCCGTCCGTGTTCTTCCCATTGTGGATTGGAAACATGCTGCTGAAAACGGCCTTCAGTCCGCGTTCCTCCCGCTCATCCTGCAGAAGGTTCATCTGCAGGAACTCATCGTAGCTGCGCTTTTGGATGTCTATGAGATTGGGGATCGGAACCAGAGAGCGGATTTTAGAAAACGAAATACGCTGCCGATAGATGTTCTGCTGAACGCTCATGATTCACTCCTGGGATGGCGCCTGACCCGGCAATTCTCCGTGCCCGTGGCGCCGCCGCGGACTCGCTTGGTAGGGCGGGTCACACTCGCCGCCCACGGACGCTTCGCCGCGTCCGCCATTGCTGGAAATGTCTTGCACGAAGCCTTCATGGAAAGAAGGGGGCAAAGCCCCCGGCTACAAGTGGGCACAAATGGAAAGCGATCTGTGCGGCGCCAAGACGCCGCATTGCGCGGTGCGCGAAGAGGCGCGAGGCCGCTCGCGCACCGCGACATTGGACACTGGGGCGCTTACTTGATTTCCACCTTTGCGCCTGCCGCCTCGAGCTTTTCTTTGAGCTTGGCGGCATCCTCTTTTGTGACGGCCTCCTTGATGGTCTTGGGGGCGCCGTCCACCAAGTCCTTCGCCTCTTTCAGGCCAAGGCCGGCGACCACTTCGCGGACGGCCTTGATGACATTGAGTTTGTTCGCGCCGGCGTCCGCGAGCACAACGTCGAACTCCGTCTTCTCCTCTGCGGCGGCGGCGGCTCCGCCCCCTGCCGGCGCACCTGCGATGGCTACGGCGGAGGCGGAAACTCCGAATCTTTCCTCGAGGGCCTTGACCAGGCCGGCGAGGTCGAGAACGGTCATGGATTCAATTTCTTGGATCAACTGGGTGGCGGTAATGGCCATGGGTGCATCCTTCCAATAAAATGATGGTTGACGTTGGGAAACAATCGGGGTCGGGCCGCGCTAGGCCGTGCCCCCCTCTTTTTTCTGACGAATCTGGTCCAGCGCTACAGCCAGACCCGCGACCGGGTACTGCATGAGGTAAAGCAGCTTCCCGATGAGAACATCCCGGCTGGGCAGCTCGGCTATGGCCTGGAAGTCCTTCGCCGTAGTGGGCAGGCCGTCCAGAATGGCCCCCTTGAACGTTACGGTGGGGTTTTCCTTTAGGAAGCCGTGAACGACTTTTGCCAGGCCCACCACGTCGCCGCTGCTTGTGGCGACAGCCGTGGCCCCCTTGAAGTGCATCGCCAGAGACTCGAATGACGTCTCCTTGACCGCAAGGCGGAGCAGGGTGTTCTTTGAAACGCGGTAGCTGGCTTTGTTTTCGCGCAGACTGCGCCGCAGGGCGGTGTCCCTGTCGACGGTCAGGCCCTTGAACCCCAGCACTACCGCCGATTTGGCGGAGGCGAACGTGCCGTTCAGCTCTTTGACTTCGTTGTGTTTTTGTGTGCGGTCCATAGCCACCTCACTTCTCAAGGACGTTCAGGGACACCGGGACGCTGGGTCCCATTGTCGAGGCCATGTGGATCGCCTTCACGTACTTGCCCT
>Ga0268262_10005518_pt1 | contig 12513 bp, 10 predicted proteins | sample TergutNc150P3_FD_190354 | JGI IMG/M metagenome (GOLD analysis project Ga0268262, IMG submission 190354) | Nasutitermes corniger P3 segment gut microbial community from laboratory colony in Florida, USA - Nc150 P3 (SPAdes) (version 2) | ecosystem: Host-associated > Arthropoda: Insects >... | reverse complement strand
TCGGCGAAACGCTTGAGGTTCCGCTTATCGACCACGTCATTATTTCGGGAAACGGCGTTTTGAGTATGCGCGAAAACCAAAATCCGAAGGCGGCGGTGTGGAAATAAAAACTTGCGGCGATTTGGATTGGAAAAACGAAAATTTTTCGGAATACGCGGTTTTAACGTTCGTTTTCGACAAAAAAACCGACGTAGTGCTTTTAATCCATAAAAAACGCGGACTTGGAAACGGAAAAGTAAACGCCCCGGGCGGAAGAATCGAACCGGACGAAAGCGATTTTGAGGCGGCTGTCCGCGAAACGCAGGAAGAAGTTTGCATAACGCCCAAAAACGTTAAAAAAGTCGGCGAATTAAATTTTTATTTTACAAACGGCTACCTGCTCAAAGGATTCGTTTTCGTTTGTCAGGATTACAGCGGCGAAATTAAAGAAACCGACGAAGCGCTGCCGTTTTGGTGTAAAATCGACGAAATTCCTTACGAAAATATGTGGGCTGACGACAAATTCTGGCTTCCGCTTATGCTTGGCGGCAAAAAATTCAGCGGATATTTTGTCTTTGACAACGACAAAATGCTTGACAAAAACATAATTGTAGATGAAAATTTGTCGCTTAAATACGATAAAAATTGGCATCCTTCAAAAAAATTTTAACTAAATGGAAAAAACTACTTGACAGACGTTGTGGCAATATCGTATATTGCGGCTATGGTTGGGCGTATAACTCAGTCGGTTAGAGTGGCGGACTCATAATCCGTGTGTCCTAGGTTCGAGTCCTAGTATGCCCATTTCGTAAACTAACGAATTCAAGAGAGGTGGAAAATGTCTGCGCCGGAAAGTATTTTGAGCATAGAAACGTTGGATATTCAAATCGCTCAACTTGAGAATTCAAAATTTGAGTATCCCGTGACGCTAAAAAAATTGAAAGACGATATCGCTAAAAAAGAGCAGGAACTTTTGTCGATTAAAAGAAAAATCGACAAAATAGAAAAAGATCTTGCTTCGGCAAACGTCGACCTTGAAACGCACAAAACCGAACTCGCACAAAGTTACGAGCGGATAAATTGTGTTAAAAACAACAAAGAATACGACGCGGTTCACCGTGAGATAAAAGAGCGTACAAAGTTTGTCGAAGACACAAACCGCAATATCGCCAAACTCAAAGAAAAACTTCCGCAGACGCAGGATGAATTAAAGTCCGCGCAAGACGCTTTGGATAAGACAAAGGCGGAAACTTCTCATGTAATCGAGGACTTGACGCGAAAAATCGCCTCAATCGACGATGATATTTCGTTGAAAATCACCGAAAAAGAAAAATTACAAAATTCAATTCCTTCGGATTATTTAATTGCGTACAATTCGATTTTACCGGGGAGAAAAAAGAGCGGGAAAGTGCTTTCGATAGTGAGTTCCGGCGACAATGTCTGCGAATACTGCAACCAAATTTTAAGTCCGAACATAATGAAAAAAATGTCGGTAAGTAAGACGCCGGTTTTTTGTGAAAATTGCGGCTCGTTGTTTGTTTTTGTAAAAAAATCGCTTAAATCTTGACAAAGGTATGTGGAATTTTGTATATTATCTCAGTTTTATGTGCAGGCGTAGCTCAATTGGATCAGAGCATCTGACTACGGATCAGAAGGTTGAGGGTTCGAGCCCTTCCGTCTGTACCATTGTGAATTACAACTTGAAGTTTCAAAGCGAACAAGGAGGAAACTTTGATTGGTTTTGACCCGATGTATTTTTGTTTCGTTTTGCCGGCGCTTATCTTGGCTGGTGTCGCGTCGCTTATGACAAAAGGCACTTTCAATAAATATTCGCGAGTTCGTTCCGCAAAAGGTCTTACGGGCGCGGAAGCGGCTAAACGGCTTTTGGTCTGCGCGGGAATAACCGATGTACGTATTGAGCAGACGAGCGGATTTTTGTCTGACCACTACGACCCGTCGTCAAAAGTTTTGCGTTTATCTCCCAAAGTTTACGGCGAAAATTCCTTGTCGGCTATCGGCGTTGCCTGCCACGAAGCGGGGCATGCGTTGCAACACGCGCAGGGATATATTTGGCTTAATATGCGTTCGGCTATGGTTCCTGCCGTAAATATCAGTTCGATGTTTTCGTATATAGTGCTAATCGGCGGATTTATGCTTAGTTCGTTCAATTTGATTTTTGCGGGAATAATTTTGTTTTCGGCGTCGGTTTTGTTTTCTATAATAACTTTGCCGGTGGAATGGGACGCGTCGAGCAGGGCGAAAGTACTTATGGTTCAATGTGGCGCGGTCGATAGAATCGAAGCGCAGTCGGCGGGAGCAGTTTTGAACGCAGCGTTTTTGACGTATGTCGCGGCGGCGATTTCTTCCTTGCTCACTCTGCTTTACTATCTTTGGCGGGCGGGACTAATAGGCGGACGGCGGGACTAATTGATGCGGATTTTGCGAAAAATCTGCCGCAGGATTTGGGAATAGATTATTTTAGTTGATAATTCAAGAGACAAAATAAAAGGATGGCTGGATGTTGCCTATTGATTTAACGGGAAAAATTGCGTTTGTAGCGGGAGTTGCGGACGATAACGGCTATGGCTGGGCTATAGCCAAACGGCTTGCACAGGCGGGCGCTACTATACTTGTAGGGACGTGGCCCCCGGTGCTTGAATTGTTCGTAAAGTCGCTGGAAAGAGGTAAATTGGATACAAAATTGCACGACAGCAAAGAGTTGAAAATAGCCGAGATATTTCCTTTAGACGCGGTTTTTGATTTTCCCGAAGACGTTCCGCAGGACGTTAAAGAAAACAAAAGATACGCGGGAATTACCGGATACACGGTCAGCGAAGTCGCCAAAAAAGTATTTGAAAAATACGGAAAAATTGATATTCTAGTTCACGCGCTTGCGAACGGTCCCGAAGTTAAAAACGATTTGCTCGACACTTCAAGAGCCGGATATTTGGCGGCGTTTTCCGCTTCATCTTATTCTTTGGTTTCGCTTGTAAAGCAGTTTGGACCGAATATGAACAGCGGCGGTTCCGTAATTTCTCTTTCATATCTTTCGGCAGACAGGACTGTTCCGGGATACGGCGGCGGAATGGGCGCGGCAAAAGCGGCGTTGCAGCAGGATACGCGTACTTTGGCGTTTGAATGCGGAAGAAAATGGAATATCCGCGTAAATACGATTTCAGCAGGACCGCTTGGCAGCAGAGCCGCAAAAGCGATAGGGTTTATCGACAGGATGATAAAATATTCGGCGCATAACGCCCCGCTTCAGCAGGAAATGGAAGCGGATTATGTTGCGTGTCCGGCGGCGTTTCTGGTTTCCCCTATGGCTGCCGCGATAACCGGAACTATCGTTTATGTGGATAACGGGTTAAGTTCTATGGCTTGCGGAATCGACCGCCTTGTCGAGGGCGCAAGCGAGGAATAAATAAAGCAAAATTCGAAGCAAACATCAATTTTCATAAGAATTTTGCGGGTTTTCATTAAAAGATAGCTGTTTGTTTTGACATAAACATATTAGACATCTTTCCAAACCGTTACACGTTTGTTTCAAAATTATAAATCCCTGCAATAAGATTAAAACTAATGCATCAGTATTGATATATAATTTATGGTTTTTGGCAACATGCGGAAGAATATAGAAAAAAAACAGGAAATTTTTCTTTTTTTATTTTATGTAGAATAGTATTTTAACAGATAAACAAGAAGGTTATATGCACGTTATAGTTTTTTATGAAATGCTTGGTAATGTCCCAAACGAAAAACGCTACTCTGTCGTTTCACGGTGACATATATGGATATGTCGCGAAAAAACTTTGTCGTATATCGTGCGTCGGCGGGGAGCGGAAAGACCTTTACCTTGGCGCTTAATTATATAGCGCAACTTTTGAAAAATCCAGAAACAGCGTATCGAAGAATACTTGCTGTAACTTTCACGAACGACGCCGCCTTTGAAATGAAAGAGCGGATATTGACAGAACTTCGCAACTTGGCAAACGGTAAAGACGGCGATTTTTTTGAAAATTTAAGACAAAAATTACCCAATTTTTCACACGACGAAATTCGTAAAAGGGCAAAAACCGCGCTTTGTTCGATTTTGCGCGACTACGGCAATTTTCATATCACGACAATCGACGGCTTTTTTATTAAAGTCGTGCGGAATCTGGCGAAAGAATTAGGAATTAACTCCGATTTTGAATTGGAATTGGACACGGAACTGCCGATTAAGGACGCGGTAAAATCCGTGATAACGCAGGCGGCGAAAGAAAAAGGGGATACGCTTGAGCGTCTGATAAAGTTTGTGGAACATAAACTTGAAGACGACAAATGGGCGATTAAAAAGGATTTACAAGATTTCAGCCGTTTTATCTTTGAAGAAAGTTTTCAAAAAAACGAAAGCGCCGTCAACGATGAATTTAAGCGGTATCCGCAAAAATTTGAAAAGTCGATAGTTTCCTGTAAAAATATCGCCGCGGAATTTGAAAAAAAAATGGCAGATTTTGCTAACGAATTTTTTGCAAAAAATTTGCCGGAAGAAGATTTTTTTCACAAAAAATCCGGCGTTCCGGGTTTCTTCAAAAAAATAAAAAACGGGGACTTTTCACCGCCTAATTCTTACGTTTCGCAAGTTTTGAACGTTCCGAAAAATAGCGGGGACGTGCAATGTTTTGAGTTGTTAAAAGACGCGGAAAATTACAGAAAAGAGAATTTGTCGAAATATAATACGGCGAAGATTTTTACTAAATTTGTTTATCAGTCGGCGTTGCTTAAAGACATTGCCGATAAAATAAACGAACAAAACAAAGAGCGCAACCGTTTTATTCTGTCGGACACGAACCGGCTTTTAAGCGGCTTGATAGGCGACGGCGATTCTTCGTTTGTTTTTGAAAAAATAGGCGTGGATATTAGCAGCGTCGTAATCGACGAATTTCAAGACACGTCCCAATTGCAATGGAAAATCTTCAAACTTATGATTGGTGAAATTTTGTCGCAAAATCGTTTCGGAATGCTGGTCGGGGATGTTAAGCAGTCGATATACCGCTGGCGAAACGGCGATTGGAAAATCCTTAACGACATTGAAAAAGAATTCGGCGAACGTGTAGAATATAAAACGCTTAAAACAAACTTTCGCAGTGCAAAAAATATCGTAGAATTTAATAATAATTTGTTTAATTATGCGGCAGAGTTTTTGCAGGGCAGCGAAGAAAACACAGACGCAAAGCCGTTTCAAAAAGCGTATCGAGACGTCGCACAGGAGAAAAATAGCGACGCGGAAGGTTTTGTGTCGGTCTCTTTTGTCGAAGAAATCAAAACCGAACCCGTAAAAAAATACGACAACGTTATGATAGAAAAAATAGCCGAGAAAGTAAAATCGCTAATCGACAACGGCGTAGAACAGGGCGATATTTGTATCTTATGTAGAAAAAACAGCCAAATAAGAAAAATCGCAAGCGCTTTGCCCAAAATCTTACCCGAAATTAAAATAATTTCCGAAGACGCATATACGTTCGGCAGTTCAAAAGAATTGCAAATGCTCGTTTCCGCGCTGCGGATAATCGCCAGCCCGCAAAATTCTGTTCCAAAGGCGCAACTGTGTATAAATTGGGGAAAATTAAAGCCCGAAGAGGTAGAAAAAAACAAATGCGAAGAAATAACCGATTTCATAAACGATGAAATCGCGCCGCTTCCGCTTTATGACGCGGTTGTAAAATTATGCGGCGTTTTTGAGTTTGAAAAGTCAAAAAATTCCGCTTTTTTGTTCGCTTTTATGGATAAATTACTGGAATATCTTTCAAAAAACACTTCGGACATAAACGATTTTCTTGATTTTTGGGATGAAAAATTATCGCACGAAACGCTTGCACTGCCGACAAAAGACGAGGGGCGGGACGGAATTTTGGCGATGTCCGTTCATAAATCGAAGGGCTTGCAGTTTCATACGGTTATCGCGGCGTTTTGCGATTGGGCGATGGCGGAAAAATCAAGTCCTTTCAAGCAAAAATTGTTGTGGTGCGAAAGTTCAAAAAAAGAGCCGCCGTTTAATTTTGCGCTTGTGCCGGTAGAATACAACGGCGAAATGGAAAATTCTTTTTTTTCAGACGAATATAAAGAAGAAACGATAAATCTTCAAATGGACGGCTTGAACGTGCTTTACGTCGCGCTTACAAGATCCGAGAAAAACCTTGTCGTCATAGCGAAAAAGCCGAGCGAAAAAGGAAATTTGAGTATTCAGAAATTGATAAAAGAACATACGCGAGGCGATTACGAATCGGGTAAAATCGAACCGCACGAAAAAACGAAAAAACAAAGCGAAAAACAAAAAGAATCGGCGGTGTTTAATCTTGTGCGGGACAACCGTTTTTACGCCGCCAAAATTAACGACTTCGAGGCGCTTAAAAAAGGTAATTTAACTCACGAAATTTTTGAAAACACAGTCGTTTTGGACGATATAGCAAGCGCCGTCGAGAAACTTGTTTCAAAAGGCGAACTTGACGATTCGCAAAAAGAAAAAAAGATTGAAGAAGTGAGAAATTACATAAAAGAAACGGGTAAAGAAGAGTGGTTTTCAAACGAATATTACGTGCTTAACGAAAGAAGCGTTTTGAAAGCCGGCGGTATTTCGCGTCCAGACAGAGTTATGATAAACAAGCAGAGTAAAAACGTTATTGTTATAGATTACAAAACGGGGAAAAAATCCCAGGAACATAACGAACAGGTAAAAAAATACATAGAACTTGTCAGAGAAACGGGCTGCGAAAAAGTTTTCGGATATATTTGGTATTTGGAAGAAAACGAAATCGTCGAGATTTGAGCAAATATTTTTGATGCAACAAACGTCTAATTCGCTAAATTTTTAATTTTTGATAGGAAATTTTATATTCTTAATTACAAACTACTACTATCCCCACAATATTTAAGCGGGATTGTTTTTCATATTGCTCGCCTCTATCTTGCGGTTTCTAATATATAATAATTCGTCTATCGTTATCATTACAAAATTAAGAATGTACAAATATAAATTTATACTCATAACCTCGTTCGGGTTTATTTTTAAGTTGTCCCAGTATTCGGTCAGTTTAAACAAAACGCCGGCGACATAACCTATTTGCAACACCAATAGAAACAGCAAACTTTTACCCGCCGTTTTTTTGGATACAAACGATTTATATATTGAAACTGGCCATGCAAAGCCGAAACAAATCAACATTATTGATTCAAAAATATTCATAAATTAACTCCTTTTTCAAATTCGTGGTTTTGAAAAATCGCTTTCATTTCCACGATAAGTTTCTTAAATGTTCAAAAAAGCATTGTTTAACGGCATTATTATACATTATGCCAAAAACAAATGTATATTTTTTGTGAAAACTATCAATAATAAATTGCCGAATGATTCGTCAAGAAAACAAGGAAATCGTCGCAAAGAACAGCGCATTGCATTTCAGTCAAAATCCGATAACTTTTTCCCAAAACGAAAACCATGGATTGAAAACAAACGAAAAAATTTGTGATAAAATCGGATAATGAATTACTCTTTCTAAAACGATTATTCCAAGCATAACGTGCGGTGCATATCTGGTCGCTTTTGCGAAGTTTTTCGCATATTCTAACGGCAAGATACCTGTGAGTACGCGAAAGCCGTCAAGCGGATAAATCGGAAGCAAATTAAAAATCGCAAGTCCCAAATTTACCTTAACGGCGATGTAAAAAACATATATGAAAATATTGGAAACAGGCGTAGAATCAAAAAAAAGTTTCGCAAAAAATCCGATAGCCAGCGCAAAAAGAACGTTTGAAAGCGGTCCGGCGAAAGCGACCAAAACCATATCTCTTTTGGGATTTTTTAATTGCATAACATCAACGGGAACGGGTTTTGCCCAGCCGAACGGCATACCGAAAGCAAACATGGAAATCAAAAAAACAGCCATCCCCATAAAGTCCAAATGAACGACGGGATTTAGCGACAACCGCCCCGCGTTTTTCGCCGTCAAATCGCCCAAACGAAAGGCGGCGTATCCGTGCGCGGTTTCGTGAACCGTGAGCGAAACGACCACGACAACGATGTAGATTATTGCTATTTGGGTATTCATTGCGGACTATTTTTCCTCGCCGAATTTCAGTTTCTTTATGCGCAAAGAATTTACCGCGACGCAAGCGCAGCCGATTACCATAGTCAAACTTGCGATTGTGGCGGGATTAAAAACGTTCATAATCACAAGCGTAATTCCCGCGGCGTTAGAAAAGAACGCAAGAAATAAGTTTTGTTTTCTTATTTGCTCCGTTTTTTTCGCGATTTTGACGCCGTAGTACAAATTTAATAAATCGGCGTTTTTAAGCGCCACTCCCGAAACGTCCTGCGAAACGTTATTGCCGCCGACGATAGAAATTCCCAAATCCGACTGCGACAGAGCGGCGTCGTCGTTTAGTCCGTTGCCGAGCGCCGCGACCTTATTCGCCTCTTGCGCCATAATCTTTTTTACGAAATCCGCCTTATCAGAAAAATTTAATCCTGTCGAAATGTTTTTCGCCGAAATGCCCGTCAGTTTTTCTACTTTTTCTGCCGATATTTTGTTTTCGTGCGTCATCATATAAACCGATATTTTCAACTTTTGCAGTTTCTCGACCGCTTTGGACAACGTCTCGCCGCCGAACGTTTCCGGTTTTGCTAAAACTAATGTTTTTACTTTACTCAAAACACTGAACGCTTCGGCGAACTTAAAAAATACCCCGTGCTTCATACCGATTTGCGCGCCTGCCGCCGCCGCGACCGACGAAGCAAGCCAAAACGCGCAAGGGCAGGAAACGACCAAAACGCTTGCGCCCACAATCAATATTTCCGCTAAATTTTTTCCAAGACGCACGCTTATAAAAACATTCGCCAAAACGACGGCAAGCGCGGCAAGAAAGAATATCGCCGGAAATTTTTCCGAAATTTTTTGCGTTTGCGTTTTTTCTGTTTGTATGTTCTCGACCGTTCGGACTATTTTTGAAAATTCGGTTTCTTCGCCGACGCCGCAGACCATAATAGTAAAAGAATTCGCCAAATTTGTCGTTTGCGCATAAACTTTGTCGCCGACTTTTTTCTCAACCGCAATGTTTATTCCGCTGAAAACGCTTTCGTCTATTTGAGCGTTTCCTGAAACTATTATTCCGTCGGCGGCTATTTGTTCGTTCGGTTCGACAAGCAAAATATCGTCGTTTTTTACGCCGCCCGCGTCGATTAACTCCTCGCTGCCGTCGTCGCGTATGACTTTTGCCGTTTGCGCGGCTGACGCTTTGATAAATTTGCTCGCTGTTCCCGCAATTTTGCATTTTACCGAAACGTCAAGATATTTTGCAAAATGAACGGCGAGCAAAATTATTACCGACGTGTCGAAAAACAACAATCGCGCGTTCTTTTCAAAAAATCCGCAGTAAATACTCAAAGCGTAAGCGCTCAAACTTCCAAAAAGTGCAAGCGCCGTAATCGAAAGCGAAGATTTTACCGTCGCCGAAATATGTTTAGAAACGATTAGCAAGACGACGGGCGTCGCAAAAACAAACTGTATTTTCGTATCGTGGAAAATATTGGTCAAAAGCGGAAAATATGCGCCGAACCAAACGAAAATCATCGCCAAAAAAAGCGGGGAAGACAAAATCAGACCGAATAACAAATCGTTTTTTATTCGGTCGCGTTCGGTTTCGTATAACCGCAAAAGCGTAGTCGAATTTTCTTTTTGCAATTCCAAACGGAAACCAGATTTCTTCGCAGCGTAAATAATGTTTTCGGCACTCGTTTTTTCGGGTTGAAAACGGACATACACTTTTTCGGCGGATAGATTTACTCCGGCGGCAATAACGCCTTTTTGTTTGAGTAGAATTTTTCTCAGACGGCTTGCACGAGCGGCGGTGTAAAGTCCAAAAAAGTTAAACGCCGACGTTTGTTCAGCGCTTTTTTCTTCAAGCATCGCTTTCTCCTCAAAAATTAAATCGTAGTCGATAAAAATAATAATTTTTTCAAACGTCCCGCAAGCAAAAAAAACGCAACGGCTGTTATTATGTAAATGTTATTATGTAAATGTTATTATGTAAATATATTATTTTATACCTAAAATAAATCACACAAAGGGAAAAATGTGAAAGTCGCGATTATAGTTCCAGTGTACAACGCCGAAAAATACATAAAACAATGTTTTTATTCCATAAGCGCGCAAACGCACGACGACGTAGAAGCAATTTTTGTCGATGACTGCTCGACGGATAACTCCCGTGAAATATTGCGTAAACTTGCAAAAAAGTACGATAGCGACGGCAGAATAAAATATACCATAATAGAACACGAAACCAACAAAAACGTATCTGCGGCGCGAAACAGCGGAATTAAATACGCTATGCAAGTAAAAGCGGACTGGTTGGCTTTTATCGACAGCGACGATATGTTGACTCCTAATTTTACGCAAATATTGCTGGAATACGCAAAAAAATATCCCGACGCGCAGATAATACAGGGAGGTCACGTAACCGTAAAGGACTATGATTTTAACAGATTGCTTTTTGACGATATGACGTCTGAGCAGTGGGAAATAGTTTACAAACTTGTTGTGAATGCAAAAGAGTTTAAGAAAGAAGAAGATATTATCGGCTCGGATAAATACGGCGTCGTCAAATTTTGGCTTAAACATATACGGCTTTATGAGAAAATCGCGCTGCTTGGCGTGTGGGCTGCGTTGTATAAACGCGATTTTATAGAAAAAGAAAATATATTTTTCTCTGACGAACTTTCAAACACGCAAGACGTATATTTTAGATATTTGTGTTTCAAAAATTGCCAAAAAGTGGTAATAGAACACACGCCGGTTTATTTTTATAGAAGCGTGGAAGGTTCTCTTTCAAGGAAAACAGACCAATATAACAGAATAAAATGCTGGGCTATCTGCATAGAAAAAATGCTGCCGGACGCATGCTTATATAAAGAATATTCAAATTTTCTTTTATATTGGTGTTTCGAATGGGCGCGGTACTGGGTCAAAGAAATTAAGACAGAAAAAGAATCGACGCTCGCCTTGCGTTATTTAGATATTTTGAAAAAAATAAAAGAAAAAATTGAGGAAAATGAAAAAATATGAGAAAATTACCCTTTTTTTAACTCTTCAATAATATCTTCGCTAACGACCGACGCGTTGCTTTCGTCGGGAAATTCGCCGCTTTTAACCTGTGAAACGTAATTTGTAAACGCCGACAAAAGTGCGACTTTTGCGTCTGCGAACGATTTTGAATGCTTGTAAATTCGGGGCGAAAATCCGGCAATATCGCACCAAACCTGCACTTGTCCGCCGCAGTGTCGTCCGGCTCCGATTCCTATCGTCGTAATATCCAAAGTTTGCGTGATATATTCCGCCAAATTAGACGGAATTAACTCCAAAACAATCATCTGCGCACCGAATTTCTGAGAATCCTTTGCGAATTTTACCAATTCTTTTGCGCGCTCTATGGTTTTTCCCTGCGACTGCGCTTTAAGGTTCGGCGTTTGAGGCGTATAGCCGATGTGCGTACAAACGGGAATTTTATTCACGCTAAGTTTTTTCAGCATTTCTATTCTGTCGCCCTCTATTTCAAGTTTTACCATATCCGCGCCGCAATCGAGCAGTTTTTTTGAGGCAGACACTATTTCGTCGGGCTTTTCATAAACGATTTCATAAGGAATATCCGCTATAATTTTACATTTTGTGTTTGCGCGTTTTACCGACTTCGTGAGAAAAAAAATATCGTCCAATTTCACTTCGTTTACGTTTTCGTATCCTAAAACGTTTGTTCCGCCGCTATCGCCGACAAGCAAATAGTCCGCGCCCGCGTCTTCGGCGATTTTGGCGGTCAACGCGTCATAGCAAGTTATCATAACGATAGGTTTTTGCGTTTTATTCATACATTTTTCCTCTAAACTTCTTAAAATACTATAATACATCGCGAAAAATAAAAAAAAGGGGGCAAATTTCTCTTTCGCCGTTTTGCCTGCGATTTCCAGAACGTCACATTTGCGGTAATGCTAATTACCGCCGCCATTGCTCTGAAACCTTTTATCATAGAAACCTCAAAAAAATTAAGTTGTTTTGATAACAAGCCCCACGACGATTGTCGAAACTATACTACAAAAAGGGCTGTCCTGCACAAAATCGTAGTTTTTACCAGAAAACACTGAATAGTTCCACATCAAAAATCAGAAGTAGAAAGGCAAAACAGCCCATAAAAGTCCATTCTACGTCTAATTTTTAGAATAGATGTGGTTTGAAAAGCAGGGATAACATCCCCACAATTCAGCATTTTCTGGTATAGGGAAAATAATTTATGTTTTGAGCAATATGAGAAATAAATCGAAAAAACAGAAAATTTCATTTTTTCTTGACTTTGTCTCAAACCGTAAATTATTTTCTCTCTCGAAAAGTTTTTAGTTTGCACAGAAAGGGGTAAAAACTTTGGGACTTAACAACAAAAAAAATTTAGTTGACGAAATGTTCGCATCTTTGCGTACGTCAATATTATTTTTACTCAAAAGATATTATATAG
>Ga0268262_10005517_pt1 | contig 12518 bp, 15 predicted proteins | sample TergutNc150P3_FD_190354 | JGI IMG/M metagenome (GOLD analysis project Ga0268262, IMG submission 190354) | Nasutitermes corniger P3 segment gut microbial community from laboratory colony in Florida, USA - Nc150 P3 (SPAdes) (version 2) | ecosystem: Host-associated > Arthropoda: Insects >... | reverse complement strand
TCGCTGACCCTGTTCCTGAGTTTGTTTCTAAACCTAACATGAAGCCGTTGCGCTTCGGTTCCTATGGTTTGATTTTTTAACGTGAGGCATCAGCCCTTTCGGTTTGATTTTTACGTGAGGCACTACGGATATTTACAAAGATTCCAGACTCTTCGATGTGGATAATTATTATAACAAAGTTAAACCATAGAGTCAAAGCGAAATGAGTCTATAGCGCTAATCCGCTTTCGCGCCTTTTTTTATCCTTGTTTTAACGGTTGCCCAAGAAGTAAAGTTTTCCGGGTGTTCTTTGCGTTCTTTACGCCCTGCTTTAATAGTTGCCTTTTCATCGACAGTCAAGTTTGTTTCAATGATAAGAGGTTCATTAATGACTTGATTTCCGGCAAGGAAAGAAAGCATAGGACGCACTATTTCAAGATTATTTTCCGGTATTGCGTCAATATAGCGTTTTAACTCCCGCCTTACTGTGTTAGCCGTTGTATTCAATCTGATTACCTCTTGTATACATCCCCTCGTGGGGCGATTTTAAAAACGTCTATCCGGTTGTTCTCAATATCGAAAAGAATCCGGTAGCCTCCCGTAACAAGGCGGTAGCCATCCCGCCCATGAAGTTTTTTGATGTCTCCCTCCGGCGGTTCAAGTTCCAGCTTATCAAGGGCTTCGGCTATGCGGCTTCGATTCGGTTCATTCAATCGGTTAAATTGTTTCTTAGCCGTTTTATTTAATTCTACGTGCATTTTATCCTTTACGATATAATACTCATTACTGTGTTTTTATCAAAAATCAAAAGATAAATATAGCGCATTATACCTCCCTTGTCGAGGTTAATCGTATACGCGACGTGCCTGACACCGCTTTTTCATAGTGTACCATTTCATAATACCTACACCACATCTAGCGCATATTGTTATTTTTCTCAACGTTTATTAAAAATAATCAATTGAGGATTTTACAAAACTTCAATTTTTGGAAAATCTACCTTAGATTTAAAGGAAAAACAGGCCTTTTAGGTAGTTTTTCCAAAGCCTTTTTCAAAAATAACCGAGTTAATCCAGGGAACAGGCACATGAATTCCATTACGTATTAGTGTACTGCCCAAAACAGACAGTGGAATGCTACATTTGTAATTTTATCTTTAAAAGAGCAAAAGTGCAGGTATTATGTAAATAACAAGTAAATTACTATCTATTTCTTTACATTTTCTAACTATTTGCCAAAGAGGTTTTTTGAAATCTGTTTCGGACAGTACACTAGTTATGTGGTTTATGTTATATATAGGGTTCTGGCTTTCCAAATGTAGCCTATAATCTGGCAGATAACTCAAAAGATACCTGCTGCCATGTACGCTTACTAAAATAGAAAAATATGATAAAATAAAGGTGCAAAAATTATGAAAACCTTTAAGTTTTTTACCATGTGTACAGTTTATTATCCGTTCTTTTTATAAACGCCTGTGATGGTTTAAATGGATCACCGTCAGGTAATTACAAGTCTTTTAGCTACGATTTACGGGGAACATGGGTTTCAAACGAAACAGGTTTGTATTCGGGATCATTAAAAATTGATGTTAACACAATAACTATTGACGGTTATGGAGAAAACTGGACAACTTTGGTAGGCGATGATAATAAACGCCCCTTCAAAGATTTCCCCAAAAGAGTACCCCTTAAAGGGTATTCGGAAGAAGGGAAAATCTTCATTGAATACGGCGGTACTGTGCAGGATGGTATTCCCTATATTTATCCGGATAAATATAAATTACTGGAATTTACCTTTGGCGGCAAAAAAGAAATATTACAATTGTCGGTGGATTCTTAAACTGATAATGGTTACACCAAGGTGATAAGCACATGAATCCTATAACATATCAGTTATTTGGTTTATCAAGGCGCTGTATCATTTTTTTGATATTCCATTGCTTTTTTACTTAACTCCCTGACACTCAAAGTATCATCAAGGTTCTCATGCCATTTTGTATAATCAAATGGTTCACGCAGTATTAATGCAATAAAACGCTCAGAATCCACAGGCCCTAAATGTTCATTTAAAACTGTAAGCCCTTCGTTTTTGATTAATGTATCAGTCTTCATAAAAAACCTCTCTTTGTAAAAAATCAATTGGGTTAACTATTAATATATCCGGAACTTCTTTATTTAGAGTCTGTCTATAATGTGGACACATTATAGACAGACTACTTTAAAATTTAACATCTTTCTATCCGTTGTAATAATATAATCGTAATGTAAAAATATTGCGGCAGAAATGTGTAATGCATCTATTATTTTAATTTTCATTGCTGTTGATTATCAAAAGAGCGGTTGAAACAACAATTATCTAAATATAATCGCATCATGATACTAATGTAATATATTTAAAAAAAAATGTAAGCTTATAATCATTTTCGTAAGCTCTCTTTATACAGTTAGCTCATAGCAGCAATTTCCGCATCAAAAACCGAGGTCTGTGATGCCTCAAAATAAAATCTAACCGAAAAGACTGTTTGCTTCATAATAAAAATCTAACCATAGTCAGACGGCATGAAGGGAGAAAACATCGCCAACAAGTAGGCGCAGGGATTTCCCGCCTTCAGGATTTATAGCCTTATTCAGCGACACTAAAGCGTCAACGGCATTGTGGACTTCCCGCTGGAGCTTAACAGGATCGTACGAAGCGAAGCGCCTTGCAAGTTCTGCTTTAGCTTCAACAGAAAGATCTGGCGAAGCCAGAAGCCGCTGATAAGGGCTTATTACTTTTTTATCATACACCTTTTTTATTTTAGAACCAATCCTTTTTTGCTTATAAGTTTGATGGTAGGCATAAAGAAATTCATCAAGGGACACAGGGAACGATAGACCGCAGCCGGAGCGTCGCATTCGACCGCGGCGGAGAAACAGTAATAGCCCACGAAGTTTCTGCCGTAGGTGTAGTTTTTTTGTTCGACAAATTTATGGGCTTTGTTAAGCGTAGGACGCAATTCAACCTATTGAAATAATTTATGTTTATTAATATTATTTTATAAGGATTTTGAGGAAAAGGAGTTAACTCTATGAAAACAAGGTGCTTTCGGATATATTTTTTGTTATTAATTATTGTATTTGTGACAGGTTGTAATAAAGAAACTGACCGTCAGAATCAAAGTACAATTTCTGTTTTTGGAACCGGCACTGTATCAGTCCGGCCGGATGTTATTCAAATGAGCATTACGTTAAGTAATGTTGCCCAAACGACTAAAAAAGCTCAGGAAGAAGTAAGCAAGATGGTCAGGCAAACAATGAAAATATTAAAAGAGGCAAACATTGAAGATAAAAATATAAATACCGCATCGCTGACGTTTAGCTCGGAATATGAATATATAAATAAGCGTACTCTTGTCGGACAGAGAGCCCAACAAACCATAACTTTTTCTATTGAAGACATTACCAACGATGCTGAAAAGGCGTCGTGGATAATAGATCAGCTTATTCAAATCAACGGAATAGAATTAAATCAGGTTAATTACAGCGTAAAAAATACCTCTGAGCATTATGTTAAATCGCGCGAACTTGCGTATCAAAAAGCCGTTGAAAAAGCAAATCAATATGCTGAGCTGTCAAAACTTAAAATTGTCAAAGTATTAAGCATATCCGATCAAGGAACACAGCAAATTTCACCGATGAACAATAGATTCAGCCGGCAATTTGCCGATGAAACGGTTTTAAGCGCGGCTGATACTTCAACAGTATTACCAATAGGTGAACTGGAAATCACAACTAATATATTGGTATTGTTTTTATTGGAATAAAAAAATATAATACTGGTAAATGGCACATAACAGGACTGTAATTTTTTACCGCCATAAATGGCGGAGTATTAAACCCCTCAATACAAATAAAGTTTCGCTAATTACCGCGTGTATATTTAAAATACTGATTCTCTGTCTTTTTCTGTCGTGTACCGCAAATTAAATTATGTTTCGGTAAATGGAAAACAAATCGGGGAAATTGAAACGCTTGAGAATAATGCATTTGCTGAAAGCGCTATAAAATATGTTTATCTTGAAAAAGGCAGAAATGAAATTACAGTTCAAAAAAGCTGGGGGTGGATATACATGGATTATCTTTACATTCGCCGATCTGAAGATTTAAGCGCCTATGTCTATAATGTATCGCCTGACCTTTCTAATCCTAATGCCGGCGACAGCGCAAAACGGTTAATGAAATATATCGTTGATAATTACGGAAAACAGATATTATCAGGTCAATCCGGCGATGGCGTAAACAGCGGGGAGTTTAGGGCTGTATATTCGGTTACCGGTAAATTTCCTGCCGTTATGATGCTTGACATGATGGACTATTCCCCGACAAGAGTTATGTACGGTGTAAGATCAAAAGCAGTCGAAGATGCAATTGAATGGCATAATATGGGCGGTATTGTCAAATTTTTATGGCATTGGAACGCTCCAAAAGACCTGATAAATAATGAAGAACATAAATGGTGGAGCGGTTTTTACACCAGAGCCGTAACATTTGACCTCGAAAAAGCAATGAGTAAAGAAGATTTGGAGGGTTATAATCTTCTGTTACGTGATATTGACGTTATATCTGAAAATTTAAAGCGTTTATGTGATTTAGGTATTCCTGTTCTGTGGCGGCCTTTACATGAAGCGTCCGGCGGTTGGTTTTGGTGGGGAGCGTCAGGAGCCAAAGCATATATACAACTATGGATTTTAATGTATGAAAGAATGACTAATCATCACGGACTTAATAACCTTATATGGGTCTGGAACGGCGGACATAAGGACTGGTTTCCGGGCGCGGATTATGTAGATTTAATCGGTGAAGACATTTATGCGGCTAAACGCGATTACGGTTCACAAGCCTCAAAATTTTATGATATAGTTGAGTATCTGCATGAATTGGGAACGATGAAACCCATTGGGCTTACAGAATGCGGTACAGTTCCCGGTATAAATGAAATGGAAAGAGATAAAGCCATGTGGTTTATGTTTGCCGCATGGAACAGCGATTTTGTTCAAAAGAAATCCGGTACCCGATACACAGGTGAATATTCGGAAGAATATACGGAAGCGGCGCATCTTAAAATGATGTACAACGATAGAAGGGTAATAACGCTTAATGATTTACCGGACTTAAAAATCAGGTAATCTCTAAAAACTTCAGTTTTTAGGGGTTCCCAAACTGTGGTTAGGTAGGGTCTATGCGTCAATTTGAAGTTGTATCCCCGTTTGAGCCCGCAGGCGATCAGGACGAAGCAATAGCCGCATTGGCGGAAGGCATTAAGGCGGGAGATAAATACCAAACCTTGCAGGGTGTTACAGGTTCGGGTAAAACCTTCACAATGGCAAAAATAATCGAAGCTGTGCAGATGCCTACCCTGATTGTCAGCCACAACAAAACGCTGTCCGCCCAGCTTTACCGCGAGTTTAAAGGATTCTTTCCCAACAATGCGGTTGAGTATTTTGTTTCTTATTACGACTATTACCAACCGGAGGCGTATGTCGCCAGCCGCGATTTATATATAGAAAAAGACGCTTCCATAAACGATGAAATTGAACGTATGCGGCTCTCCGCGGCGCGAAGCATGATGGAACGCGAAGACGTAATCATCGTGGCGACTGTGTCGTGCATTTACGGCATGGTTACGCCGGATGTTTACAGAAAAATGACCGCTACTTTTTCAAAGGGTGAAACTGTCGATGTTGACGCGCTGATCCGCCGCTTTGTGGAATTGCAATACGAACGCAACGACGCAGTCCTTGAACGCGGGCGTTTCCGCCGTCGAGGCGACACGCTGGAAATTTTTCCCGCCTACATGGAAGAAGCCTACCGCGTCGATCTTGACTGGGATCGCGTTGAACGAATACGGCGCTTTAATCCCGTTTCGGGGGAAATGCTTGAAGACCTTGACCGCGCGTTGATTTATCCCGCCAAACAGTTTGTTATGCCGGGAAACATGGTGCAAAATTCTATGGGCGCAATCAGGCAGGAACTTGCCGAACGGCTTGAGTATTTTAAAAAAGCCGGAAAAATAATGGAAGCCGAGCGGCTCAAGACCCGCGTAGAGTACGATATTGAAATGTTAAGCGAAATGGGATACTGCCCCGGCATTGAAAATTATTCCGCAATTCTGGCAAACCGCAAACCGGGCGAATCTCCCGATACCCTTGTCGATTATCTTCCAAAAAGGCACCTAACGTTCATTGATGAAAGCCACGTTACGCTTCCGCAGATCGGCGCAATGTACGCCGGAGACCGCAGCCGGAAGCAGAGCCTGGTCGATTACGGTTTCCGCCTGCCGAGCGCCCTTGATAACCGTCCCCTTCGTTATGATGAATTTGTGGATCGTCTGGACAAGACGGTTTTTGTTTCCGCTACTCCCGGCAAGACCGAAATAGAACAATCGGCGAGAGTTGTGCAGCAGTTAATACGTCCTACAGGGCTTTTGGACCCGGAAATTGAAGTGCGTCCCAGCGAAGGCCAAATGGAAGACATTTACGGAGAAGTGCAAAAGCGCATCAAGGCGGGAGAGCGCTCTCTCATTCTCACTCTTACAAAAAAAATGGCGGAGGACCTTACGGACTATCTTTCCGGCCTCGGGTTAAAAGTCCGCTACATTCACAGCGAAGTAGAAACCATTGAACGTGTGGAAATACTTACCCAGCTTCGGCAGGGAGACTTTGACATACTTGTCGGCATCAACCTGTTACGTGAAGGTATTGACCTGCCGGAAGTTTCGTTCATTGCAATCCTTGATGCGGACAAAATCGGCTTTTTACGGTCGCTGACAAGCCTTGTGCAGATTATCGGGCGGGCGGCGCGCAATGCGGCGGGCAAGGTAATCATGTATGCGGATCGCATGAGCGAAGCAATGGAAAAAGCAATTGCCGAAACCAACCGCCGCCGTGAGATTCAAATTACCTACAACAAAAAACACGGCATCACTCCGGCAACGGTTAAAAAGGCAATCGCCGACATACTGACCCGCCATATTGAAGAAGCCGACAATTCCGCCGCAAGCACAATCGAAGTTCTGAAAAAATCCTTCAACGTTTTAATACCTGCGCAGCGCAAACAGTTGATAAAAGCTCTTGAAAACGAAATGCTTGAACACGCCAAAAACCTTGAGTTTGAACAGGCGGCTTCACTGCGAGACGAGATAGCCCGTATTAAGAACGGAAATTTATAGCAATTGGTTTTTTCCATTGACAATAAATAAAAAGATAGTGCATAATAATGAAAGTAACCAAGCCCGAATTGATGGATGGGTTAATAAAGGAGTAAATATGGGCAAGAAAACCGGCACGATGAATAATATCAATAATGAATTAATTAATGAATATAAAAATAAGAGTATTGAAAATCATATAGATACTAAATTGGAAATTAATATTAATGTAGCCGGTACCGATTTTAATGATATTGGAGAAGCTGTAAATCACGCATACAGATGCGGATTAGCGGCCGGGAGTACCGCTCCTAAAAAAAATAAAGATAACAGCGGCGCAGTTGATCAGGATGAACTTTATAAAATATTAAAATATAGTCATTCCCTGGAACATAAAGCTGATTTTTTAAGAGAAATAGCCAAAGAATGGTTTCCGATAGAACTGCATAGCGAAAAGAAAATTAAAACTGTGAATCTCGAATTAAACGAGCTCGCTGATTTTTTAAAAGAATAATCCGTAAATATCTCAAGGCGTAAGGGCTTTGCCCTGCCCGCCATGTAATATTTATGGCTCCATGTAAAATAAATATGTGGTGAATAGTATATTTGAAACATGGACATTGCCATTGAGTTCAACTCCTCCGCTTTTAAACACATAAAGAGATTATTATGGCAAGAATGACCGATGAAGAAGCGGAAGCTCTGGACAAACATTACACGGAAAACACAATAATGCCAGTCAAAGAGAAACCGGGGCTTTTTGCGGAACGTAAAATCCAAATGTTTGCTGTTGACGCATTATCCGCTCAATACTTCATGGCAAAAGCTGCCGCAGAGCATAAAACCACCATGGAAATCATCAGCGAAATGGTACGGGAGCGTATTGCCGCTTCAGCGTAACGGCGCTATTTCTCCAAAATCAACAGCGTTTTTGTATCAAGGCGCATTGCCGCGGATTTGGAAATGACAGAACCTCTGTCTTTGGAGATTGAAAGCTCGACATGATCCGTTTTCGGTTCAAGCACAATCACCACGTCAACAATATCCGCAAAATCCTTGATTAAAACGGGAATGTTATCTTTATCGTACTTTTGACTGTCGTCATTTATCGAGCAGCTGTACCAGACAGCGACACCCAATTCCTGCGCAAAAGCTTTAACATTGGAAATGCGCTCGCGTCCGGCTGTGTTAAAATCCAGCCCGTCAACAATGACAGCTTCAGCCTTAAAGCCGCCCTGAATAATCATTGCCCTGAGACTGTTGAGTATCTGACCGGTTGTCATTCCGTCCTGATTGAAATTCATCAATACTCGGTTTTTTACAAGGTTGTTTTTTATTTCCGCGGCATCTTCAAGATTTTTCTTGCTGATGAATTCGTTAAAGATATCTTCATACCATGCAAGAACATGATGTGTATGATTTGTGAATGAAACATGGATTACTTTTTTCCCCTGCAAAAGTTTATCCAGGGCAAGCTGTACAAGAACCGATGTTTTTCCCACTCCGTGCATGGAAGCGATGATGCCGATTTCACCGGCTTTTAAGCCGCCGTGAATGGATTGCTCAAAAATACGAATTGGGCTGCGCTGTACAAGTTCGCTTAAAACCATGTTATCTCTCCTTTTTCTTTTTTTCTTCAGCTTCTTTAATCAATGCTTCGGATATACTTTGCGGAACTTTTGAATATTTTTCAAATTCCATTGTAAACTCGGCCTTGCCCTGCGTAAGAGAACGCAGTGTTGTGGAATAGCCGAACATTTCACTTAACGGGACTTCGGCTTCCACACGGGAAAAATGCCCGTCTTCAACAGACGATGAAATTATACCACGCCTTTGGTTAATGGAACCGAAAATGTTTCCCTGAAATTCTGTCGGACCTTCCACCGATACTTTCATGACGGGTTCAAGAATGACAGGTTTGGCCTTGCTATACGCTTCACGGAAAGCGCCGATTGCCGCCGACTGGAATGCGATATCCGATGAGTCAACAGGATGACTCTGACCGTCGTTTATAACGCAGCGAATGTTTACAATGGGGAAGCCGATCAAACTGCCTCTCTTAATTGCCTCTTTAAAACCCTTGTCGCAGCTTGGCACATACTCTGTGGGAATTGTGCCGCCCTTTATCATATCCACAAATTCGTAATCGCCTTCCGCCCAGGGTTCCATGTAGCCTGCAACCCGTCCGTATTGACCTGCGCCGCCTGTCTGCTTTTTGTGGGTGTAATTGAACTCCGCTTTTTGTGTGATTGTCTCACGGTAGGCGACCTGCGGCATACCTGTATCAACTTCGCATTTGTATTCACGGCGCATTCTCTCGATATACACTTCAAGGTGAAGCTCGCCCATGCCCCTGATAATCGTTTGATTTGATTCCTGATCGACATAGGTTTGAAACGTGGGGTCTTCCTTTGTAAAGCGGTTTAACGCTTTTGCCATTTGATCCGCGCTTTTTTTGTCTTTTGGAGTAACAGCCAGAGAAATGACAGGAGCGGGAACAAACATTGAAGTCATCGCATAATTCAAGTTACCGCCGCAGAAAGTATCGCCGCTTGCGCAGTCAATCCCGAAAAGAGCCACGATGTCGCCGGGTGAGCCTTCGTTTATGTCTTCCATACTGTCAGCGTGCATTCGCACAAGACGGCCAACTTTGAATTTTTTACGGGCGCGGGTATTTGTCAGTTCTTCGCCTTTTTTCAGCCTGCCCTGATAAATACGCACGTATGTCAACTGTCCGTACTGACCGTCTTCCAGTTTAAAACCAAGAGCGACAGTAGGATTTTTTTCATCGGCGGAAAGCTCGATTCTTTCTTCGTTTTTATCAAGATCGAGAGCGTAATTCTTAACTTCTTCGGGATTTGGAAGGTAATTGGTTACACCATCCAGCAAAGGTTGAATACCTTTGAACTTGTAGGCGGAACCGAGCATGACAGGCACAAATTGTTCAGCTAACGTTCCCTTACGGATCGCGGAATGAATCAAATCTTCCGGAATTGCCCCGCCGCCGAGAAATTTTTCTGCAAGCTCGTCGGAAAACATAGAAAGCGCATCGAGTAATTCTTCACGGTACTTGTCCGCATCGGCTTTAAGGTACGCGGGAATTTCCGCATGGCGGATTGTTTCACCCTGATCTCCGTCAAAGTAAACAGCCTTCATGGTGATAAGGTCGATAACGCCGTCAAGTTTGTCCTCAAGCCCGATCGGTATTTGAATCATCACCGCGTTAAGACCGAGTTTTTCACGAAGCTGTATCCGCACCTTGAAAGGATTCGCCCCGGTGCGGTCGCACTTGTTTACAAAAGCGATACGAGGCACATGGTAGCGTTTTAGCTGACGGTCAACGGTGATTGACTGGGACTGTACCCCGCCCACCGCGCAAAGAACAAGAATCGCCCCGTCCAGCACTCGCAGGGAGCGTTCAACTTCAATAGTAAAATCAACGTGTCCGGGAGTATCAATCAGGTTGATGGTGTGGTCTTTCCATGTAACCTGAGTAGCGGCGGATTGAATTGTAATGCCTCTTTCCCGCTCAAGTTCCATGTGATCCATTGTTGCCCCAACTCCGTCCTTGCCCCGGACTTCGTGAATGGCGTGAATTTTCTTGCTGTAAAACAGAATACGTTCAGAAAGCGTAGTTTTACCGGAATCAATATGCGCGCTGATCCCGATGTTTCGCATTCTGCTTGTGTCAATGCTCATTGTCTATTTGCTCCTTAATAAGGTAAAAAATGCAATTATACGGCAGAATATAGCAAAGATTGCAAAGAAATGCAACTCAATACCAAATTCTGTTAAAAAATAAAAATAACACCATATTCCCACAACTTATCCACAGGTAAAAGTACAGGTAAGGGAGACATAAATAAAAAATCATGTTTATTTTTTAACAAATTAAGCCTGTAATTCCAACATTTAAATAACGTAATTCCTTATGTAGTAAGGAATTAGCATGATCCGTTATTCGATAATTTTCAGCGTACCTGACGCGCGGTATAAAAATTAATATATTCATGGATTTATTCAGGTTATATACACACTTTTTCCACAGACATATACACTTTATGAATTATCAGGCAGAGCTTTCATCTTCTCTTTGAGCTCAAGAAGCAGCGCATCGGCTGTGGTATCGGACTTTTCCAGTTCCGCAAAGCGTTTTTCCAAGTTGCTGTCTTTGCTGAGGTCTTCCAGTTCCTTTGACGCATCCGCCATTGCTTCCATTTGATCGACCTTGGCGGACATACGGTCAAATGCTTCAAATGCGCTCTTGTTGCCGGATACGGTAGAAATAGTATCTTGAATCTTCTGCTGGGCTTCCGCTCTTTTTGCCCTTGCAATAAGCAGATTCTTCTTCCGCTGCGCTTCTTCAATCTTCTTTTGAAGCTCCCGCAGGCTTTCCTTTAGCTGCTCTACGGAGCTTTTCTGGGCTTCCCATTGTTTTTGGTACTCTGCGGCGGCATTATCAAATTCCTGCTTACGCAGAAGGGCTTCCTTGGCAAGATCGTCCTTGCCGTTATTAACCGCAAGCATCGCCTTGCGTTCCCAATCCTTTGCCTGGGCAAACTGGTTGTCCTTTTCCCGTTCCAGTTTTTTCTCGTCCGCAATAGCCATAGCCACTGCTCTTTTTGACTCAATTAACTGTTCATTCATCTCAATTATGAGTTGATTCAACATTATCTCTGGCTTTTCCGCCTTTCCTATTAACGCATTTACATTTGCAGCAATAAGGGATTTTAATCTTGAAAAAATACCCATCTTACGCTCCCTTTATTAGTTCTTGCCGGTCAATGCCGGTTTGTCCCTGAAAACTGATAGAATTGGATAATGCTGAGTCAGAGCAAGACTGAATGAATCCAGAGAAGCCCGGAAATCTTCAAAATCCATGCTGCTGTATTGCAGCGAATCAATAAGGACGATTTTATTTTTATCCAGCGCATAAGCGCCATGAATTATATCATTAGCGTTAAGTTCAAGCAGTTTTGTATACAATTCCAAAAGTTTATCCTTTGGAATGTCCATTATTTCCGCTCTTATAATAACAAGCGGGTCAGCTTCCATGACCGCCACTCCCTGAAGGGAATGTTCCGCATCGTCCAGCAGCCAAAGATTTTTCTCAATCTGCTGATAGGTAATCATCAGGTCGATTAAGTACTGTTCTATTTTATTGTCAGCCATATTTATTTCCTTAACTGTTATAATAGCAAAATTCGGGCGTTTTCGTCAATATTCCGCGTTGCCTCAAGAAAAATGTTACCGATAAAAGGTTATGCCTCAAATAGAAAATGTTACCCAAATTAAACTAAGGATGCCGCGAGGAGGGTATCCGAATGGGGTTAAACATGAAAGAAAAAAGGGCG
>Ga0268262_10005515_pt1 | contig 12522 bp, 10 predicted proteins | sample TergutNc150P3_FD_190354 | JGI IMG/M metagenome (GOLD analysis project Ga0268262, IMG submission 190354) | Nasutitermes corniger P3 segment gut microbial community from laboratory colony in Florida, USA - Nc150 P3 (SPAdes) (version 2) | ecosystem: Host-associated > Arthropoda: Insects >... | reverse complement strand
ACAATAATTGTTCTTTATTGGCTGGAAGATTTTTCAAAGGTAATGTCTATATCATTTTTATCTTCATTTTTTTTGGGAACGCTTCTTGTCGGAATACTGATATTTTTATTTTATCTGTACACGCGTCTGACCGCGGAGAATTTACCCGCAAAAATTATTCCGGATTACACGCCGTTCATTGAGCAGCTGAGTAAACGCGAAATGGAAGTTATCGAAGCGGTGCTTGCCGGGAATTATACTTATAAAAAACTTTCCAATAACCTTAATATTTCCGTTAATACGGTAAAAACCCATTTAAAGCACATTTATTTAACAACAGGCGTCTCAAATATTACCGCTCTCGCGTCACTTTTCCGAGGGTACACTCCCAATCACCCGTAAATCACCCCAAAATCACCCTAAAAGGTGATGTGTCTCATATTCTGCTCAGGTATATTTCTTTGTAGTTACAGGAGTATAATATGATAAGAACAAACGAATTACTTAAAAATGTTTTAACTGACATTGAGAAAGGCGTTAGGGACGGTATCAAGGCGGATATTATCGCCAAAAAACACGCTTTGTCGGAAAGCCATTTGAAAAGACTATTCAAATCGATCATTAATCAACCGCTTGGCTTTTACATTCGTACTCATAAATTAACGGAGAGCATTGACGATTTGCTTAATACCGATTTAAAAATTGTGGACATCGCGCTGGATTACGGTTTTGAATATGAACAGTCGTATATAAGGGCTTTTAAGCGCGAATTTGGAATTACGCCGGGCAAATTCCGAAAATCGGAAAATTTTGTTATGGACAAGAGGGAATGGCGGACATAAAAAAGAAAATATTTATTATTTAGTAAATAAATATTTAAAATAAAAGCGGATATAAATAAAAAATACCTAATGACATATACAGATAATTATGAGATTATAAATTATGCTGATAATAGACATATTATTGATAATCCTTGGAATGGTATTATTGATAAAAGGCGGCGATTTACTGGTCGACGGAGCGTCAAGTTTGGCCCGCCGTTTCAAAATATCGGAACTGACAATAGGGCTTACAATTGTTGCCTTCGGGACATCTTCCCCCGAACTAGTGGTAAGTTTATCCGCCGCTATTACTTCACATTCCGAAATTTCTTTAGGTAATGTTATCGGCAGCAATAATTTTAATCTGTTTTTCATTCTTGGCCTTACGGGAATTATTGCGCCGATAGCGGTTCAAAAAAACACTGTCCGCTTTGAGATACCGCTTTCTCTGTTAGCCGTAATTGTTTTATTTCTATTGGCAAATTTAAATTTCTTCCCGGACGAAAAAAACTTATTAACCAGAATTGACGGAATAATTCTTCTTTTACTTTTCGGATTATTCCTTTTTTACGCTTATAAAAACATGAAAACGACAGCTTCAGAATCAGAAGGTGAAAATATTTCCGTAAAAACATTATCTACAGTTAAAATAGTCTTGTTTATTATTTTTGGATTAGTATTTCTCATTATCGGAGGAAGATTGGTTGTAAATTCCGCCGTTGCTATCGCGCACGCGTTAAATATCAGTGAAAAAGTGATAGGACTAACTATTGTCGCTGTCGGTACATCATTGCCGGAATTGGTAACATCAATAACCGCCATAATAAAAAAAAGCAATGATATCGCGATTGGAAACATAATCGGTTCCAATATATTTAATATTTTTTTGATATTAGGCATAAGCGCGGTAATAACTCCGATAAATTATTCTTTGGTTTTTAACAAAGATATTTATATTTTGGCAATTGGAACAGTATTTTTATTATTGGCGATGATTACGGGAAAAAGTAAACGGCTGGATCGCTGGGAAGCGGCGGTTTTATTTTTAATTTATATAGGTTATGTTGTTTATTTGATAATGAAAAATGAGTAATTTGGGTAAATAGCCATTTATTAGCAAGGGCAGGGCTCGCCTTCCATTCGGCAACATCCTGTTGCCTCATTCCAGGCCGCCTTTTTTGCTAAAAAGCTCACCGGAGTTTACCGTAATTCACCAATTTAGATGTGAATTTTGGGCTGTTTTTAAAAGTTTTTACCCTTAGTTATTGAATAAACTCGCAATCTATGTTATCTTTTTATAGAGGTAACTATATGGGTACATATATAAAACCAATCCAATCAACTGTTGTAAAAAATATCCAAATTATTAGGGATATTGTCGCTCAAGTACGTAAAAAACCAGCCATAAAAGATATTAAATGGGCTAAAGCTCGTCGGAAATTATATAAAGAATTGACGGCAAAATGAATCCTTCCAATAAGAAATCAATAATTACTCACAGAAGAATATTTCTTTTAGAACAGCTTAGTGAAAAAATAAATTTGAAAAGTTTTTCCTGCTCTGTAGAAGAATATAATGAATATTTGCGGAATGAGGCGCTGAGGTCTCAAAATGATCAGATGGCATTAACTTGGCTTTTTCGAGAACGTTCTTCCGGTGATATTGTCGCTTATATGTCCCTTATTGCCGATGCCATAAAATTATCTACTTCAGAAAAAGAACTCCATAATCTTGACTATCCTTTTAAGACTGTTCCTGCCATGAAAATCGCAAAATTAGCTGTTTCTACGCCTTTTCAGGAAAGATATAGCGGCATCGGTTCACTGATGATAGAAATGGCTGTTGAAATCGCCGTAGCTTGTAATGAACGATTTTTCGCCTGTCGTTTTATCACCGTTGATGCTGATATTGAGCATAATGAAAGTGTAATAAATTTTTACTTAAAAAACGGCTTTGTTTCCAATGAAGAAACAAACAACAAACGGCGAAAAACTGTCAGTATACGCAGGGATATTTTGTTTAAGGCAAAATAATAATATAATTATCATTGTCTTAGTAGAAAGGTATGGATATAATAATTATAAGGAGATGGCGTTTGTAAATGCGTATTGCATTGATTAGTGATATTCATTATGGAGCAATGTCTACAACAAGTGAACTTGCAATTCAAGGAGAGCCGCTTCATTGTGGGGAAGTTTCAAATGCGAGTCCGTTATTTCAAGGGTTAATAGACATCTTAAAAAAAGAAAAACCGGATTATTTATTCATTGCGGGAGATCTTACATCTACCGGGAACCCTTTAGAATTCAAAAATTGTTATGAAAAAATATATCTACTTGCAAATAATATAAAGGTTTTACCTAGTAATGTGATATTATGCTTGGGAAACCATGATATAGACTGGAGAATAACACAACTCATTGAATCATATAAAACAACTAAAAATACAGCTTATTTAATCGAAGATATTAATTTTCTGGAAATGAATTATCTTGAATTAGCTAATAGTTGGGCAGTAAACAAAAACACAAAACTGCCAAGTGATTCAGTTTGTTTAAATAATCCGTGTAATAAAATACCATTTACAGGTATTGTTGAACGTAATGATTGTATTATTTTTGTTTTAAATTCTGGTCATTTATGTTCTCACAATGAATCAAAAAAGCACGGATGTCTGTCAAAACAGCAACTTCAATGGTTTAAGAATTTAGTCCAAGAAAAATCTTCTTCACCAAAAGTAAAGATTGTTTTATTACATCATCATCCATTTAACTACCCATTTCCACTTCCAGGGAGAGATATCAGTACACTTGAGGAAGGTAGTGAACTATGTCAAATTTGCGGTGAAAACGGTATTGATTTAGTTCTTCATGGTCATAGACACCATCCAAAAGCAAAAACTATTTTAGAGAACGGATGGGGTAAACCGGTTACATATATATGCGCTGGAAGTCTTTCTGTCAATGCTACGCATCGCCTGCAAGGATCTATTCCAAATACATTTCACATAATTGAATACCAAACCCGCGAAAAAATCATTTTAAAAAACTATGAGTATTCTTTCACCAATGGCTGGGTAATAACAAAAGACTCCCGGGCAGAGGTACCTTTAGAAGGCAGTATGTTGTTGGGGAAGACTATAAATGCAAATGATCCTGCAATAATAAATCTTATAAAAAAATTGCCGATTAATAAAAATATAGAGTTTAATTCCTTAAATAATGACTTATCTTATCTTAATCGTCAAAAAATTATTAAGTTGGCTGAGCAAGAATTTATTAATTGTACCATTTATTCAGAATCTGACCATTTTTTAATATTTAATCCATCAGGAGCGGATGTATAATGGAGAAAAAAACACTATCTATTCCAAAATCATCAGCAAACCCGTTTGCTGATAGTCAAGCACGAAATTATTCAGGCGATAGAGTATTAACAGAGTTTTGTCCAATATCAAAATACTGGTCTTTATTTAATGATCAACATGAAATCTTAGTAGGTACAAGAGGATGCGGAAAAACCATTTTACTAAAAATGATGCGCTATTCAATGTTAAACAAACTCTTTGACTCAAGAGCAAAAACACTTGCAATAGAAAAAAAATTTATTGCTTTCTATGTCCCTCTTCATTTGGAATATATAAAAGTATTGTCCAATTCCAATCTTTCAAAAGATGCTAAAATATCCTGGTTTCGTTTTTCATTTAACTGTTTATTAGCGCAATCTGTAATTATTGAAATAACGGAAATATTGAACGATGTAATAAATGACGATCTAAAACGTATAGAAATGGAATATAGCTTGTCAAAACTAATCAATGATTGTTGGGCGATAACACCAGAAACACCTGTATTTAAGTTTGTAAAACTTCGCGAAAAAATAGATAAACTCTATTATTCTACTGACCCTCTAAAAGATGACTTATCAAATATACCAAATGTATTCAGACATTCTTTAGCTGCTTCCCTTTCATCAATTATTAGCATATTATGTGAAAAACTTAACATCTCCCCAACATGGATTGTTTGTATAGATGAAGCTGAATTTGCTGATGAATGTTATCAAGAGTGCATTAATACATCTTTTCGATCGGACACTGACCGAATTGTATTTAAAGTTGCTACTCTACACTTCTATCACAAAACAAAATCCACATTAAATAACGAAATTAATATAATGGATGGACAGGATTTCAAGTATACAGTTATAGATATGAAATACGACGAACAGGATTTTATACAGGTTACAAATTCACTTGTAAAGACTCGTCTTCTTCAAGAGAATATTCATCTTGAAGAAGTAAAAGATTTTCTAGAAACTTTAGGAAATGATAACTATATCGACTATTTCTTTAATGAAATGAATGACGATAATTATTCTCGGGAATTATTAGAACAACAAATTTTAAGCCAGTTATCTGAAGGAAGTAAAAAATATAATTCAGAAAAAGAATCAAATGAAATAAAGAAACCTGTCATTGATAAATTAGCTCCTATTTTTTACTTGCGTGAAATGTATAAAATCTCAAAGAAACGAGGACAAGGTCATCGTATTCCAGGATGGTATGCCGGAGCTAAAATGGTGAGACGAATTGCACAGGGTAACCCTAGACTCTTTATTCGCATTATGAACAGACTTTTTGACGAAGCAAAGGGGAAGAAAATCCCATTGGCTGTAAAAACACAACATAAAAGTATGATGGATTTTTCTTTATCCTTTTGCATTGAAACACAAACACTTGAACAATTTGGACCTGAGGCTCAAAAGCAACTTGATTATATTGCCGGCATAATTCATAAACAAACGCATAAAACTGAATTGGTACAAGCTGGAATTACCTTTATTTTAAACAAAAATATAGATATTACAAAACATAAAGACTGGATTGAGAAAGCTGTCGCTTTTTCACGGCTTATGATTGACGATAAGTCGCTCTTAACACAAATTTCTTCAAATACAATTTTCCATTTGTCATATGTGTATGCGGCTGCTTCTTGGTTACCCATGCGGACTCATTCATCTCCTCTTATAATTTCATTACTAGAAGATGTAAATATGGCTTACCCTGTAAAAAAGCCAAGAAAAAATAAAAAGAAGCGGAATATAGATGATAAAAATTTGCTCTTTTCTCAAGGAGACATATACTATGACAATAAATAACAGACGATATAAAAAACTGAAAGAAAGTGATTTATTTATATGTGCGTTAGGTTATGAGACTCGATCATGGTTTTTGCTGGAACAAAACCTTTTAACTAGAAATAAGGAAAATACGCTTATTTTTTGTTTAGAAAAACACATACAAGCTAATAATATCTTCGAAGAATTAGCAAAAAAACAGATCAAAATAATTGAAAGTAAGTATAACGAGGTAAATATTTGGAAAAATCAATTGGAAATTTTTCTTCAATCCTATTCCAATAAAAATATAGATATTCACTTTGATTACTCATCAATGCCTAGAAGTTGGTATTGTTCATTTCCTCTTATGTTGAGCAAATTTATTAATGAAGAAAAAAAGAGCTCTTTTTGGTATGTTTCAGGTAATTATCCAAGCGAATATAGTAATTATCCTAGCGCTGGTATAGATTCAATATCTGTATTTTCCGGATTATCTCTTCCGGTAGTTGATATAAAACGATTTCATATTATTGGTTTGGGTTATGATTATATCAGGACTGAAACAATGATTAGTATAATTGAACCCGAAAGTCTAATTTCTTGCTATGCATATAATCCACTAAATACTAAAACAAAAGAAAATGCTTTAATTGCGAATAAGAGAATTATTGATCGTTCACTTATATCAGCCGCTCTGCCAATTGATAATTTTAGCGGTATTATTGATAAATTGTGCGAGCTTGTTTATGATCTTAAGCAAAACGGACAAGTTATTATCGTTCCTGATGGTCCAAAACCGTTAATAATGGCAATGTCGTTAATACCAGATATAATAAATAAAGATGGTATCACTTGTTTACATATATCACGTAATTCTATCCATTACAATAAAGTAAATGTAGATCCCCGTAAAAATGAAATATACGGTTTTCAAATATTATACTAATAATACCTAATCAAGCCACCACTCTTTAACTTCATCAGTGATGTGCTTGTAACTTATACCCAAAGCCTTAAAGTGTTTTTCTGCGCAAAGGATTTTTCGGCGTTCGTTGGGAAAACGAAGTTTATCAATGTTAATATTACCTTTTGTTTCCCGGACAAGATGAAGAGTTTTCTTACTTTCTTTATCAATGCGTATTATTCCCCAGTCGGGGTTGTAATTAAGGATTACTTTTGGAATGTGAATTTTAAAATCCGTTGGGAATTTGAAATAACCGATAATATTACCTTCTTTATCATCCGGGTAGAGCCGGTTTTCAACAAACCGCTGTTCAACATCGGAATCAATTTGAATTTGATCATAGAGGCTATGAGCGGAACCGGGGATAAGTTCTTTTTGGGGAAATTCTTTTTCAGGCGGAAAATATTCCTGCATCAAAGTTAAATGAGCTTCCACATCTGATTCCATGACATGATAAACAATGTTCTCTGCGACAAGATCTGCCAGAGTGTTTTTGATAACATTAATAAAAATCGAAGAAAAGCCTTCAGGATTGTAGAAAATTTTGCTCTTCTTCTCGGCAGAAATACCTTCAAATATTTTTGTCAAGGTAGAACGAGTAAGGTTAGTTGCCTTCATTGCCCTGTCGATTAAGTTAAAAACTGGATATGTTTGATTTTCTGCTTTTCTCTTTTCTTGACTTTTGGCAAGGGTCTTTTCATTGTTAAAAATAAGCGGTTCATCTTTTTTTAGTTCTTTGCCGTTTCCAAAATAGACTACAGGGGTATTTTTGTTTGTATCAATCTGAGTAATCTTAAAGCCCTTCAAATTTATATCTCTGGTGTCATGCACAAAATTAAAGCCAATAGGATAATCTTTTCTGAAATACTGTTTGTGGCGTTGTCGGGTATCTGTAATGTTTAAAAGAATTGAAGCTCCTAATGAAGTAACTCCTTTTAATTCAAAAGTGTAGTTTGTAATAACAAAATCTCCTTTGGTAAGAATAATTTCCGGGTCAGGAATAGAGAGCTCTTTTTTATTAAAAGCATTAATTGAGCGGGAAATAAGTTCCGGTGAATTGAGAATTATTTCGTACTTTGTTTCTCTGGAAATGTTTTTCCAAAAATCAGTAAAAGCTTGACTGTTAAAAATATCGTTTTTACGAATTGCTTTGTCTTTACGGGCATTGGTAGGCTCGGGCGGAACAATGTCTCCGGTTGCGGCGTATTCGTTCTGAAGAGCGTCAACATATTCGGAAAAATCCTCGGGACAGACTACTGTAAGGATATTGACATCATCGTCTTTGACACGTTCTCCTTGTTGGTTAACGCAAAGACGTAAGCCCCGTCCAAGTTCCTGACGGCGGGTATTCATCTGATTACTTGTTTCATAACGCGGTTCTTTTAACAGACAAATCGTAAAAACATTTGGATTGTCCCAGCCTTCACGTAGGGCAGAATGCGCAAAAATAAAAGAAATCTTTGAATCAAAACTGAGAAGTTCCTGTTTGTCGCGCATAATAAGGCGATACGCTTCCTTTTCCAGTTTACGGCCTTCTTCGGAATCGCTGATTTCATCGACAAATTTTATATCGCCGGTTTTGGCGTCTTTCTTTTGGGCAAAGTAACCATTGTGAACCTCAGACGATTTAAGATGTTTAAAATTATCATCATGTTTTTTAAATTTATCAAATGCTTCTTCAAACATTTCTCGGATAAATGGTTTTTCTCCCTTGTAGTTTGCTACATGGTCAATGAAAAAGAGGGAAAGAACTTTGATACCCCGATTCTTCAATTGTTTTTGACGTTCAAAATGAAATTTAATGGTTTCTTCAATCTGAGTGCGATAAACATTTCGTTTCTCATAATCGGCTTCTATGCTGTTTTCCATATTTATTATTTGTTGATTGGTGAAAATAAGCATCCCGCCATTTCCCTTGTGCGTGATCTCTTCGATAACCAATCCGGTAAAATCAGGATTCTTGGTTTTTAAAAAAATATCATCGCCATCTTTTACAGTAATTTCTTTTTTAACTTTCTTTCCATCCTGTATTACAGGAAGCAAAAGAATCGCTTTTAAGTTTTTAATATTTTTAAGTACTATTTTTCCGATGTTATTATTGGTTTCCTGAGTTACTCCCAGAACTTTAATTTTTTTTACAAGATTAAACAAAAAAGCGTCAACCGGGGAAAGGCGGTAAATAAGGTTGTATTTTTTAACAGGAGTTGCGCTGTAATTAATGGCAAAAAGCGGATTCAATGCTTGAAGAGCCTTTATGGACTTTTCAGACTGATAATTCTGACTTTCGTCAAGAATAAGGATAGGACGTGTTTTTTGAATATACTGATACGGTAAAAGACCGTCTGTAAGTTTATCGCTCCGTTTGTAGATATTGTTACCACGGGGACCGGCGGTATTAAAACTCTGCATGGTAATTACCATTATTTCGATAATTTGAGAGCCGGCAAAATCCCTTGTCTTTTCGGGACGGGAACCATCATATTCTACAAGGTGGGAATTTTCATTTTCATAAAGTGTATAGAGATGATTCCTTGTTTGATTAAAAGCGGCAATGGTTCCTTCGTAAATGGCAATACTTGGGACTACTACTATGAACTTCTTAAAACCAAAATTCTTATTTAATTCATGAATGGTTCGCAGATAGGTATATGTTTTTCCGGTACCGGTTTCCATTTCAATTGTAAAAACAGGGAATTTAACCATAGGACAATCAACATCATCAAGCCCGAATCCTTCGATAGTTTCGACAGAGGAATTAAGAGGGAGTTGCCGTATCAAGGTGTCTTCAACATGTTCTTTCATATCTTTATCAAACCAAGTATAACCTTTCGGCATTTTTGATTCGTTGTATGAGCTTATTACATCCTGATAATTACCAAGGAGCCACTGCCCGCCAAGGTCTTCTTCAGGATCGGGAATATTTCCCATAATGGTTCCGTCGCCGCCGGAAAGATAAAACTCACTCTTATTTTGTGAATAACCGCGAAAAAGATTGACAACGCTTTCAATTGCTTCTTTCTGGTGCTGTTGGTTTTCTTCAAACTTAAACTCGTTGATTTTTGCCATGATTAGCCCTTACAGTGTCTTAATGAAGTGTTTGTCTTCCAGAGTTATTTTGCTCTGGTCGTCTACCGCCGTATCAAGACAAATGAAGCGATCTTTGTCGGTGAGATTGAGAGCATTGATTGTCTCTTTGTGAATTTCTTTATCAAGGCAAATGTAAATTGTGTTTTCGCGGAAATCGGAACTGATTTTCTTGACTTTGTTTTTATTGAACTGTGGAAGCGTCTCATTTTTACTGTCCAGAGGAAAACCTTCAAGGAGCATTACCTCGGTAAGAAGATCGTCTTCCTTCCAGCCCGGTTTAAGAGAATTTTCTTTGAAAAGTTCTTCCAACTGTTTGATGTCAGTATCCATGTATTTTTCCCAAGCTTTGCAATTGGTAGGAGCAAGGCGGAAAACTTTGAAACCAGTATCAATGTTGTCGGCGTTAAGTCCGGCATCTTCTTTTACTTTTTTCCCTGCACAGCGGATACGTTCTTTTCCAATTTCGCAGATGTTTTTGAATCCTGCTTTCGCGGCTTCGCTTTCTTTGTCACATATTTCAGGAAGTTGAACCATTATAAATTGTCGTTTTTCATTATCTTCAGCATTAAGTTTCATTACAGCATGGGCAGTAGTGGCAGAACCAGAGAAGAAATCGAGGATGATGGAATTGTTTTTAGTATTTGCAATTTGTAATAGACCTCGTAATAATTCAAAAGGTTTAGGATTACTAAAAATGTTTTTAGTTTTAAATAATTCTGTCATCAAATCGTTGGCACCTTGATTATGACCAAAAGTTGAATGTTCCCACCAGTTTGTTGCACATTGACCTTCTAATTCACGCTCAAACCGAAAGTATTTTTTTCGTGGCATTCCATCTCCACTACGAGGAAAAATAATTCTATTATCTGTTAATAATTCTTTATATGTTGCTTCTTCACCCATCCATTCTTCATTAAGTTGTTTCCCATTTGGTAAAACGATTATATAACGACTACCTGATTGATCTGAACCGACTTTCCATGGTTTAGAAGCCCAAGCCCCACGAGGATCGTTGTCTGGATTAGAAAAATCTCCTGTTAAATCTATTTTCCCAACACCCGCAATTCGTAAGTCTTTACTACTTTTTGCATACGCAATAATATGCTCAGCAACTATTGCAATCATTTTAGTTTTATCATTTGGTTGGTTGTGTCTCCTACGCCAGTGAATTTGTCCCTCAAAATTATTCTCTCCAAATATCTCATCGCAAATTTTCCGTAATTGTGCTACTTCATTGTCATCAATACTGATAAAAATTACTCCGTCTTCGCTTAACAATTCACGGGCAAGCCGCAAGCGGGGATAAATCATTGAACACCACTTAGAATGGAAGCGGCCGTCAGAGCGGTTATTCGTGGTCATTTTAACACCATCTTTATCAACTTGACCTGTCCGTTTTTGATACGATTCCACAGATTCGGAGAAATCATCAGGATAGATTAAATCAGTCCCGGTATTGTAAGGCGGGTCAATGTAGATCATCTTTATTTTGCCTTGGTAAGCTTTTTTGATGATTTTCAAAACTTCAAGATTATCCCCTTCGATGTAAATATTTCGGGTTTTTTCTTCATCGACACCCTCCCCGGGAACGGGGACAAGGGTTCCCACCGGGGGAATTGCAGCAGCACGTTTGGCTGCTCGCTTACCAGGCCAGGAAAGGCCAAACTGCTCAATGTCATCTTCTTCGTTCTCAGTAAAATCGGAAAGAGCTTCATATAGGCTGTTAAAGTCAAGTTCATTGTCCTTAAAAGCTTCGGGAACAATTTGTTTAAGCTGGTTTAGTTGTTCTTCGTTGAGTTTATAATTAGATGTAAATTTCTCCATTATAATGATATAACTACCAGTTTGAACAGATTAATTCCGCTCTAAAATTAGAGTAGTTGTCAATACCGTTTCGGCTCTATTTTTAGAGTAATAATATGGAACCTGAAACAGAACGAATTTTAAAAAATATCCGTAAGATACGCCGTAAAAAGAAAATCTCTGTCCTGAATTTGTCATTGGATGCGGGAATTTCTCATAGTCATTTGTTTTACATCGAAAGTAAGCGGACTATTCCTTCAATTGATGTATTAGTGAGAATCGCAAAAGCATTGGATATTCAATTGTGTGAATTGATAAATTAAGATTTTTTGAATTTCAAGCAAATTACCCTTCATTATCCACTGTTTTTTCAAGATTGGCTAAAATGCGTTCTTCGTTGCTGGCCGAATCCCCCGTTTCTTCAAGGTATTTTCGGAAATCGGACTGGCTTTTTGCGCCGGACTGTTTTACATATTCCCGATATGAAGGGCAGGAAAAACGGGCGTCGCAGTTACTGCAGACATAAGTGGCAAATTGTACGTCAATTCCGTCAACTTTTTTTTGTAAATACTTTACTTCCGGAGCGGAAAAGCGCCGTTCTTCTATATTATCAACGACCTTCGCAAATTCTTTTATTGTCTCATCAACATTTTCTTGTTTGTAGTCTATATCATCTATGACAGGGTTCCACTCCTTAAAGGCAAGTTCCTGCTGTTTCTCATCGCCGGACGCAAGAGCGGTTTT
>Ga0268262_10005514_pt1 | contig 12523 bp, 9 predicted proteins | sample TergutNc150P3_FD_190354 | JGI IMG/M metagenome (GOLD analysis project Ga0268262, IMG submission 190354) | Nasutitermes corniger P3 segment gut microbial community from laboratory colony in Florida, USA - Nc150 P3 (SPAdes) (version 2) | ecosystem: Host-associated > Arthropoda: Insects > Digestive... | reverse complement strand
GAAAAGGCTGGACTTACCCGAATTGGGCCGTCCCGCGATTACCGCGAGAATCCCTTCCTGATAGATACGTTCCAACTGCCATGATTGCGCGAGTTTTTGCAGGCGGGCAAGCGCCTCCCGCGCGGTTTTTTCGCCGGGAAGCCGGCCGGCTTTCTCCTCGGCGTCCGCGCTTATTTCATCATCGGAATAGTCAAGAAAAATTTCCGCGCCGGACAGGACTTCCACCAGCGTTTTTTTTATAGCGCCGATCTCTTTTTCCAATACACCGGAAAGCCGGTTAATCGCCTTGCCGCGGGCTCTGTCCGTTCTGGCGGAAACCAGTTCCATCACCGACTCGGCGCGACTCAGGTCGAGCTTTCCGTTCATAAAGGCGCGAAAGGTAAATTCTCCGGGCAGGGCGCCGCGGAAACCAACGGCGCACAAAGCCGCCATTACGGCCTGGCCTACGGCGTTTCCTCCGTGGCAAACAATGTCCAGGCTGTCCTCTCCGGTGTAGCTTTTTGGCGCGCGGAACACAGAGATCAGCACCTCGTCTACGCGCTCAACCGGATTGTCCTGTTGTTTGTTAGGCGTAACTATCCATCCATGGACAACGGTGTTTCCCGCCGCCCGCGTTATTTTTTCCGGGGCAGAAAAAATTTTTTCCATTAACTCTAAGGAGCCTTTGCCGGAACAGCGGATCAACGTAAGGGCGCTCTTGCCGGGAGTAGTGGCAAATGCCACAATGGAAGCGTCATCGCCGTAAGAAAAATTTTTCATGAGCTTCTTCCAAAACTCCTTCCCTCTCTTCCCTTCTTCTTCCTCTGCGTCCTCTGCGTCCTCTGCGCCTCTGCGTGAGGGATCTTAATTAGTGCCAAGCCGCAGTTTGCAAAAAACCCAGGGAGCGCCGGCTGAAAACCAAAGGGCCGTAACAACATAGCGCATAAAAACATATAGTTGGTAATTGCCGGAATTGCGCAAACCATTAACGGCTTTTCCCGCCGCCACATACAATAAAATCATCGCCGTGATTCCAATGGCATAGCGGACGATCTGCGCCAGATATTTCGCCGCTCCGGTTCTGTCCTTTACAGGGGCGTTAAAATTGATATAACGGCGGCAGAGGAAACAGCCGAAGCCAAGACCCAGGATCATGCCGCTGGGTATGAGCAGATATTCAGAGGGCCGGTACAGGTTCATCGCAAAGGCAAGGGCGGCGGCGGCTATCAGCCCCGCGCGGGGACTATGCGCCTCAAACCACGCTTCAATCCGGTTTCCGGCCAGAAAGTAAACGGCGAGTATAAGCCCGCCAATAAGCCAGCCGCCAAAAACATCGGTGGGAAAATGAATGCCAAGATAAAGCCTGGAGAATCCTATCAACAGGCATAAAAAAGCGGCTAGACATAAATGAGCGGCGCGGGAAAGCTTTGGAATGAGAACCCATGAGGCGATTATCATCAACATAACAAGAGAATTCTGCGCGTGGGCGGAAGGGAGGCCCCCTATAGTCGCGGCGACCATACCTACCGACGGGTCGTAGCCATCAAAAAACGGGCGCGGCTGATCAAGCAGGAACTTCAGGGCAAGGTTTACCCACGCGGATATGAGCAATACCACAGCAAGGCGCAGGCCTTTTTTTTCGTCTGTGCACCAATAAACAAAGGGAATTAAAACCATATAAAAGGCGGCGGAACCCAAATTGGTAATTACCCGCATACACAAGGTCAAGCCCGGAGTCTCCAGAGTTTGTATTTGCCGGACGCAGTCCAGCCCCCATCGCAAAACTTCTTCCATCAGAACCCCTCAAAAAAAGTATTTTTAATTCTGGCTACCGCCGCGGCCTGTTCCTTTGTCGGAATTATTTTTGTTTTTATTTTTGTCATAATTCCCTGAATCTGTTTTTGCAGTGTTTCCTTGTCAACGCTGATCAATACCAAAAACTCATAACGTTCCTGCGCGGCATCCGGTTTCGATTGGGTGCTGATGGCGCCGTCGGTTTCGGCATTATTAAGTATTTTTCGCCTGAGCCAGAAAGTCTGCTCCTTGACAGCGCCCGAATATTCCCCGTTTGATATGTCTCTTATCAAAAATTCATAATACTCGCCGTATTCATCATCGGGATAAAGGGAGGCTGAGGAGACAAGCCTGCGTTCCGCTCTTTTGGTAATCAGCCTGGGCAGGTCCTGTTCCACGGTATAACCGTTTGCCCATTGCTGCAGGGCGCTGAAGTTGCCGCCTCCGTTTTCCCCGATAAATATATACTTTCCGCTAAACCTGTCCAATGCCTCAATTTCATTTACATCATTGTCAATATGCCAGCGCACCCATTCGGGAATATTCGCGGAACCCTGGCCGTTTTGCGAATTAATTATTTCCCATGAGTCGAAAGGCTTTGCCTGTTCCTGGGGGGTACTCACAGTATCCGGACGGAATATTACCTTTTTATCCTGCACGACGCATGCCGTGAATAAAATCGAAAAAAACAGAGCGGTAAAAAATGAGGTTAAATTGTTATGCTTCATAATAATTATGGCAGGGAGATGAGAGACGCGGCTTCTTCATCTTCGGCTTCAGCAGGGGCCTGTTCTATGGGGATATTCTCCGCTTTAATGTCAACTAACGGAGCTTCACTCTCAAGATGCGCGCCCGTATCCGCGGATTCGGCGGGCCTGGAGGCAGCCGCGGGACGGGGACTCGCTTGTTCTTTTTCCTGCGCGTCTTCTGTTTTTCCGGACTCAGAGTCTCCGGAGTCATTATCGACAGGGATTTCCTCCGGCAGGAGCGGAGTTGTTGAATATAAAACCGCAAATTCATCCCAAATATTGGTAACCGCGGGTTGTACTGTTTCTACAACGGGAACTTCGTCAGGGTCCGTTTCGGAAGGGGTTTCCGATGCTGCCGGGGCAGGCAAAACCGGTTCGTTTTTGGCTTCACCGGCGCTGCCCGGCGCTGTTTTATCAACGCCCAGCCTTACCCTGCCCTCGCCCGCCAAAACGCCGGGAAGCCCTATCCAGCCTGTTGTACTCTGCATAAAAATATTTTCACCAACGCTGAGTTTCGCCTCAAGACGATAAGACCGGATATAGAATTCAACAGCAATGGGGATAAACCCCTGCTTCCCGGAAAAATCCGGGTATACCGGCATTTCAATAGATGTTCCCTTTGTTTTCAGGCGCAGTATAACGGCGTTTTTCCGCATGACCATGTCCATCCAGACTCCGTCGCTTGCCGAGGCAAGCGTGGGAAAGAAAGCGCTGAAAATTGTCCCTTCCGCTGCCGGTCTTATGTGGAAGAGGAAAATGCCTCCGCCCTGATCCTGCGCCTGGCGTATAAAGCTAATCGGCTTAAGGAGGTAAATGTCATCCGGTCCGGCGGAAAGCCCGTAGCTCTGCTCCACGGCAGCCCAGCGGGGAGCTTTTTTTCCCGCCGGCTCAAACGTCAGTTCCGGCGTCAGGCTTGCTTCATCAAGGCTGCCGTCAAAACGATACCATCTGATCAGTTCCGGATGTTCGGGCGGCGGTATAGGCGCTGTTACAATCTTCTCGCCTTTTTGCGCCAAAGCCGCAGCCTGGACCGCCTGGGCGGCCGCAAGTTTTACCTGTTCCGCGTAGGCGGTCCCCGCGGACAGCGGCCTTTTGGCCGGATAATCAGTCTCGATCTCAAAGAAATAACCTGTTTGTGAAGCCTTTGCCGAGACCGGAATTGTTATCTCACGGTAAATCCCCGTGAAATTACGTTTAAGGCGATAGGGAAGCACCTCGAGCCGCAGAGAATAGAAACCTGACTGTTCCGGCGCTTTCCAAAGAATAGTTCCGGCCCCGTCGCTTATATTCCCTTCACTGATTATGTTCCTGCCGTTATACCAAATAACATAGGGATTAAGACGGCTGTCAAAATCCAGACCGGCTTCCAGCATTACCGTAGCGCCCGGCGGGATTAGGCGGGTATCGTAAAGCCAAGGCAGGTACATCGGAATGTCATTCAAACGAAATTCGACATTGCCCAGATAGAATATATCCAATTCTGTAAGAGACAGGGTGGCGGTTTTGTTGACAACTTCAAAGACCATACTGTACTGGCCTATTTCCATGTCTTTCGACAGTTGGAAATAAGGCATTTCCTGATCAAAAGATTTTACGAGAATCACTGTATCATATTTTTTCGCCGCGGGTTTGGCATCAACAGAGGCGCTTCTCGTCATTATTTGTTTGGATAAATCAGGTTCCGTCAGTTCCGCTGTTTCGCTTTCCGCTGATTCATTGTCTCCTGAGGCATTGTCCTCTGAAGCCTCGTCTCCGTCATTATCATTGTTCTCGGACTCTGTTTCTTCCTGCGTTGTATCGGGCAGCAGCGCTTCATCCGCAGGATCGATTGTATACAGAACCATATCCCCGACGATGTCACCTTTGGAATTTTTGAAATAGACCAACAGCCCCGTTAAATCCGGATCGTTTACAACTGAAACGGCGAAATAGGGAATGATCTTGTCATTCTGGCGTATCAATGAACAGCTTTCCAGGGAGTTGCCGTTGATCAAAGCTTTTACCTGATAGGTGCCGCCTGACGAAAAGAGAGAGTTACTCAACTCCCCGCAGGCAAAAAGAACTAAAAGAAGAGAAAGGGATAAAATGTAAACGGCTGCTTTAACCGCTGTTTTCTTCAGAGTCATGGTGTCTACTATAAATATATCATTTCATGTGAAAAAAACCATATATTCTGTAAAAAACAAAGTCTTTTTTGTGTTTTTTATATACAATATAGCAATGAGAGCTACAAGGGCCATTGTGCATTTGGACAGGTTTTTGGGGAATTTCAGGGCCATACAGGAAAGGATAGGGCCAAGGTATATCTGCGTTCCGGTAAAGGCCGACGCCTACGGTCACGGCGCAACGGAAATCGCCCGCCTAAGTATCGAAGCGGGAGCCTATTGCCTTGGGGTTGCGACTGTCCAGGAGGGCGCGGCGCTGAGAAATGAGGGTATTTCCTCCCCTATTCTGCTTTTTTCCCAGTCTATGCCCTTTGAAATCCCCGAAATTATCAAGAATGAGCTGACTCCGCTGGTTTCTGACGGTGAATTTATCGAAATGCTTGCCAAAACCGCGGCAGAAGCGAAGATTCGGCTCTCCGTCCACCTGAAAATCGACACAGGCATGGGCCGGATAGGCTGTTTACCCGCCGAAGCCCCCTCTTTGGCTAAAAAAATCGTCGGCACTACCGCGCTTGAATACGCCGGAACCGCCACCCACCTGGCTGTGTCGGATTCTTCGGCCCCTGAAGACCTGGTTTATACAAAACAACAGATCGACAGGTTCAGGGAGGCGCTGGAGCAAATACGGGCGGCTGGCGTTGATCCGGGTATTGTCCATGCCGCGAATTCCGGAGCGGTCACCCTCCACCCTGACGCCTGGTTTGACATGGCGCGTCCGGGCATTATCCTGTACGGATACAATCTTACGGGAACCCCTTCCCCGAAGGTAGAGCCGGTAATGGAACTGCGTACCAATGTCGCCCTGATCAAGTGGGTAAAAAAAGGCGAAAGCGTATCCTACGGCCGCACCTGGACCAGTCCCAATGACACGGCAATCGCCGTTCTGCCTGTGGGCTATGCCGACGGCCTGCCCCGTCTGGTAAGCAATAAATGGCAGGCGGTAATAAGCGGCAAAACATATCCGCTTGTGGGACGGATTTGCATGGATCAGTGCATGGCCGACCTCGGGCCTGATTCGAATGTCCGCCGCTGGGATGAAGCGTCAATTTTCGGCGGCCCCGCGCCCAGCGCGGCAATTCTCGCTGAAAGAATCGGGACTATACCGTATGAGATTACCTGCAATATCAACAAAAGGGTGCCGAGGATATACAATGAACAATGAATAATAAAAAGAGGGCAGAGTTAAGATGGAAGCGGTGAGTATTTAATTATATTAATTTTAACATTATTTGAGTTTAAACAATTTATAAAATCTTTGAAGTCTTCCGGTAGTTGCTTCCTTTCCATAAAAACACTCGGCGAGCTCCATTATTACATTATTACTTATAACCCAAAAACTTTTTTTCTTAATTCTTCCGGAACATATTGGCTTGCTTCCCAGGTATTCTTTACCGCGAAAAAACACACTTCTTCCGTTTTTTGTTTTTTAGGAATATTTTTTAAACATCTGCCGTCATATTTAACCGCGTCAAGACAAAATTCCATTGTCCTGATTTTATCAGGTACGCGTTTTATCACCCAAGGGTTTTGTTTAACGGCTTGTACGCAAAAATCCTTGTCCTTCCAGTAAGCCGCGGGTATTTGATCCATGATGTCCTTATAAACAGCCCAAATCGCCTTTATTGCCGTAAGACATAACTCTTTTGTTTTTAACGTTTCAGGAACAAAAAAAAATTCATGCCCGTCGCGTTTGACAGATTCAATACAGACTCTTTCTGTTCTGAATTTTTCAGGTATTTTATTTAATATATTACTCATAATATAGTGATTTTTCGCTTTTGCACCGATATAACACCATTCTTCCGTTATAAATTCTTCAGGTATCCATCTGATTGCGCTCCCTTTATTAATTAGCTCATTGTAGATCTTGTGTCTTACGGTATCCGGCTTTATGGCTTCAAGGCATATTTCCGGCGTAAAATACTCGTATGGCAATAAGCTAATATGAACCCCGAATTGTTTTACCGCCTCAAGAAACATTTCATAAGTAAAAATATCCAAAGGATTTTTAAGTTCATCCTGAAGTTCTTCATAGATTCTTTCCATGTTTAAAACATCAAGCTTTATAGCCTCGTAATACTTCTGTATAACTGTCTCATCGTATTTCATAAATTTCCCCTTTAACCCTATCATAAAAAATTTCCTGTCTGCCGGCGCCAAGCAGCGTTTTACCCGCCGCCTGTACATAATATCAAAACAGGTCGGTCATATAATGACCGAGTGAAAAAATGTTTTTTTGGAAGAAAAGAGAAACCTTAATTCTCGTATCGCTTCAATATCCCTTCCGCGATAATTCTTCGGGATAAACGCATGTCCATCGCCTGTTTTTCTATGTAGCGGTGCGCTTCCTGCTCGCTCATTTTCATGGAAGAAACTAATATCCATTTTGCGCGGTCAATAATGCGTAAGTCCTCGATTTTTTGCTTAAGCTGCGTGTTTTCGCCCTGTATTCGCTTTACCCTGCTTTGAACCGATCTGGCCAGGGACAGCGCGGACCATAAAAGAGATTTGTCCACGGGTTTTGCGATGATCAGAACGCCGTCTTCCTCACAGGAGGCGGATACCGAGTCAAAGGAATCGCTCTTTACCATGAGGATCACCTGGCATACGCCCTTGGCGGCGATCTGCCGGGAGAAATTCTCGCCGGATTCATCCTCAAGCGGCGAGTCGACAATTATTAGATCGAAATCCTGTTTTAGGATAAGCCTGCGGGCGCTGTCGCATGACTGTGAGGAAGTAACCTGTTGAACGGAGGCCGCGTTTAAAAAGCCGGTAAATAATGCTATTTCTTTTTCTGAATTTGAAACTATTAAAGCGCTTTCGATTGAGCTCATAAATGTCCCTTATTCAACGGTAACGCTTTTTGCCAGATTCCTTGGCTTATCTATATCCAGGCCCTTGTTGGCCGCGACGTAATAGCTGAAAAGCTGTAAAACAATAACCGACAGGGAAGGTGAAAACAAATCGGGGCTTTCCGGCAAAGCGATATGAAAGAGTTTGTCGTCCTGTTTCGCGTTTGGGCAGTTTCCGATAAGCAGAACTTTCGCGCCGCGGCTTATTACCTGCTCCGCGTTGCTCATAATTTTGCCGTATAGGGGGGCGCAGTTGGAAAGGGCGACAACCAGCGTGTCCTGCTCAACCAGAGAAATGGTGCCGTGCTTCAATTCGCCGCCCGCGTAGGCTTCCGAGTGAATATAGGAAATTTCCTTGAGTTTAAGAGAGCCTTCCAGAGCGATGGCGTAATCTATATTCCTGCCGATGAAAAAAATGCTTTTGCAGTTTACGCAGGTGGAAGCGTACATCTGAATAGCGTCTATCTGTTTAAGCAGTTGTTCGGTTTTTCCGGGCAGGGCCTCGATTTCGGCTAACAATTCCCGTTCCGCCTCCGGCGTTATTTTCCCCAATCTGGCGGCGAACCAGATTGCCAGAATATATAACAGTACAAGCTGCGCGGAAAATGCTTTTGTCGTCGCCACGGCAATCTCGGGGCCAGCCGCCGTAAAAAGACAGTAATCGGATTCTTTGGCGATGGCGCTGCCGACAACATTGACGATTGACAGGGTAACGGCCCCTTTGCGCTTTGCCTCCCTCATGGCCGCGATGGTATCCGCGGTTTCGCCCGACTGGCTGATCAAAATAACCAGCGTTTTATCGTCAATAACGGCGTCCTTGTAACGGAACTCGCTGGCGAGTTCCGTTTCCACCGAGGGAAACCTGCACAGTTTTTCAAACACATACCTGGCGACAACCCCCGCGTTGTAAGCCGAACCGCAGGCGGTAATCACAATCTTGTTAAATTTTTTAACATCAAGATTATCAAAAATGTTTTTATAACCGCCTGATTTTAGCGCGGAATTGATCGTTTCACGGAGGATTTTCGGCTGCTCCATGATTTCTTTCAGCATGAAATGCGGATAGCCGCCCTTTTCCGCGCTGTCAATATTCCAGGTTATCGTTTCCGCCCGCTTTTCCACGGGTTCTTTATCAATATTATAAAACTGAACGCCGTTGGTCCGGATTACGGCGATTTCCTTATCGTTAAGATAGTAAACCTTGTTCGTATGCTTTAACACGGCGGGCACGTCAGAGGCGATAAAATGTCCGTGTTCGGATACGCCGATGATAAGGGGATTGTCTTTTTTAATCGCGACAAGAATGTCAGGATCGTCAGCGCACAAAACACCTAACGCGTAGGAGCCTTCCAGGGCGTTCGAGACGTGGATGACAGTATCCAGCAAGTCCCCGTTATAATAATGCTCGGCAAGCTGCGCTATTACCTCGCTGTCGGTTTGCGAGGCGAATTTTACACCCCGGTGCTCAAGGCGTTCCTTTATATTCTTGTAGTTCTCTATTATACCGTTATGAACAACGGCGATTTTATTTTTACTGCCCACATGGGGATGGGAATTTACATCCGAGGGTTCCCCGTGCGTTGCCCAGCGGGTATGGCCTATCCCTATACGCCCGGCAAGCGGCTGTTCCGAAAGACGCGCCTCCAGCGCGGCAAGGCGTCCTTTCTGCTTTACAACGCCCAGCCCATTCTGGCCGTAAACGGCGATTCCCGCCGAGTCATAGCCCCGGTATTCAAGTTTTTTCAATCCCTCGACTATAATGGGAACCGCGTCCTGATTTCCAACATAACCAAAAATGCCGCACATAGTATTACCTGTTTAATTGTTAATTTGCCGTATATAGTTGTTTATACGGGTTCTTCGCGTTGGGCCTCAGCACATAATACCTGTCTTTCATTAGCTGCCGCGCGTCCATGCCAAAATGCTTCGCGAATTCGCCGACATAGGGCGCAATCTCCTGTAAATCATTTTCTTTGGCTACATCCTCAACGACCTGCGCGGGAAGAGAAGAAAGTTCTTTGTCGGTTCTTATGAATATTTTTCCGCCGTGCATTCCCGTACCCGTAAAATACCAGACGGGGATCTCATGGTTGCAGCCTATGCCCAGAACCACAATGAGTCCGCCGGCAAGGTATTCTCCCAGGAAACTGCCCGCCCTGCCGCCAATGATGATAACGGGTTTTTTTTCCTTGTATTCCTTCATGTGAATGCCAACCCTGTATCCGGCGTTGTCGCGGACGTATATCTTCCCGCCCCGCATGGCGTAGCCCAGCGCGTCGCCCGCGCTGCCGTGAATGATAATTTCGCCGTCATTCATCGTGTCGCCGACGGCGTCCTGCGCGTTGCCGTTTACCATAATGGTTCCGCCGTTAAAGTAAGCGCCTAACGCGTTCCCGGGCGTTCCGTTAATTGTCACGTTTTTTCCGGTCATGCCGCTGGCGATAAACCTATGCCCGAAACAGCCGTCTATGCAGACGGCCTCTTTTGCGGTTCTTATCCGGCTGTTCAGCTCCTTGAAATCAAGATGATGCGCCGCTATGTTCATAATATCTCTCCTCCGGTTTCAGTTCATTTGCACATAATCATCGCGTCCGGCCCCGACAGACACATACTTAATGCGGCAGCCGACCGCGTCTTCAATGTACTTTATATATTTTATCGCCGACTTCGGCAAATCTTTCACTTTACGGCATTTTGATATGTCGGTTTTGAATCCTTCCAGATGCTCAATTACGGGCTTTGCCCTCATTAGCGCGCTGCCTGAGGGGAAACGTCCGGTTTTTACCCCGTCAATCTCATACTCCGTGCAGACCGGAATTTTATCAAGATACGAAAGCACGTCGAGTTTTGTCAGCGCGATTTCGCTCGCGCCCTGTACCTGTACGCCGTAGCGGCTTGCCGGGATGTCAAAACCGCCTACCCTGCGCGGCCTTCCGGTCGCCGCGCCGTATTCGGCTCCGGCCTCGCGCAAAGCGGCGGCCTCATCGCCGGACATTTCAACGGTGAAGGGCCCCTCGCCCACGCAGCTTGAGTACGCTTTCATAATGCCGATTACGCCGTCCAGCTTCATGCCGGGAATCCCCGCGCCCGCGGTCGCGTAGGCGGCGATCGTATGGGACGAGGTGGTATAGGGATAGATGCCGAAATCAATGTCGCGTAACGCGCCAAGCTGCGCCTCGAAGAGAATGTCTTTTTTTGCTTTTACGGCCGTGTTCAGGTATTCCGTCGTATCCATGATATAAGGAAAAAACGGCGTGCCGAATTCATCCAGCCAGCTTAAAATATTATTTACATTCACACCAGCTGCTCCGGAATATCCGTTAAGCGTAATGTTTTTCCACTCAATGATGTCCGTGAGTTTCTGTTTCAGAGTTTGGGAATCCAGCAAGTCGCCCATCCTCAAGCCCTTTTTCATATATTTGTCGCCGTACACCGGCGCGATACCGCGCCGGGTAGAGCCGTATTTTTTATCGGCAAGCCGTTCTTCTTCCAGTATATCCTGTTTTTTGTGATACGGCATACATATAAAGGCCTTATCGCTGATTTTAAGGTTTTCGGGCTTGATATCTATGCCCTTTTCCCTGAGCGCCTTAACCTCGCCGCAGAGATGTTCTATATCAATCACCATGCCGCCGCCCATGACATTTACCGCCCCCTCGCGCAGGATGCCGGAGGGCAGAAGGTTCAGAATGAATTTGCCCCTGTCGTTGACGACCGTATGCCCGGCGTTGTTGCCGCCCTGATAACGGCAGATCACATCGTATTTGTCGGACAGCAGATCTACCATGCGTCCCTTTCCCTCATCGCCCCAGTTAATACCCACTACCGCTGTAAGCATTTTTATCCCCCTTGTTAAACAGTGATCCTGACATCAACGCCCAGTATCTCTTTATTGGCCTCGAGTATTGCCCTTACTTCCGATAAAAACTCGCCGGTCTGTTCACTTGCCCTGCCCGTGAAATTTTCGGCTGACAGCAGACCGTTTACTTCCTCTTCGCCTAACCCAAAATTACCGTCCGACAGGATACGGGCTATCAAATCGTTTGCCCCGCCTTCCTGTTTTATTTTTTTAGCCGCCTCCACCGAATGAAGCCGTATTCTCTCGTGAAGAAGCTGCCTGTCCCCGCCTTTTTTTACGCAGTGCATTAAAATGTTCTCGGTTGCCATAAAGGGCAGTTCCTCGTCCAGGTGTTTTTTAATTATACGCGGATAAACGACAAGGCCGCCCGCGACATTGATATACAGTGAAAGTATCGCGTCAACAGCCAGAAAGGCTTCGGGGATCGCTATGCGCCGGTTGGCGGAGTCGTCAAGGGTGCGTTCCAGCCACTGGGCGCTTGCCGTCAACGCGGGGTTTTGGGCGTTAACTGTCACATAACGCGAGAGCGAGGCAATCCGCTCGCTTCTCATCGGGTTGCGCTTGTACGCCATTGCCGACGAGCCGACCTGTCCGGCTTCAAAGGGTTCTTCTACCTCTTTCAGATGGGAGAGCAGGCGTATATCGTTTGAAAACTTATACGCGCTCTGCGCGATGCCGGACAGAACGGAAAGCGTGTAGTAATCGACTTTTCTGGAATAGGTCTGGCCGCTTACCGAATACAGTTTTTTAAAGCCCATTTTCGCGGCTATTTTCTGGTCAAGGCTTTTTACCTTTTCATGATCGCCGTCAAACAGGGAGAGGAAACTCGCGCCTGTTCCCGTAGTGCCCCTGCATCCCAGCAGCTTTAAGCTGTTAAGCGTAAATTCAAGCTGTTCAAGGTCAATCAATAAATCCTGCATCCAGAGCGTGGCGCGTTTGCCGACCGTGGTGGGCTGCGCGGACTGAAAATGGGTAAACGCCAGGCAGGGCAGGGATTTATATTTGTCGGCGAAGTCGTACAGTTTCGCTATTGTGTTTACAAGGAATTTTTTTATAAGCAGCAGCGCGGAATATTGCAGTAATATGTCGGTGTTGTCTGTAACATAACAGGAGGTCGCGCCGAGG
>Ga0268262_10005513_pt1 | contig 12523 bp, 17 predicted proteins | sample TergutNc150P3_FD_190354 | JGI IMG/M metagenome (GOLD analysis project Ga0268262, IMG submission 190354) | Nasutitermes corniger P3 segment gut microbial community from laboratory colony in Florida, USA - Nc150 P3 (SPAdes) (version 2) | ecosystem: Host-associated > Arthropoda: Insects >... | reverse complement strand
TGACACCCTGTTTCTGGTTTTTCCTTTTTCATGGAAGGGAATGTTAGTTCAATATACCGGCCGCCTTAACCGCGCCTCAGACGGGAAAACGGAAATACGGGTTTATGATTATGTTGATGATAAAATATCGGTGTTATCACGGATGTACGGAAGGCGGCTGAAGAGCTACAAGTCTTTGGGGTTTACGGTGGTGTAATTTATTGGATGACCACCTTATAAGCTCCGGTTTAAAACGTGACTGTGCTAAGGAAAAAACTGTTTTCGTAAGCCGCTCTAAATCTGCGAAAAATTAGAAATTATTACATTTCCGTCAGGAAACTTTGCGATGATTTCAAGCTCTCCGCCCATAGCTTCAATATGACTGCGTAATGTGGAGATATACATATCTGTGCGCTTTTCCATCTTTGCAACAGCGGGCTGCTGTATATGCAGGGCCTCGGCAAGCATCCTTTGGGAAAGGCCGCGGGCATTTCGCAGTTCATTGATCGGCATTTCGGTCAAAGCCTTATTTACTTCTTCATTTATTCGCCCCCTTCGTTCAGGACTCATTTTTGCTTCAAGTTCCGAAAATTTCCTAGCCATAGTTTTCCTCCTCAAGCTCTCTTAAATAATTTTCATAAATTCTATCCGCCAATGGAACCATAATATCATAAAATCTATCATCCCCTGTCTTGTCCCCTCCGATTAACAGAATTGCGGCGCGTCTTGGATCAAAAGCATAAAATGTCCGTATTGGTTGCCCCTTGCATTGGCTCCGTAATTCCCTCATGGACTTGTATTTTGACTGTCTAACATCAGTACTGTGAGGAAATCTTAAAGACGGGCCTTCGTTCCGTTATTTATATATATTCCATGCAAGGAATAATGTCAAGCCAACGGTCAATTACAAACTCATAGCAGCTTAAATTCTTTTGTCATACTATCAATAACTTCCGCATCCCACGGCCCGATAGCGATACAAGTAATTGTTGGTTCGTTAAAAACGGTAGTGCCGTTGTCTTTTATCAATTTGCAGGGTATGCCATGAGCTTTTGCCTGCTCTTCCAGCGCAAGCAAATTGTCAAGAGTCTGGCATTTCAAAACAATTTTAGCAAAATCGCCTGACAGCCATTCATGTACCTGCGCGGGAACATTCATCTGGTAAAGATGTCCTGGTTTTCCTTCTGTTCCTGTTACTTCACCCATATCTTTTGCATAAGTCAAGATTGCCCCCATGGATGCGTGGGCAACCTGGGCAGCCATCTTTCCTTTTGGCATATCAAGATCGCCGCGAACAATAATTGATTGTTTGTATTTATATACGCCCATAATTAACTCTACGTCCTCTGTCAGCCCCTTAAAAGAACTTCTTTTGCGGTATTTTTCCCTTTTGGCAGGGCTGTTATTTCAAGCCCAAAACCCAAACTTTCAAGATAGTCTATAAGAGTTGAAATCTTTAAATCTTTCCTGCGCTCCAGTTTGGATATGGCTATCTGGGAAAAAGAAGAGACATCGCTCTGCTTAATACCGTATTTCCCCCGTAATTCTTTGAGCAGAAGCCCTTTTCGTTCAGGATCAAAAAGATAGGCAATCCGGAACTCATGGACATCTGTTTTTGACCGGAATTCCTTAAGATTATGATTTCGGTATAAACCTCTGTTTAAATGAAACGCAATGAGAAACGCATAGATGCATACAAAAATGATTGGTGGGTTGTCATGTAGATAATTTTTGATAATTAAAATGAAGTTGGAGTGGAAAGAACGGACAGCACTTTATTTACTGCGTTTATCGGCTGGCGGTTTGCGATAGTTTCGGTATGTCTTATAATTCCTCTTTTTTCCGTAATCTCCAGTAAATTCTTGGTGTTATCTTTTCTCCCTTAAAATATATGGTGTTTTCATGTTGTAAGAAAAACTTCCACTACCAAGAACAATAGGAGTTACCTCAAGTGTTATCTTTCTCAAATTATATCTTATATTTTTTATAAGATATAATCCTATTGTACTACTATGTCTCTTAAAAAATTTATTATTGATGATTGTCCAAACATATAATGTGTATAAATATATCCTTCAATTCCAATATTTTTTGCATGCATATGTATTTTTCTAGTCTCTATCCCATTTTCTTCATATATAGTTTTGTAATACATACCTCCATTATGATATATAAATGTATTAGGACTAAGCAATGATTTTATTTCTTTTTTAGTCCAAATAGCATCTATTTCATAAGGAACGATAATTGAAATTATGTTGTTAACATGTTTTTCGTAAAATGATTTTAGTATATGAGCATCATTTATATCGACACAATCAAACACTGTACTTGAATCAAAATGATTATTATTACCCTTTGCAATAATTTCCAAATCTTTGTTTATGATTTTCTTGGAGATCAAATAGTAATATTTATCATTTTTATAATCTACACCATAACTAATAATACTCTTTGGAATAAAAGCCAAATTAAAATAAGTCCAATTAATTGGACTTAAAACATCACCAAGAATCATTGCTTTTAAACTATTATCTTTTACTTGATTTTCCCATTCTTTTTTAAAATAAGATAAACGTTTTGCATTCATATTTAATGAATGTTCATGTTTTGTGTGAGCTTCATCATGGCAATGTTTACATAATAATATCAAATTTTTTTTCATTATTATTACCTGGATTTCCATCAATATGATGAATAATTAAAGGTTTGTCTTTACATTTACAAACAGTACAAGTTTTGACCGATTTATATAATATTCGCATTTGAGTTATTTGTGGTATCTTTATTCTGTGATTAACCATATCTTAATATATATTAGCTATAATTTTTTTGCAAGTATATTATTTACTTTCTAAATTACCCTGAGTTACCAACTATTGTTTACATGAGAACTATGTGAAAACATGACAGGAAACGATGGAACATATGCCTTTGTCGAGACGGTGTTTCTTTGGGAGTTTGATAGTTTCACAAGATATCGTTCTACAATTACCTGAATATAGTAGAATGTATAAAACCGGGTATGCCGTTTGTCCACCAATCCATGCCTATTGCGTTGGCTTGCCTCTCGTCTATTGTTCCAGTCGATTTGTACGTTATTGTTTTTCTGGAAACAGGGTCACGGATAATGTAATAATAGATACTCGGTTTTCTTGGTTCAAGACAAAATTTCTTTTGGCGCGACATACTCCCTCCGTCCACACATGTTTTGCACTTGTTTTGCAAAATAGTGAAAAACTAGGAAATCACGCCTTTACGGAAGCGGAAGTGACTTCAAAAAAACGCGCTAACTCCTTATACCATAAGGACTTAGCTTACTTTGGGGAGTGGAGGATTCGAACCTTCGAAGGCTGAGCCAACAGATTTACAGAACCCTCCTTACACCCCATTAAAGTCCTAGGATGTACCATAACGCTTTACATTGCCTTATTACGCATATTTTTAATGTAAATTTGTTTATATGTCAAGCGTCATATCATACTTTATACAGTCCTAAGATGCCCTATAGAGACCTCTCATGTAGAAAATTTGGCAATTTTTTGGCAAAATCTTTTATCTTCCAAAATAGAAAACATCCAAAATAGAAAACTACCTCTGTGAAATTATACGGCTATTACGTAAGTTTTTTCGTAATTCCTTATCTTATATAGAGTTAGATACTTATTTTCTTACTTCTATTCAACTTGTAATTCTTTTTTTTAAATACATACTTAATTCAAGTAAGACTAGTTTGGAGGCAGAAATGTTAAAACAAGCCAATATAAGCTTAACTGATATTAAGCTTTTAACTCGGAGAGAATTATCTTCAATTCTTAAAATAGGCCTTTCATCACTAGATTTGATTCCTGAAAGCGAACTTCCTCGTGTTCACTTGGGAAAGTCAATCAGATTTACTTTAGAAAGTGTCCATAATTATATTCAAAGACATGAGAATTCTAAAGGAGAAAAATTGACCCATAAAAAAAAACAGTCAAAGGAGGTCAAAAAAAATGCTGAACAATATCCTTAAAATCATTATTGAAAGGGTGTTAAAAGAACGTCCCGTCTACGGTTCTATTTATATCCGGTTTTTCTTTCACGAAGGCAGGTTTGTCAAATATGAGTTTGATAAATCTGAAACAACATTTATAAAGGAGGAAGAAAAAAATGGAAAACGATAACAAACATCAAAAAGGTCATATAAACCAATCAAAGATAGATATAAAAACAGCGCGATCTATCTATGATACAGACTATGGCGAGGAACAAACCTTAATAGAAGGTTTACTGCCAGCCATTGGATTAGTATTACTTTGCGGGCCATTTAAGTGCGGAAAATCATTCTTCTCTCAATTACTTATGCATTGTATTTCAACCGCAACTGATTTCCTTGGTAAAAAGTTAAAAACAACCTGCCAATGCCTTTACTTAGCTTTGGAAGATACAGAACGAAGAATAAAGAAAAGATTTGAAAAAATGGAAATAATTCCAACGGATAATTTGTTAATCTCTACTAAATGGAGTTATTTCAAAAAAGGCATTGAAGACTTAAGAAAATATCTAGTTTCAAATCCGAAAATAAAAGCTGTTTTGATTGATACATTGGGAATGTTTTCAAGGTTTCGTGAAGATTCAGGGTATCAAGCGGACTATGATTTTATGAGCGAATTGAGAAATTTAGCGTTTGAATTAAATGTCTTGATTATTTTTACACATCATACTCGCAAACTCAGAGATGAGTACGACATTTACAACGAAGTTTCAGGAAGCGTGGCTAATATGGGGGCTGCTGATACTATTTTACTTATAAAACGCCCACGCTGTTCATCAGAAGCAACGCTTTACTGTATCAGCAGGGATTTTGAGGAAAATATAATCAAAATTCAATTTGATAATAAATGCCGATGGAACAGTGACGGTACTTCTACCCGTATAATTCTTTCTCCTGAACGGCAACGAATCCTAGATGTGCTTATAGAGCATGGCGAGCTAAGGCCAAAAGAAATAGCCGAAAAACTGCCCGGAAAAAATATCCCTAAAAACATCTCGAATCTTTTAGCTTCCATGAAAGAAGAAGGGCTTGTAAAAAACGGCTCAAAAAGAGGGCTTTGGAAGGCCGTTGAAGAAACTAATCCTTCAAAAAATGAAGAAAATGTCATTAATGATGGTGAGAGTAATGGAGGATAAAATGAGGAATTTTAATTTTTATCAATTAATAGGAAGCATACCGATTGATTTCCTATGTTTCCTTCCTTTCCTATGGAATTTGAAGAAATGCGTCTATGAATTAGTAGCGTATAAAAACCTTAAAATATCAAACTATGGAGGGAAAACATGAGTGAGAATATAAAAAAGAATGCTTCCGCCTTATTCGCGGTCTTACACATGAGGAAAATTAAGACGATGGCAGGCTGTACCAATGTTGCAGCCCATAATTTAAGGCAGAAGCTCAGTAAGGACTCAAAAGAAGCGATTGATCCCAAATTAAGCCGTTATAATGTTTATGACGGGGTACAAAATTATGATGAGTTTAAGCAGAAATACGACGAAAAAATTGAAAATGCCAATCTTAAACGCAAAATACAGACGAACGCAAGCCGCATCCTGGAATTTGTGATCTCTTTCAGCCATGAATACTGCGAAAATTGGCAAGAAGACAAAAAACAGAAAGAAAACATCGATAAGTATTTTAAAGATTGTAAAGAATTCATAACCCAAAAATACGGAGATGTAATTATAAGTTCAACCGTCCATTACGACGAAACTACCCCCCATATACACATAATGTGTATACCGTTTGTTTTTTCAGAGGACGGGAAAGAAGTAAAATTTTCGTCATCCCAATTCATGGGCGGCAGGAACGGAATAAAAATACTGCATACCGATTTTTATAATAAAGTCGCGAAGTCGTATGGCATTTCCAGAGGAATAGAAGGTTCCAGGGCTACCCATACTGAAATTAAACAATATAAGGCGCAGGAAGAAAAAAAACTTCATGAATTAGAAAAGCAAAGAGATGAAGCAGAAAGGCTTAATAAAGCCGCTGAATTCCAGAAAACCCGTATACAGAGTATACACAACGATTTATTGAAAAAAGACGCCGAACTATCAAAAAAAGAACAGATGATGCTGGCCGCTGAAAGAAGTATACAAGTTCAACCGCCGGAGATACCTCTTCCCCCGGTACAAATTACCGGAAACGCCCGTAAAACATGGCGGGACAGTATTCAAAAAATGGTGGAAGAACCGTTCAAGCTCATTGTAAATGCTTATCGGGCAATACAATTGAAATACGACAAATTGCAGGAAAATTTTAATAAATTAATTACTTTGAATGAAAATCTAAAGAAACGCGCTGAAAAGGCAGAAAAAGACCTTTCGGACAAGCCCATAAAAGAAATCATCGCAGAACGCGAGCAAAAGAAAAAAGACGTGCAAGATAAGGATAAACGCATTAAAAAAGGCGGGGTTTCTCTGTGAGAAAGCCCGCGCTCCTGCCCGCCATTTTAGCCGCCTTTTTGGGCGGCGTTGCGGGCAGGACGGCAATTTCGTCAGAAATTGCCGGGGGGTGTCCAGAGGGGGTATTCCCCCTCTGGCTTAATAGGGACTTTGAAAAAGTCCGTATTAAGCTAGCGACTTATAAGTCGCTGTTTGACTTTATCAAAAGCAAATTATTTATGGGAAGGAGAGATAAAGGCATGATTGCTAATTTGTATCATTATTTATATTATTTAATAATTATCAGTTTTCGTCAAGAGTATTTTTTCATTTGTGAAGTATTATTTAATTTTTTTAATAACAGATATATGCTTCCAAAGTATACACCGTATACACAATATACATCATATACACATTTTTTATTGATTAGGCATTTTTATGATGAAAATATTATGATTTTTTCATATTTTTTGGAATTAAAAAAAGATAGGGATAATTTAAGTTCCTGGTTATTCTCTAAAACCTTCCCAAAGCGACGAGAAGGGGCCGCCATTGCGTTTTCTTTTGGAAAAGGTGAAATGTACGGTTAATTCAAAAAGGGCGTTTTACGGCGTTCTTTGAAAATCATTTTGAATATGTTTTGGAATGTTGTGCGTATACACAATATACACCATATACAGCATATACATTTTTATTTAAGGAGGAAGGATTATGGCAAAAATAATTTCGTTCGCAAACCAGAAAGGAGGCGTTGCAAAAAGCACGTCCGCTTTAACTGCCGGGCAGTTGTTTTCAAGGGCAAAGCTGAAAGTGCTTTTTGCTGACATGGACGCCCAAGGCAATCTCTCTCATTCGCTTCGTGCGGCTGCCAATAAAGGAACGGTGTTGGATGTCCTGACCAAAGAAAAAACCGCTGAAAATGCTATACAAAGAACTCAATGGGGTGACTGTTTGTGTTCATCCCCGCAATTGGCAGGGGCAGATAAAAAGCTGGACATTCTCGGGAAAGAATACTTGTTGAAAGAAGCGTTGGATACTGTTTCGGATAAATACGACTATATAATCATCGACCCGCCTCCTTCCCTTGGAATACTCATGGTAAACTCTCTTGTAGCCAGCGATATTGTGATTATTCCAACTTTGGCGGACACATACAGTCTGATCGGCATAGGAGAAATATTTAAGACGGTTGTCTCAATCAAGAAATACTGTAATCCTGAATTACAGATTGCCGGTATTTTGATTACCAGATATAAAGGCAATACAAACATCAGCCGGGAAATCTCCCTTATGATTGAAGATACCGCAAAAAAACTAAATACAAAGGTGTATAAATCGCGTATTCGTGAGGCAGTTGCCGTGAGAGAAGCGGAAGCGGCCAGAATTGATTTATACTCCCTCGCTCCAAAGAGTATAGCGTCAATTGATTATATTGAATTCGCCAAAGAATTGTTGGAGGACTTAAATGCCAGAAAAGAATCGTAACTACGAAAATCCGTTGGATAATACTTTGCAATTTCTATCGGGAACGCAAGATTCCACGGAAACGGAAAAGACTGTTACTAAAACCGAAAGCGTAAAACGGAAACCAATTCCCCTTGAGGGCAGGCCAAAAACCGACAGGCATGGCCGGGAATTGAAACGGAAACGGTATAACCTGTTGCTTGTACCCTCTTTATATGGAGACATTGAAAAAATAGCCTATGTTCAGGATATAAGCGCAAATGAGGCTATTAACCGGGCGTTAGCTTTTTATTTGGAAAATGAAAAGGAAACGCTGGAAAAGTATGCCGAAATCGAAAGGCTGAAAGCGTCTGACAAGAAGGAAAAAGTGACAAATCCATAGGAAAGGAAGGAAACATAGGAAACGGACGCTTGCATATAGTTAAATTAGGGGAATGAAAAAATGACAGCAATTCCAGAAATCACAGACATCGCAAAAGGTTTTTTGGGAACACTCCTTAAAAAAAGGGAAGTTTACAAAAAAATCAGAGACAACCCAAACCAAACACCGGCGCAAAAAGACTTTACTAAAGGTTATTTTGACACGCTTACCGCTGAATGTTTATCATTGCAAGGGTTTATGGGGAATGGAGAAGTCTTCAAAGATTATCAAAAAGAATTTAAATGGAAAAGGAATTTTTACCACAAGCAAATGAACGAGACTAAAACAACACAGCAAGAACCGGCGCATTATTATTCAGGGATCAATCATGCGTCAAAAGATTTAGATGATGCCTATGGTATTGCAGTTGAAAAAATGGCACACGCTGTATTAGTAAAGTTAGCAAAGCGAAATCAGAGAAAAAACGATAATGATGATGATAGGGGAGGTAGATAATGTATTAACCTTAACGGCTTAACCGTCAAGGTCAGCCCCGCAAGGCGGGGCGGGAGCGTCTTAAATCTTTCACGGGCCTCCGGGTTCTTTTCCTCGGCGTTATGTACATGTCCGTACAAATGGGTCGAATAATCGGTGACAGGCACTTTAAATTAAAAAACCGCCTGTATCGGGTAAATTCATTTCGCTGATTTTTATGAATTGTACGCCTGCCGGATTTATAGCTGTTATCTTCTCTGCTACTGAAACGTGAAAAATGAAATAACTGCGCCCTAACGGCAGTCTGAACAGCAGGCGGTTTTCTAAATTGATTTTTTTCATTCTTGCCGAATTGAATTTTATTTGAAGTATGTTATTGCGAATTTTATTTCCATTGCTACTTTCCTGATACCTTGAGTTTTCCTCTGACAGGACTGGAAGAAAATTGTAGGCGTGGGCATACCGGAAATCGGCGTACTTTACTTCGCCGTTTTCCAAAAGCGTTACAGGGATAAACTGCACGCCTTCTATGTTCAAGCCGGAAAGAACGGCATACAGTTTCGGCGACACCGCAAATGAACTTTTGGACAGGGAAAAAGGCATATAGCAGTCGGCGTATATGACGGGTTTTCCGGTAATGGCGGTCAGGAAGTCCATTACAAAAGGCCGGGGTTTTTTTATTACGCCTTTCTTCATATAGTAGGCGGGGCAGTCGGGAACTTTCGAGCATGGCTGATTATTTTTATAAGAACAGGCTGACCCTCCGTGGCAGTCTTCGTAAATTAGGGGGTATGCTGTTATATCGGAAGGGTACAGGAGATAATATTCGTCTTCAAAATTATAATCCGCCTTATTTTCATTACTCATAAAATAAACCCCGCTTTGAAAATATAATCCTAATACCGTTAAACTATAATAATACTATTGCCTGTTTGTATTTATGTCAAGGTAATAGCAGAATATCTGTATCAAAGTAAAGGGCTTAATAGTGAAAGAAAGCGAAGTACGCCAAATATTGAGTTTTAATATTAAGCAATTTCGAAAAAGGAAGGGCTTATCACAGGCAAAACTTGCCGAAAGAATGAAAATATCAACTAATTACCTGTCGGATATTGAAACTTGCAGAGGGTGGGTATCGCCGCTTTCGCTGGCAAAGCTCGCCGGAGCGTTAGATATTGAAGTTTTTGAATTGTTTTCGCCGCCAAAAAACAAGCCTGCGGATATTTCTGCCGTAATGAACAGATGCCTTGACGATATATCCGCTTCAATAAAACATTCTTTTGAAAAATCTCTTGATGATACCATAAAAAAAATGCGTAAAACTTTATAAAACGGGTTAAGCCGCCGCCCGTTTATAAGCGGATAAATATCCGCTACTGGCAACAGAAGGGAAAAGGGCTTGACCGGGATATTCATTTTTGATAATTTTATCGTGTGTTTTCATGTTCAGGTCGGGGCGAGTCGTCGGCTAACCCGACCTTTTTCTTTTGTACTAACCCCGCAAAACAGTACCGGATATTATTTTTTGGTTTTCGGTTTGGGGTCAGCCCTGTCTAACGCGCTGGCGGGGAACGCGCCTTGCTGATACTCGTTGCTGGCGGTAAACCAGACGGTGGTTATTATTTTGGTCTGTTCATTGATCGCGCTGACTACCATTTGGGGGCTTTCGGGAAGGGCGGTTACTGTAACCACATCGCCGATTAGTCGCTCTGTCGCTCTTACGCTCATATTTTACTCCTGAAAAAGACTATCCTTATTTAACAGGACGCTATCTTTTAGTTTTTTTGGCTCTGCTGGCTTTCGGCGTTCGGGATTATGCCCTCAAGGGCTTTTTTTACCATTGCGTCCAGCCTTGCCTCCCTTTCTTTTTTTGTTTCTTTTGCCGGATCAAAAAAATACTGTTCCGGCTCCGGTTCTTTCTTTTCCGGCTCTTTCTTTCGCATGGTTTGATTATACTTTCCTGACCGCCCCATATCTAGTGCCGTTAATGCCGCCACCGGCGACAGGAACTAATTTCTGACTAATTATGAAAAAAAACGTAAATCGCTCATGCAAAACGCACGTTTGCGCCATATATATAAATGAGGAATGAGGAATAAAGCGCGGTTAGAAAACCGGAGTATGACATTATGATATTCTCTTTATTCCTAACTCCTAATTCCTCATTCCTAATTGTTTTAGGGGGGTCGGCTATGGAAGTGGTCTATTTTTTTTATGAATCCGGCATTATCAGGATTCCGTTTTTCGATTTCGACCAGCATTTGTACAATATGTTTGTATCGGCTGGCGGCGGCGCATGGGACGCTGTTCGTAAAGAGTTTGTTTTCAAACGGAACGGGGACAGGATACGTTTTAAACGGATAATCTCGTTCATTCCCAATGTTCATGTGCTGGAAGATGACCCCAATCCGGTACGGGTGTTCGGCCTTCGGGAACGCCGATGGCAGGGTTTACCGGATACCGTTCCCCCCCAAAAAAGAGCGGAATGCGCTGTCAGCGTTCCCGTCCCGATCCCGCCGCCTGAATCTGACAAATTCCCCGAATATTGGGAAAATAAACTTGAAACCGAAATGAGGGCCGTAAAATACAGCAGGCAAACAAGGAAGCATTATCATTTTTATAACCGCTTTCTCTGCCATAACATTCAAAAGCTGCCGGAGGAAATTCAATCGGACGACATAAAGCGGTTTCTCGCCGCCGTCGAAAAAGGCAGGGATTATTCGGCGGCGACATTGAACCTCGCTTTGAGCGCGATAAAATTTTTTTACACAAGGGTTTTGCCGAAAGACATAATAAGGGAACAGCACCGCCCGCGCAGGGACAAACGCCTTCCGGTAGTACTGTCAAAGGAAGAAATCAGAAAAATGTTTATGTATGAAAATAATTTTAAACACCGGCTGCTGTTGATGATGGTATACGCCTCGGGCCTTCGCGCCGAGGAGGTAGTAAGCCTTAAACGCCGGGACATAGACGTATACAGGAAAACAATTAATGTACGATCCGGCAAAGGGCGCAAAGACCGCTGTACCCTCGTGTCGGAAACCGTTATCAGCGCCCTTGAGGAATATTATTCGCGGTACGAAGTTGCCGACTGGCTTTTCAGCGGGGCAGGCCCGAATACGCATTTAGCAATACGCACCGCCCAGCACATATTTGAACACGCGCTAAAGAGGGCCAAAATTGAAAAGACTGCCTCGCTTCACAGCCTGCGGCACTCCTTCGCCACCCATTTACTGGAAGGGGGGACGGACATCCGCTACATTCAGGAGCTTCTCGGGCACGCATCGCTCTTGACCACAGAACGCTACACCCATGTAGCAAGGCGCAAAGTCCTGTCAATAATAAGCCCTCTGGACAGCATACATACCGGGGATTAAGACAGGCAGAAGAAAAAGCAAGGCAACCCGCCTTTAAAACAAGCCAAAAACCGGCCCCGCCGAAATGCCCCGCTATAGAAATATTTCCCTCCCTACAGCTTGACATTATCCCCTTTCCGGTGTAGAGTGGCGTGTAACACTGCGAATTCCGGGTATTACACGACACTTTATGGCGCGTAATACTCAAATTCAGGGGCATACACGACACTTTATGGCGTGTAATACATAAATTCGGGGGTATACACGACACTTTATGGCGCGTAATGAAAATTAAAAGGCGTTTTATGTCGTACACACTACGTTATGCGACATAGTGGCTAGAATAATCTGGAAAATAAAATACAATTATTAATAGTTGACGAAGAATAAATATTACCATATAATCTATAAATTGATTATTAAGTTATAAGGGGCGAAAGATATGAAA
>Ga0268262_10005512_pt1 | contig 12523 bp, 12 predicted proteins | sample TergutNc150P3_FD_190354 | JGI IMG/M metagenome (GOLD analysis project Ga0268262, IMG submission 190354) | Nasutitermes corniger P3 segment gut microbial community from laboratory colony in Florida, USA - Nc150 P3 (SPAdes) (version 2) | ecosystem: Host-associated > Arthropoda: Insects >... | reverse complement strand
TCCCGTAAAATACTCCTCCTTTTCCTTCAATTCCAATCCGTACCGCCTCTAATGCCTGCGATATATTTCTGGGCAATTCTATTGAGAATGAGTGCGATAATTTTTGCTGAATTGTATTATTTACATTGCCTATTAAATTTATAGTAAAAATAATCATATTCCCATCAACAGAATATGTTATTTTAGTATTAGAACTAAATCCGCTAAAAGTTCCTCCGTATTCATTACCTGAAAATGTTCCTCGAAAACTTGAAGCAATGTTTCTCATTTCCTGTATTACTGCCGCCATATCACCAGGTTTTTCAAATGAATAAATAATCATTTCATCGGTAAAAACCAGTTTTAATGGAAAGAATAATAAAATAAAAATAATAATTTTACCAATTCTTTTATTCATATTTACCCCTGAAAAAACAGTGAATGAAAAGCCTGTCTATGTATTAAACTTAAAAAACATAACATCGCCGTCATTCACAATATAGTCCCTGCCCTCAAGACGGTATTTCCCTGCTTCCTTGATCTTTGCTTCGGTTCCATATTTTAAAATATCGTCAAAAGTATAAACTTCCGCCTTGATAAAACCCTTTTCAAAATCAGTATGAATTACGCCTGCCGCTTTAGGAGCCGTATCACCCACTCTGATCGTCCATGCACGGCACTCATCTTCACCTGCCGTGAAAAAAGTACGCAGACCCAATAACCTGTAAGCGCTGTGAATAAGAGCGGACAGACCGGTTTCCTTAAGACCAAGTTCTTCAAGGAACGCTTTTTTTTCTTCTGGGTTTTCAATGCTTGAAAGTTCAGCTTCAAACTTTCCGCAGATGCAGACTGCTTCGGTTCCTTCGCTTGCCGCGCGTTTTTTTACGGCTTCGATGTAGGCGTTGCCGGAGCGGACTCCTTCTTCATCGACATTGCATACATAAAGCTGCGGTTTTAAGGTAATAAAATGGCAGTCGTAAACGGCGGCTTTTTCATCATCGGTTAAACCGAGTGTGCGGATAGGCTGAGCGTTCTCAAGCCCCGGATGAATTTTGTCGAGGACGGAAATTACGAACTCGGCGTTTTTCTTTTCTGCCTGATTCTTTAACGCCTTTTCAGCACGTTCCCTTCTTTTTGCGGATGTTTGCATATCGGCGAGGGCAAGCTCAATGTCTATTGTTTCCATGTCGGAATCAGGATCGACTTTATTGTTTACATGAATAACATCGCCGTCTTCAAAACAGCGGATAACGTGAGCGTAAACAGCAGTTTCACGTATATGAGAAAGAAACTGATTGCCCAGTCCTTCTCCTTTTGACGCGCCTTTCACAAGCCCCGCTATGTCTACAAATTCGACTGTCGCCGGAATTGTTCTTTGCGGTTTAAAAATAGCAGAGAGAGTATCGAGCCGGGAATCCGGTACGTTTGCGATCCCTATATTTGGGTTTATAGTGCAAAAAGGATAATTCGCCGCTTCAGCCGGAGCGGAACTTAACGCTGAAAAAATTGTGGACTTTCCCACATTCGGGAGTCCGACTATACCGCAGTTTAACGCCATGCCGCATTGTAACATAATTAGAGGTTGATGTACAATGAATGAACTTTAGGAGGCAGATATGGCTTACGATGCAAAAGAGAACCGTTATGAGACGATGAGATACCGCAAGTGCGGCAACAGCGGACTTAAGCTGCCTGAAATATCACTTGGTCTTTGGCATAACTTCGGCGGCGTTGACTGTTATGAAACGGGACGTGAAACAGTTCTAACCGCTTTTGACGCCGGTGTGTGCCATTTTGATCTGGCGAATAACTACGGACCTCCTCCGGGTTCAGCTGAAATCACCTTCGGCAGAATCATGAAGGAAAACCTGCTTCCCTACCGCGATGAAATTATTGTTTCTACGAAAGCAGGCTATGATATGTGGCCCGGGCCATACGGGGAGTGGGGTAGCAGGAAGTATTTAATAGCGAGCCTTGACGCAAGTCTTAAACGGCTTGGGCTTGATTATGTCGATATTTTTTACAGTCACCGTCCCGATCCTGACACTCCGGTTGAAGAAACGATGACGGCTCTTGCCGACATTGTACGGCAGGGTAAGGCGCTTTATGTGGGTATTTCCAACTACAGTGCCGAGCAAAGCGCGAAGGCAATTTCCGTATTGCGTTCTCTTGGCGTACCGTGCCTTATACATCAAGCGAGTTATTCCATGCTTAACCGCTGGATTGAAGACGGACTGCTTGATGTGCTGGAAAAAGAGGGAACAGGCTGCATTTGTTTTTCGCCGCTTGCGCAGGGGCTTTTGACCGGGCGGTATCTGGACGGCGCTGTTCCGGTTGGCTCACGAGCTTCCAAAGGCGTTTTCCTCAAAGCGTCTTCGATTACACCTCAGCTTCTTGCCAAATTAAATGCGTTGAATGATATTGCCAAAGAAGGCGGCAGAACTCTTTCATCTCTCGCTATTCTTTGGATACTGCGGGACAAACGCAATACATCTGTTTTAATAGGCGCAAGTTCCGCAGTCCAATTGAAAGAGAACCTCGCCGCTGTTTCCCAGCCGCCGCTTTCCGCAGAAGAGCTTGAAAAAATAGAAGGAATTTTACGTCAGCCGTAAACAAGTTTTGACGCTTGACATGTTATTTCTTTTTTGTTATGGTAGGAAAAAGCGCGGGAATAGCTCAGTGGTAGAGCGCGACCTTGCCAAGGTCGATGTCGCGGGTCCGACTCCCGTTTCCCGCTAAAAATTTTAGGTAGCAGGATAAACTCTCAATCTGAATATTTTTTTATAAAAAGAGTGTAACCGTGGGAGTCGGACATACAATCCATTCCTTACGACACTGGCCGCAAAGCGGACAGATGTCGCGGGTCCGACTCCCGTTTCCCGCTAATAATCTCAGATACCAAAAAAAATCAATTTAGATATTTTTCATAAAAAAGTATGTAACCGTGGGAGTCGGACATATAATCCATTCCTTACGGCACTGGCCGCGAAGCGGACAGATGTCGCGGGTCCGACTCCCGTTTCCCGCTTCCCGCTTTAGACATACAATCCATACAACCTTAACTCTTTAATGCGTCTTCAAGTATTTTTTTTGCGATATCAGGGTTTCCCTTACCTTTAAGTTTTTTCATTACCTGCCCCATTAAGAAACCGAATACTTTTTCCTTGCCAGCGCGATAGTCCGCCGCAGTGTCATTGTTTTCAGCCAGAACAGTGTTTACCGCTTCGATGACGGTTTTGTCATCGTTAATCATTAGTAGTCCTTTTTCCGCTATATAAGCTTGAGGATCGGCATTGTCCGTGAATACAGCTTCTACAGTTTCTTTATACGTGCTGCGGTTTATTTTACCTGAGCAAACAAGTTCAATGAGAGTTGAAAGTTTGCGCGCGTCCAATGATAAATCTTCAGGCAAGACATTCGTGTTGTTCATAAGACGCATAATTTCGCCTGTCAGAAGATGCGCTGTTTCAAGCGGCTGTCCGCTCATCTTTGAAACAGTTTCAAATAAATCGCAGATATTTTTGTGGACAGTGAGAACCTGCGCTTCATATTCGGAAAGTCCGTAATCGTGCGTATAACGTTCCCGTTTTTGCTGCGCCGGTTCAGGCATGGTTTCTCTTAACTGCGAGAGCCATGTGTCGTCAATTTGTAACGGCAGTAAATCAGGCTCGGGAAAATAACGGTAATCCTGAGCATTCTCTTTTGAACGCATACCTGATGATTGACCTTTATCATCGTCCCAGCGGCGGGTCTCCTGAACAATCTGCCCTCCGTCTTCAAGTATTTCTATCTGACGCTTAATTTCATGTTCAATCGCGCGGCCAATAGCCTTAAACGAGTTCATGTTCTTTGTCTCTGTACGAACGCCCAATTCTCCGCCGACAGGGCGCACGGACAGATTGATATCCGCGCGGATAGAGCCTTCCTGCATTTTACAGTCGCAAACGTCAAGGTACAGGAGTATTTCACGTAACTTTTCAAGATAGGCGATTACTTCTTCCGCGTTCTGAAAATCCGGCTGAGAGACAATTTCCATAAGCGGCACTCCGCAGCGGTTAAAATCCATTTGAGTATTGCCGCTTCTCGGATCATGAATAAGCTTTCCTGCGTCTTCTTCCATGTGTATTTCCCGGATGCGGATGGATTTTTTTCCGCTGCCGGTTTCAATTTCCAAATATCCGTTACGGCATATCGGAGCGTAAAGTTGGGATACCTGATAGGCTTTCGGCAGATCAGGGTAAAAATAATTTTTCCGGTCAAACTTGCTGTATTTCGTAATTTCACAGTTAAGCGCAAATCCTGTACGCAGAGCATATTCCACGACAGAGCGATTCAATTTCGGCAGTACGCCTGGCATTCCCGAACAAACCGGGCAGACATGAGTATTCGGTTCGCCGCCGTAAGCGGTTGTGCAGCCGCAGAAAATCTTTGAGATTGTTGACATTTCAGCGTGTACTTCAAGACCGATAACAGTTTCCCATTTCATTTTTTCGCTCCCGGTTTTTTTGTGTGATGATCGGTGCGGCTTTGGTAGACCCGTGCCGCGTTTATAAGTTTTCCTTCCGAGAAAGCGTCGCCTATTAGCTGAAAACCAATAGGCAGCCCCTGTTTGTCAAATCCGCAAGGAAGAGCGGCGGCGGGGACTCCCGCAAGATTGATTGATACGGTGTAAATGTCTCCCATATACATCTTTATCGGATCGTCCACATTCTCGTTCAGTTTATACGCTGTAGTCGGAGCGACAGGGGAGAGTATCACGTCATAACTTTTAAACAAGCGGCTGTAAGCGTCTTTTACAAGAGCCCTTGTCTGCAGCGCCTTTTTATAATAAGCATCGTAATACCCCGATGAAAGCACAAATGATCCTATCATTATCCTTCTTTTAACTTCCATTCCAAATCCTTCATTGCGTGAGAGCCGGTAAAGTTCCGACAGTGTTTTTGCGTTATTACTGCGATAGCCGTATTTTAAGCCGTCATAGCGAGAAAGGTTGGACGACGCTTCGGCGCAGGCGATGATGTAATATGCGGGTATTAAATAATCCATTAACGGCATATCAAATTCTTCGATTTTTGCGCCTGCCGTTTCAAATTCTTTTGCCGCCGCCAAAACAGCAAGCTTTACGTCTTCTTCTATTCCGTCTGCGAAATAATTACGGGGCAGCCCTATCCTTACCCCTTCAAGCCCGGTGTTTGGTTCGTTAAATGCAAACGGTTTTTCTATCACACAAGTGCTGTCCCTGTTATCCGGACCTGAGATGATTGACAGCAGAGCGGCGCAGTCATCAATGTTTTGCCCAATGGGGCCAATCTGATCCAAAGATGAAGCGTAAGCAATAAGCCCGTAACGAGACACAGCGCCGTAAGTCGGCTTAATGCCCGTAACGCCGCAGAAAGCGCAGGGCTGCCGTATACTGCCGCCTGTATCAGAACCAAGCGCCAAGGGCGCTTCCCCCGAAGTTATTGCAGAAGCGCTGCCGCCTGAAGAACCGCCTGCGACACGCGAAGTATCCCAGGGATTGTGAACTGAACCGAATGCGCTTGTTTCGCTGGAGCCGCCCATCGCAAATTCATCCATATTGGTTTTTCCGATTACGATCATTCCGGCCTGTTCCAGTTTTTCGATTACTGCGGCATTGTATACCGGAATATAACCGCCCAGCATCTTTGACGCGCACGTGGTTTCGATTCCCTCTGTGGAAATATTGTCTTTAACGGCAACCAGAACGCCGGCAAGCGGCGAGAGCGTTTCTCCGCTGTCCAGTTTCGATTGTATTTCCTTTGCGCGGGTAAGAGCGCAGGAAAAAGCTTTTTCTTTTGAGACAGGTAGAAAGGCGTTAAATTGACTGTCTGTTTTTTTTATTAAGTCTATATACGCGCTGACTGATTCCGCTACACTGAACTTTTTTTCCTTTATTGCGGCGGACAGTTCCAATGCGCTCATGTTAAGCATAAAATTTACCTCACTCTACAGTCTTGGGAGCAATAAACATTTCATCGTTCCTGACAGGAGCGTTTTTAAGGATAAGCTCACGGTCAATGGAAGGGAGAGCCTCATCGTTACGGAAATCATTCACATTATCAAAAGGATGGCTGCGTTCAGGTACGCCGTCAGTATTTAATTCACTTAGCCGCGCCATATAGTCAAGAATTTTCTGTAAATCGCCGGTTATACGGTTTTTTTCACCGTCTGAAAGCGTGAGACAGGATAAATCTTCAAGATATGAGATTAGGCTGCCGTCAATCTGCATGATATTTTCTCCTATTTAAGGATAATATCATTTTTTAAGTTTTATTTAAAGATAAAGGGTTGAAGCAGCAATACAATCCCATGTAATTTTATCTTTCTATAAATGTTCTATATATACGCTTTCTATACTGCATCTTACAATGCTCTCTGAATTCCAATTCGCCGCCCAGTATACCGATGCAAATACCCAGCACAAGGCCAATGCCCAATCCAGCTAAAATACTGTTTGTTTTAAGCATGATGAAAGACACTAAAAAGATATCCGCAATCAAAAAAAGCGCATAAAACAGAATAATCAAAACTTTCCCCTTCGTAGATTTCAATAATTTCATGGTTTAACTCCTTCTTGGTTTTTTTCTTTCAGGAGGCGACCATTGCGCCTCATCAAATTCACCTTCAGTTGTAAAAAGAGTCAGTTCCCCGTTGTCTACAAGTTTTTGCAGCGCCGGCGGAATTGTTTTGACATTGCAGTTAACAATTTCGATTTTTCCAAGTTTGGGAAGTTCAACCAGATAATCGGGCAGAGTTGTTACACATGAGTTGCTTAATTTTAAGTGTCCGAGCGAAACAAGTTTTGCAGCCGAAGCAGGCAGTTCCGCAAGGGGGCTTCTCTTTTCGGAATTCTCATCCTCGCGGTAATCAGGAGCATGATCAAAATTATAATCCCAGGGCATATCGTTAGGAGAACTGTGAACACACAGGGCAACAAGGTTAGTTAAATTACCGATGGAATTCGGAAGACTCGCAATTTGCGTATAATGTAATTGAAGCCCTAACAGGGAACTGATATTTCCGATACATTCGGGCAGCGCCGTCATTTTACCGCCGCGAATGTACAATGTTTCAAGTGAACTCAAGTTTCCGATTGTATCCGGCAGCGATTCAAGCTCGGCGCAGTGTAAAAGGCGGAGCTTTATTAGTTTATTCAAACCGCCGATTGTCTGCGGCAGTGTTATAATTTTTGTCCGATACAGATAAAGTCTGGTTAATGAGGATAAATTCCCTACCGATTCAGGCAGAACGGAAAACGATTCACCTTCAATCCGTAATGTATCAAGTTTTTTAAGATTGCCGATTGAATCGGGAAGAGTCGCAAGAGCCTGCGAATATATATATAATCCCGTCAGATTTTTAAGATTCCCTATGTTTTCAGGTAACGCAGAGAGCTTTTTGCAGTCAATAAAAAATTCCGTAAGCAAAGGAAGATTGCAGATTGAATCCGGCAATACGGTGATTGTATCGGAATCAATTATAAGTTTTGTGAGAGAAGTTAACCCGCCCAGCCAGTCGGGAATTGGTTTGAGCGCGGCGTTAATATCAAGCTCTTTTAGTTTTGAAAGCTTCCCAATCGCCGCCGGTAAAGCCAACGGAGCGTTTTGCTTTTCTTCCTCGTCATAACGGTTCAACCCATTATCAATGTTAAGGCTTTCAAGATTGCCGAGATTCCCGAATGAGTCCGGCAAAGATTCAAGCCGCGAGTTTTCAATACAAAGCGTTTTAAGCGCGGCAAGGCTGCCGAAACTGTCCGGCAGTGTTTTAATATTACCGCCGTCTATGGAAAAAAGTTCCAGCGAAACAAGTCCGCCGAAAGATTCAGGCAGGGCGCGGAATTCATTGATGACATAAGCCCTCCCTCCCCATGACGTTCCTTTATGATGGTTTTCTTTAAAAACTTCAAAACGCATACTAAAGTTTTTTAATGAACGGAGATTTCCAAAAGATTCAGGCAATGGGGCGATGTTGCCGCTTATGTGCAATTCCTCAAGAGAGGAAAGGCCGCCGAAAGATTCCGGAAAGCGGATAACGTCGTCTTTTTGAATATCCTCAAAAAGGTCTTTTTTTGTTTTTTCGGGATTTTCATCCAATGTTTCATCGAATCCTTTTTCAAGTTTGAAAGATTTAAGCGACTTTAAATTTCCGAAAGACTCGGGATAATACACGGTTTGGCTTTGGCCGAAATCAAGAACTTCAAGCGACGCGAGATTGCCGAAAGATTCAGGCAGGTGGGCAAGATTTCCTCTGTAAGTATGAAATACTTTCAGTTTTTTCAGATTGCCGAAAGATTCGGGGAGCGTTTCGATTTCCGTATTGATAAGCTTAAATATTTCCAGAGCGGATAAATTCCCGAATGATTCCGGCAAATGGCGAATATCGCTGCTTGAAATTGATAAATCAAAAAGCGAAGAAAGTCCGCCGAAGGATTCAGGCAAGCGATCGAGGCAGCCATACGTTGAAAGCCTCTCAAGAGACGGAAGGTTTCCAAATGAATCAGGCAGGGTTTCAAGGTTACCAAAAGAGCTAAGTGATAACTCCTTTAATGATTTTAAATTACCGAAAGAGTCAGGTAATTTTTTAAATTTCGCGCCGGTTAAAGTGTCCCCTGACAATTTAAGTTTTTCAAGGGAAGCAAGATTGCAAAAGGATTCAGGCAGCTTCCTTAAATATCCGCAGGAATCAATAGAGAGCTCTCTGAGGGATGAAAGTTCACCGAATGACTGCGGCAAGGTCTTTATTTTACTGTCCCAGAAAACCATTTGACGCAAATTTTTTAACGCGCCGATGCTTTCGGGGATTTTTGTTACCGAACGTCCAAAGTAAAGGTATTCAAGGTTTGTAAGTTCTCCGATCCACTTTGGAATTACGATTGATTTGGGATATGATTGAGTATTTAGAATTCGATGTGTCGGTTTGTAAATACCGCCGATTGATAATTTTTTTAATTTCTTATAACAACGAACCGCATTTGGGACTTTGCTTAAGGAAGTTGCCGAAATATTAAAATTTTCCATATTACAAAGCCGGTTTAAACTGTCCGGCAGAGATTTAAAATTTTCGTTTCCGCAAAGGTTGAGTTCCCGCAGGCTTGTCATTTCTCCCAGCCATTCGGGGATAGCGGTTAATTCATTATCGCTAAGGCTTAAATATTCAAGACGTAAAGAGCGCAAGTTATCGGGGAACGATTTTAGCGTGGTATGCCCAAGGTCAAGATGTTTTAATTCAGGCAGGGCGGTTAAAAACGACGGTAAATTATCAAGTTCGTTTATTTGCCCGTCAAGAACAGTAGTGGTGTGTTTATGGCTGTAATTTTCCCATTTGCCTGAGTGACCAAGAGCAAGTTCGGTAAGGTTTTGCAATTTCCCGATAAACTCCGGTATGGAATAAAGCTCATTGGCGCTGATGTCAAGTTTTTCCAATTTTGTGAAACCGCCCAGCCATTCAGGAAGCGCGGACAGTCTGTTTGCCCCAAGATACAGGGTTCGCAGGTTTGACAAGTTTTTCATTGATTCAGGCAATGTTTGTATTCCGCAGTGGCGCAAATTGAGAAATTGAAGATTGCTAAAATTCCCTATCCAATCAGGCATTGATTCCGCCTTATTAGTTTCAAGATCAAGATGTTCCAGAGAGGAAAGCTCTTTTAAACATTCCGTTATCTCGCTGAAACTGTTTAACCCAATGTCAAGGAACGTAAGTCCTTTCAGTTCTCCGGCTGAATCGGGTAATGCGTCAATGTTATTTCCGCGCAGATTGAGTTTTTTAAGGGAATGTAAGCTGCCTATCCAATCCGGCAATGATTCAAGTTGGTTGTAACTTATATTAAGCTCTGTTAAACTTTCAAATTCCTTTATTTTATCTGGAATTTCCGTCATAAAAAGACGGGAAAGATCAAGAATCTTCCCTCCTGTAAGCCGGCATTTTTCCAGACGATTTAATATTTCTTTTTTGTCCGGCATATCATTATATATATTCATTTATTGTCTCCTGATTATACTATATCATAATTGGTCTGTCATAAAATGAAGGATCAAAAAAATATGTTAAAAACTGCTCTGTCATTCTATGATAGATATGACATAGTATAAGTATGTGATATAATATTATCGGATAGGATACAATGAGAGAAAAGAAAGACATACCATTATTTGACGAAGATAAAAATTACGCCGAAGCCAAAAGACTGATTGAGGAATGCCGGAAAAAGGAGAGTAAAAAACTTGATCTTTCAAAACTCAACTTAAAAGAAATTCCTCCTGAAATCGCTGAACTTCAATTTCTTGAAGAATTGGATATAACCAGGCAGAAAAAAATACCCGAATTTATCGGAAACATTGTTTCTCTTAAAAAGCTGTTTGTCGGTAATTACGGTCCGCCTTGGTATGATTCAGAAAATATAATACTTCCTCCCGAACAATGAATTGGACATACGCGCGCCCGCTATTAAAATTCCGGAAAGTCTGGGTAAACTTACATTGCTGGAAGAAATTAACCTGACAACAGAAGATGTGACACTGCCGAAAAGCCTGGGCAATCTTCGCTCGTTAAAGAAACTATACATTGAAGCCGTGCGCAGTATACCGGAATCAATAGGGAATTGTAAAAATCTGGAAGATGTTTCCATTGAAAGCGATAAACTTACAGTATTACCGCAATCGTTTTGCAAATTGAAAAAGCTTCAGGATATTCGGCTTGATACATTTGCTTTAAAATCTCTGCCTGCCGCTTTCGGCAATCTTACCTCGTTAGAAAACGTTAACATTTTTTCCGGCGCGTTAACCGTTTTACCGGAAAGCATGGGCACTCTAAAGAAACTGAAATGGCTCGATCTAGATCTGCATAATGTTAAATCTCTTCCGGAGTCTTTTAAAAAAACTCACTTATGTAAAATCTTTGCAAATTGAGATTGGTAAAAATGATACGCAATTGCAGAAGGATCAAAAAGTAAAAAAGGACGCTCCTTTAAAATTTGAAGAGCTTGCAGATATGAGTTATCAGTCTCGCGATAAAATACTTGAAACATACTCAATAAAACAGCTTGAAAACCTCATCTGTTCGGCAAAAACATATCCTATTAATGAAGAAGATAGGGAACTCTTCAAGGATATAATGATTGAAAGGTACCGCAGAATAAGACACAAATTCAAATGGACGGAGGAAAATAATAAGCGTATCGCCAAAGTAAGCGATGAATTCCTAAAAGCATGGGAGGAAAGTTACTTAAAAGCAAAAATGATTATTGAAACGCTGTATGAAAAGGATAATAAATCTTTTAATGATAAATATATTATTGAAATAAAATTGCATCCTGAATTCTTATTTGATGATAATGACGACAGCGATGAATGGAAAATGTATGATGTTATTACCAGATATCTCAACTCTGATATAGATTTGAGTATGACAATCAAGTATGATCCGGTAACAAAAAACGATGATGATTTCAGACAAAATGGACATATCAAACGCGATTTAAGCTGGAATATTGAAGGCTTCGGCGATATTGATCTTGAAGGATATCACACTTGCTACGCGCTGCATGCTCTTTATTCCCATAACGACTGGGCATTTTCGGACATACCCAAAATCAATAATATCAATACGGAAATAAAGGTAGGCTATGACGGCGAGAGATTTTGAAAATTAAAGTTACCACTCGTCAAAACAATAATACTCCGATTTTATCGATTATATCATTAATTGTTTCAGAAGAAGCCTTTATAATAAATTCTATTCCTCTCGTTCTCCAGTCCATGCTCTTTATTTGATCCGACAGCGCAACGCCTGAGATTTTTTTATTTTGGATTTTTACTTCAAACGGATAATCCTTAATTTTACCTGTTATCGGACAGAAAAGCCCCAGGCCGGTTTTCCCGTTGTATTCTTTCGGAGAAATAACCACAGCCGGTCTTTTCCCCTTTTGTTCATGTCCGGATTGAGGATCAAAATTTAACCAAACAATATCTCCGCGTTCAGGAATATATTTATTCTTTACCATATCTCTTTTCCGACAGGTCCTCCTGTCTCTATCTTTTCATGGAGATTTTGTTCGTTAATTTTACTTAACATTTCAGACAGCCTGTTTTTTTTAATAGGCGTAATTATTATTTTTTGCTCCTTGTCTTCAATATTAATATATGAGCCGTCTTTCAATGATAATTGGCGAGCGACAAGATTGGGGATTCTGATTCCCAGGCTGTTTCCCCATTTTTTAACCACTGCTTCCATAACATCCTCCGTATATAGTATAAACAATGTATAAACATTTGTCAATGTGTAGTATTAATTTTTACCTGAATCCGTATAAAAAAATGAATAGAATTGACTTCAGAATAGTTAACACAGAGAAATAAGCACAAATAATTGTAAAAGCAAAAGATATATTTGAATTTATAGAAAAAAACTATGCTCTGACACCTGCTGCTGACTTTTCAAGGCAGACTTATCCTGTTACGGGTTTAGCGTAGTTTTTTGTAAGAGCATTATAGTTTTGCTACGGACAGTCCAACGCGGCATTCAACCG
>Ga0268262_10005511_pt1 | contig 12527 bp, 13 predicted proteins | sample TergutNc150P3_FD_190354 | JGI IMG/M metagenome (GOLD analysis project Ga0268262, IMG submission 190354) | Nasutitermes corniger P3 segment gut microbial community from laboratory colony in Florida, USA - Nc150 P3 (SPAdes) (version 2) | ecosystem: Host-associated > Arthropoda: Insects >... | reverse complement strand
TCCTCGCGGCGAGTACGCTTCTTCTTGTTTTGCGTCTCCAAATCTGAAAATGTAAGTATTTTTTCCATATCTAGAAATATAATTTATTTCTAGATAAAACGGTTGGACTTAATCAGCGTTTACTATAGATTTTTTGAACAATATTTCATCATCCTTTCTCAAAATAACAAAAAACGTGATTTTCCAAGATCCAAGCCAAGTTATCCAAAATTTGCGGCAATAGCAAAATATTATTTTCGCGTAAACGCTCTGTTAAATTTTCTGCCGTAAAACTCCGCTCTATTTCCTTTGCTTTTGGGGAATAACTCAAATGCCAAGGTTCCGGCTGTACCCTGCCTACATCAGGCAAAAATACCCGCCTAAAGCCAAAAGAATTTCCGCTTTCAATTTGAATGTCCAGCCATTTGTGAAATTTTCCGAATATCCCAACGGACTCCTCTATAGTCAACTCCGCCTCATAGCCCTCCGAAACCGCAGCGGCATCTATCACGTCTATGTCCGTTCCCCATTCGTGCCTGCTCGTGCCCGGCAATGCGCTCCAAAGCAAAATCGTTTTCATCAGTTCCAGCTCGGAAAGCTCGGCTGTGTTCACAGGCTTGCCGTTTTTGTCTAAAACTTTTCTCTTTCCCAAAACTTTCTCATTCCAAATCAAAAGCTGCCGGTCAAAGCTACGATATCCGCTCTCTATCTTCGGTTCAAAACCGTGCTTCAGTGCTTCTGCACAAAAATTTTCAAAGGCAATTGAGGTTTCTTGCTTGAGCATCGTTAGCGAGGAATAGGGATAAGGGAGAGTTTAGGAGCAGCTTTGCCCTCTGCAACTCGCATGGTCTCTTTTAAGGCAGAACGCAACGCAAGATTTTCGTCTATGCTTTCCCATTTGCCGCTTTTGGAATTCAGCCATAAAACCGTTTCCCCGTTTTGGCTTATGAAAATGGCGGAGAGCAGCCCGTAGCGAAAAAATTTGCCGGCGATGGTTTTGTTCTCAAATTCCAGATTTCCGCTCCAAGTCTCTGCCGTATAGCCGATGCGAATTCTCTCCAGCATAGCTTCCCAAGCCCTGCCAAAGGCAGCTTCTGGGCTTATGAGGTCTTTTTTGAGCTGCGAAGAAATTTCGCGCAGGGTCTCCGCTGCCTCGTTGTTCTTATGCGAAAATCCATTTTCCACAAATAACGACAGAGAATCTATAGCCTTTGCTAAATCCTCTATGTATTTTGCCTTGCGATTTTCATAGTAGCGAGCCGTACTAAGCGCCTTTTGCCTTGCGTTTTTTAGATTTCCTATTTCAGCTTTAAGAGAATCAACTTGCTTTAGCAATTCCTTTTCCTGAGTTTCCAAAACCGCTGTTTTTTGCTTTGCATTTTCCACAAAAGCGGAATGTCTTTTGGATTCTTCCTGCATTAAAGTTTTTTCCCTTTCAGTTTCTGCTTTTACCGTTTTTATATTGCGCTGAATTTCCGAAAGGCTCTCCTGCGCAAAGAGAAAACTCGCAAAAAGCAACAAAAGCAACAAAGGAAGACGCATATTGCGAATCTAGAAAAAATTTTTCTAGATTCACAAATGCAATGGAATTGAAAAATATAAATTCTCCCAAGGATATAAGAAGAGCGAGTACGCAAGAGCTTGAGGCTCTGGCAGAAGATATAAGAACTGTTATTCTACAGCAAGTATCCCAACATGGCGGGCATTTGTCCTCCAGCTTGGGGGCTGTTGAACTTGCCATTGCACTGCACTACGCTTACGATACCCCAAATGATATTTTGATTTGGGACGTTGGTCATCAGGCTTATGCCCACAAATTGCTCACCGGTCGTTACGAAAAATTTTCCACCCTCAGGCAATACGGAGGTATATCCGGGTTCCCAAAAAGGAGCGAGAGCATTTACGATGCTTTTGGAGTTGGGCACGCAAGCACTTCTGTTTCCGCAGGTCTTGGCTTTGCCATTGCGCGTGACTTAATGCAAAAAAACAATCACATCGTCACAGTTATAGGCGATGGTTCAATGACCGGCGGAATGGTTTTTGAAGCCTTGAACAATTCAAAGCAAACAAAAAAGAATTTTACCATTATCTTAAATGACAATAAAATGAGCATAAGCCCAAGTGTAGGTTCACTTTCAAAATACTTGAGCAAGCTATCTGTTAAGCACAACTCTTATTTGGAAGAATTCGGCAAGTTTTTGCGTTCCATTCCAGAGCATGTAGGTGGCAGGCTTCGCGAAATTATGGAAAGCGGAAAGCTCGCTTTGGAAAACATAGCCAATCCCGGACAATTTTTCAGAGACTTGAGCATACGTTATTTTGGACCCTTTGACGGGCATAATATAAAAGAACTCATAGAGACTTTTGATGATATAAAAAAATTGTCAGACGTTTGCCTTATTCATATTTTAACGCAAAAGGGCAAGGGTTATGAACTTGCCACCACAAACCCAACAAAATGGCACGGCTCAGACCCTTTCCACATAGAAGACGGTTCTATAGTCGTAGAAAAACCTCGCCCTACCCTAACATCTATTTTTGGAAAAACTTTATTGACTCTCGCAAAACAGGATAAAAAAATCATAGGAATTTCTGCCGCTATGCTGGATGGCTGCGGATTAAATATTTTAAAAGAAGAGCCCGAAATGGCAGATAGAATCTATGATGTTGGCATAGCCGAAGAACATGCGGTGACATTTGCCGCCGGACTTGCTTGCGAAGGTTTTACTCCGGTCGTTGCTATTTATTCAACATTTTTGCAAAGAGCTTATGACCAAATTATACACGATGTGGCTTTGCAAAATCTGCCAGTCGTTTTTATTTTAGATAGAGCAGGATTGGTAGGCTCAGATGGTCCAACACACCACGGTGCGCTGGATTTGTCCTATTTGCGCACAATTCCCAATATGGTGATTATGGCTCCCTCAGATGAAAACGAAATGCGCAATATGATTTACACGGCAACCCAATATAAAAGTGGTCCCATAGCCCTTCGTTACCCAAGGGCGGTTACCTATACAAACGATATTCGCACGGAATTTTCGGAGCTCACTATAGGCAAATTCCGCACGGTTCGCAAGGGCAAAAAGATTTTAATCATAGGCATTGGTTTTTTACTTTCCAAATGCCTTGACGCAGCAGGTGTTTTGGAGAAAAAGGGCATTGAACCCACAATAATAGATGCTCGTTTCGCAAAGCCTCTTGATGTTGAAGCCTACAGAGAACTTTTTAACAGGCATAGCATTGTTGCAACTGTAGAAGACAATTCCATAGTTGGCGGTTTTGGTTCCGCAATTGCGGAGATTTTAGCGGAGATGAAAAATCCACCGCGCCTAATTCGCATAGGGTTGCCGGATTCCTTTGTTGGGCAGGGAGAAATAGATGAATTAAGAGAAAATCTAGGGCTTTCTGGTCAATGTATAGCTGATAAAATACTCTTAAACGCTGCTATATGATCAGCGCAATTCCAAACCCCACCTAAAATTGCCGCCCCATCAAAACCAAGCTCCTTAAGCTCGCATATATTTTCCGCATTTATCCCACCCAAAGCATAAAGTTTTACCTTGCTCCCCTCGCCCATAAATCTGCGCCACTCAGAAATGCCAACTTTTAATTCCTCTTTGGAAAATTTGCTTTTATATCCGTGTTTAGAAATTGAATCAAAAATGGGTCCGAGTAAAACTATTTCTCTATCCCCCATTTCTCTGAGTTCTGCAAAATTATGGGCTGAGCCTTGCCAAGGCAGAATTTTTTTACGCCATTTACAATTTATGCCGAGAATCCATTGCTCAATTAAATCTTTGGACAATTTCGGCTTGCGCACAAAAAGATTTTCAAGATTGAGCTCAAACATGCGCTCTATAAGAGCTTGTTCGCCGTTAAAATTTTCCGGCGATGTGATTATAGATAGGAAGAATGACATAATAGCATTGAAAAGTAAAATAGCAATTTGGGTGTACTTGGTTAATATAGTTTTCTATATTTATTTCGAATGAAATTCTGCCTTAAAAGTTTAAATTTATCCGCTACGTTGTTTGCGCTTGCGGTGGTTTCTGCTTTTGCAGCCGAGCAAAAAGAACAAGGACAAGACGAGCAAAACAAGCAGCCTGACTATTGCGGCATGATAGATATGCCTGTAGTCTGGACCAAGGACAACTCGCCTTATCGTGTAACCGGCGATATTCAAATTTCCCATGCGGCAAGGCTAACAATAGAAGCTGGCGTTGAAGTGCACATTGTGCCCGGCGAAGCGTGCGGCGAAACAAAGCAGATAGATTGGGCGGATTCCACTTATGTGAGCATAAAAGTATTCGGCTCGCTGATAATGAAAGGAACAGCAAAGGAACCTATACGAATTTTGCCGGAAAATCACATCCCTGGCAAAATACAATGGGATGGAATAAGATTAGCCCGAAAAGACAGAACGCAGATTAATATTGAATATGTGCATATAATGGGCGCGAACAAAGCCATAAACGCCATGTTTAGCAAGTTCAATATCGGAAATTCGCTTTTCATAGGCAATGGCACCGGAGTTTGGCTGCAAAACGAAGGTGATGTGTCAATTTATAATTCCATTTTCACCGAAAACCTGAGCGCAGGCGTTTATATCGACAATTCGCGCCCGTCAATCGCAGCAAACATATTTTACAGAAATTCAAATTTTGGAATATGGTCGGACTCAAGGCCAAGCCCACGCATAAGGAACAACCTATTCTTTGAAAATGCCGACACCGATTGCCGTTTTTGCCCTATTGGAATTTCAAAAATAATCAAGAACGAAGATAGCCCTATTCCCACAGATAAATTCGGGAACATATATTCGGACCCGATTTTCGTAGGTAGCGAAAAAGAAAAAAGTATGGAAAAAAGAGACCTTAGCCTGCCAACTCCAATAAAAGACACAAAGGACACGACCTTGCATAAAATGTATGAAAAATCACAGGGTAACGCACCGGTGGCAAAACCAAGCACGGCAAGTGTGCAGCCATTCCGGCTCTCTAAATATTCCCCTGCCGTAAGCGCTGCCCCAAGAACGGACTTTTTTAAAAATGCCGATGACAGCGAGGGCGATATCGGGCTTTACGGCGGAAAACCTGGCAGATTCGACAAGATTATGACTTTTTGATTTTATGATAAAATATGAACCTAATTTTTTTATCCCCTGCGACAAATTGAGGGATACCGCTCTTAGTCCGGCTCTGTGCAAAGACGAACCGCTGAAGGCAGGCGATGCGGTTGCGAATTTCATAAATGAATTTTTAAGTCAAGAACAAAAGGATATAATTATTTTGGACAAAAACAAGGCAAAAATTTTGCCGGGTAAATTGCAGGAAAAGGTAAAAATCGCCGCTTTGAGCAACGGAACCCTTATATTAAAAGCAAATTCATCAGTTTGGCGTGCCGAAATAGCAGCCGTTAAAACAAATATCGCAACTGCTTGCAATGATGTTTTAGGCAAGGTAGCGGTAAAAACCGTTAGAGTGGGGTAAAAAACCTCAAAAAAGCGCAATTTGTATCATAAAATGATTTTTTTTGTATCATTGCCCCAAAAAAATTGTATATTATAAGTGTATATGCCAAGCGTTTTTGCCTATTCCGATTATCGCTCTTTTATGCGCGATGCTTTTGCCGAGAAAAAGGCTTCTAGCCGCTTTTCATGGCGTGAATTTGCAAAAAGAGCCGGTTATGCTTCTCCGGTTTTCTTGAAATTGGTTGCGGAAGAAAAAAGCTCGCTCAGCGCGGAAGGCATTGAAAGAGTTGGCTTGGCACTCGGTTTAACCGATAGGGAACAGGAATTTTTCAGGCTTTTGGTTCCTTTTACGCACGAAAAAGACAATAAAAAGAAACAAAAATTGTTCAACGAAATGCGGCACATAGCCGCTCTGTGCAAAAGCCATATTCTAGAAGCGAATTTATACGATTATTATAAAGAATGGTACCATTCCGTGATACGGGAATTGGCTCCAAATGTATCATCTGAAAGTGAGATTTCAAAATTATTGACTCCAAAAATTCCCATGCTACAGGTAAGGGCTTCAGTTGCCCTTTTGCTTAAATTGGGCTTATTGGAAAAAGATTCAAGTGGCAAATATCGCCAAACGAACAAGCACATAACAACGGGCGAAAACATAAACTCAATGGCTATTCGCAAGCACCATGAAAATATGGGGGTTTTAGCGGTTGCGGCTTTGGAATCCGTTTCAAAAGACGAACGCGATATTTCCGGCATAACTATGGGGCTTTCAAAAGAGGGCTTTGAAGCGGTAAAAGCGGAAATTGCAAATTTAAGGCGCAGGATAAAGGAAATAGCGGCGCAAAATGAACACGAAGAAGAATCTGTATACAGGATAAATTTACAGCTATTTCCGCTATCAAAAACATCTAGCAGAACAAAGGAGGCTAAAAATGAAAAGGTTTAAATTTTTATCGCCAAAATTTGTATTTGCTTTGCTTGCAGCAACGGTTGCATTTGCTTTATCCTGTTCTGCAAAAAAAGCCTCGCCAGATGTTGCAGGCGGAACAAGCGAAGAGACCAATACCCTAGCACATAACGGAGTTTCGTCCGTTGTGGGCAGAGATGGGCAGAGCAAAACCGCGCTTTCTTTCAAAAGCCCAAACAGTTACATTGCCTCGGCAGAGGATGGCGGGAAATTTTCTGTGGCTGTTGCTTTTGATATAAGCGCATGGATAAAGATAGAGAATTTGCCGCAGAAATCCGCCCAGCCGCACAATTTGATAGGCAAGTTCAGCGCGGATTCCTCTGCGATGCCCTCGGAATTCAGTTTGGCTCTTTTGAATGGAGCATGTGGAACGGAAGAGCCTGTGTTTGCATTCTTTTTAACGGATTTAACGGATGAAACATCATCTATCGCTTGCGAGCATGCGGTTTTATCTAAAAAGCCGGTTAAGGCTGGTTCATGGATTTTTGTAGAAGCAAAATGGGACGGGCATTACTTGACGCTTTATCAAGACGGCGTTGCGACAGCCAAGGAAGAGAGGATTTTGGCGGTTATGCCATATTCCAAGCTACCTGTTTATTTGGGTAAATCCAAAGTTCCATTTGCTATTGACGGACTTTCTTTAAATGCGGAGGCACTATGACTATAGATGAAAACATAAACGAAACGGAAGAGGCAGTGTGCGTAGCAAATAATTCAGGGCGCATACTAACCGCCAATAAACGTTTTTGCAAAATGTTCGGCTTTGACCCAAACGAGGTCAGGTGGCATTATTTGTGCGATTTGTATCGCAATAAAAGTGAATTCGGCAACATTCCCGAAAAGGAAGAGGTTCTGCAAACCAGAATGCGCAGCCGCTCAGGACGCAGCTTCCCCTGCATCCTAACGCGCCGTGCCACAAAGTCCGCTGAGGGAGTTCCGTTGCTGATGCACTATATACAAAGGGTTGCGTAATATTGAATTGAGGTTCAAAGGCGCAGTCCACCGCTTGCCGGAAGGCAAGCTCGGGGCAGATTTTTTACTATATTTATTAATGATTGCTAATATTTCATACCAAAGAGGTATTTATGGAGACAATTCAAATTAGGACTAGAGTAAAAAAAACTCAAAAGTTCCCAAAGATAGTTCGGCAGAAGGCAAAAATTGAACCTTTTGAAACAGAAGAAGAAGCTCTTGAATTTGTAACTAACTTGTCTATAAGGCAGTTAAAAAATGAGAGGTGAAATTTGGACGTTACAAGATAACGCTTATGCCGGTAAAGCTAGACCAGTTGTTATTATTCAAGCGGAGTTAAAACATTCTTTTGACTCTGTGGTAATTTGTTTATTTACAAGCTATGAATCCAATCATATAAGTACAAGAGTAAAAATAGAACCCAATGTTACAAATGGACTGAATAGAATAAGCTTCGTAATGACAGAAAAATTAGTTACTGTAGATAAAAAATTACTAGGTGAAAAAATTGGGAATTTGACAACGCAGCAAATGATAGAAATATCAAGGCAGTTGGCAAAGATTTTAGAAATAAAAAAAGAATATTTGTAATTGATCCTGCTGAGTCGGCGAGGCGATTTTTTTATCTAAACTTTCGGCTAGCGGCGGTACGTTGTGTTTGCTTCGCTAACACAACGCAACTCTAGTCTTTGAGGCAACGAACACCATACGCGTACCTCTTATCGGCGGGGGCGTTTTTGGCATCGTTGCTGCCGTAGTGTAATCTCTGAAATATCATAAAAATCCGGCAGGTAAATCTCCGATTCCAAAATTTGTATATTATAAATATGCTAGACAAAGAATTCTCTTATTATCTTGCGAACCAGAACGAGTTATTGAAGAAATACAATAACCGTTTTATCGTCATTATGGGCGAAACTGTCGTGGACGACTATGATACTTACGAGCAAGCTTTATTTCAATCCTCCCAAAAGCACGAATTGGGCACTTTCTTGATACAGGAGTGCACGGAAGGCGAAGACGCTTATACTCAAACCTTCCATTCTCGCGTTGCTTTTAGATAAATTTATGAACCCAACACAACTTAAATCATTTACGGTTGACTACGGTGGGATAATTCCGTATTTAGAAACTTCCTGCTGGATTTGCGCTGCGTTTGACCCAGTTTTTTTGCCACCGGAAGCTACACCTCCACCCTTGGTGGAATTTAAGGCTTTATGGGATACTGGGGCTACAGGATCTGTTATATCTGAAAATGTGGCTTGCAACTTGGGATTAAAATCATCCAGCAAGACAAAGGTATACCATGCTAACGGCGAATCTTATGCAGAAGTTTATAGCATAAATATTTTGCTTCCGAATGAAGTAAGCTTTCGGGCTTTGCGGGTAACACAAGGCATTCTGAAGGACATAGATGTTCTTATAGGCATGGATATTATTTCAAAAGGGGATTTTGCGGTTACTACGTCTTTGGGCAAAACTAAATTTTCTTTCTAAATTCCATCTACGCACGATATTGACTTTTCAAGAGATTAAGGAGGTGTGGTGATTTATGTAGGTGACTGTTGCGCAACAGCCACCGCTATAATTCCCAAATTTTACTATATTTCCTAAGAGAAAACGGATGATGCCCTTGCTGTTGATAAACGCCTACAGCATACAGTGCGCCGCATGCCTTTCGGCTAACGGCGGCGCTACGCGCTCAATTTTGCAAGCAACGAACACTGGCTGAAGAGCCCTTAAGGATGGGATACCGTTGCATGTCGCCGTTGTAGTACGTTAACCTGGCGAAGGCTTCGCCGGTGTTCCCATTGGCATAGGTACTCCACCAGTAGGCGTATTCGGTGAGACCGACGAAACCGCCGCCTGCGTTGACGAAGCCGCCCGGCAGGGCGGAAAAGCCATACGTGTCTTGACCATTGCCGTTACTTTTCCAGCCGCTCGTTGCCTTCAGGTTGATGTTTGCTGCAGATAAACCGCCGACAAAATTTGTCAGCGTTGTCCATTCAGCATCGCTTGGCAAATGCCAACCAGACGGACAAACGCCTCTAACTCCGCTCGGATTTGCATTAGAACTAGCCCCACCTGCCATTGCTAATGTCCAACCGTAAAGACGACCGTATTTCGTGCAATTGGCATTGTTGTTGCTATGGCATTTGGCGTAGTAAGTTGTATCGTAGTTAAGGTTCGCCGCCATCCAAACCTGCGTGCCTATCAATACCGCATCGTAATACTTACCATCCCTGCTGTCTGTTATACCGGTTTTTAGGTATATCCCGTTGGAGGGGGGCCTACATTCGTATAAAGTAGTATCGAAATCTTTCTGCGGGTTGATGCCACAAAAAGGCTTTATTACGCCATTGCTACAGTAATGCGTTTGGGTATTATACCACTCATCTACGCATTTGGCAAATATAACACCGTTCAGGCATTGCAGAAGATTGGGGACAGAAGCATCATACCACCCACTTCCGCATGGGTCTTCCACTATACCGCCCTCACACCTTTGGGTTGAGGTGTAGGTTGCTGTGCCACCGCAGAGGTCTACCACCTTATTAGAAGGACCTTGGCAGAATTGGGTTAAGATATTGTACCACTTGCTTCCGCATTTGTTCTCTACAACATTGTTTGTGCCACATCTCTGATTTGCAGGATCGTAAATCTGATTGCCGCACTTGCCATAAACCTTATTGTCGTTGCCGCAGAATTCCGTTGCTGGGTCAAACCACGCGCTTCCGCATGGGTCTTTCACTACACCGCCCTCACACTTTTGGGTTGAAGTGAAGGTTAATCCACCGCAGAGGTTTTCCACCTTATTAGGAGGGATTTGGCAGAATTGGGTTGAAGTGAAGGTTGCTCCATTGCAGAGGGGTTTCACCTCATTAGTGCCAGCTTGGCAGAATTCCGTTGCGGGGTCAAACCAACTGCTACCGCATGGGTTTTTCACTACACCGTTGTCGCATGTTTGGGTTGAAGTGAAGGTTTTTCCACCGCAGAGGGGTTTCACTTCATCAGTGCCAGCTTGGCAGAACTGTGTTTCGGGGTTATACCACCCGTTGCTTCCGCACTTGTTCTCTATAACGCCACCTGCGCCGCACCTCTGATTTGCAGTATTGTAATCCTGACCGTTACATTTCTCATAAGGCTTATTATCGCTACCGCAGAATTTCGTTCTGGTATCGTAGCCTTTCCCATCGCAAAGTAGCACGATTTGAGGAGGATTATTCACTGACCTAGTGCAGAAATGCGTTGAAGGCTCGTAAGTCTGACCATTGCATTTCACATAAGGATTATTGTCGGTACCGCAGAAATGGGTTGTAGTATTATAAGACTGACCATTACATTTATCATGAGGATTATTGTCATTGCCGCAGAATTGTGTTGCAGGGTTATAGTAACTGCTGCCACACTTATCCTCTATAACTCCGCCTGAGCCGCACCTCTGGTTTGCAGTATTGTAAGGCTGACCGTTACATTTATCATGAGGATTATTGTCGTTACCGCAGAATTGTGTTGCAGTATTATAAGGCTGACCATTGCATTTCTCATAAGGGTTATTGTCATTGCCGCAGAAATGCGTTGCGGGGTTATAGTAACTGCTACCGCACTTATCCTCTATAACTCCACCTGCGCCGCACCTCTGGTTTGCAGTATTGTAATCCTGACCGTTACATTTATCATAAGGCTTATTGTCGCTACCGCAGAATTTCGTTCTGGTATCGTAGCCTTTCCCATCGCAAAGAGGCACGATTCGAGGAGGGTTATTCACCGACCTAGTGCAGAAATGCGTTGCAGTATTGTAAGTCTGACTATTGCATTTCACATAAGGTTTATCATCACCACCACAGAATTGCGTTGCAGGGTCGTAAGGTTGACCATTGCATTTGTCATAAGGCTTATTGTCGTTGCCACAGAATTGGGTTACAGGATCGTAAGGTTGACCGTTGCATTTCTCATAAGGCTTATTGTCGTTGCCACAGAATTGGGTTGCAGTATTGTAATCCTGACCATTGCATTTGTCATAAGGCTTGTTATCGTTGCCACAGAATTGGGTTGCAGGATCGTAAGTCTGCCCATTGCATTTGTCATGAGGCTTATCGTCGTTGCCGCAGAATTGTGTTGCAGTATTGTAATCCTGACCATTGCATTTGTCATGAGGCTTATTGTCGCTACCACAGAATTGTATTGCAGGGTCGTAAGGCTGACCGTTGCATTTGTCATGAGGCTTATTGTCGTTGCCACAGAATTGGGTTGCAGGATCGTAAGGCTGACCGTTGCATTTGTCATGAGGCTTATCGTCGTTGCCGCAGAATTGTGTTGCAGGATCGTAATCCTGCCCATTGCATTTGCCATGAGGCTTATTGTCGTTGCCGCAGAATTGTGTTGCAGGGTCGTAATCCTGCCCATTACATTTCTCATGAGGCTTATTGTCGTTGCCGCAGAATTGGGTTGCTGCATCGTAATCCTGACCGTTGCATTTGTCATGAGGCTTATTGTCGTTGCCACAGAACTGTGTTGCAGGGTCGTAAGGCTGACCGTTACATTTGTCATAAGGCTTATTGTCGTTGCCACAGAATTGTGTTGCAGGATCGTAATCCTGCCCATTGCATTTGTCATGAGGTTTATTGTCGTTGCCACAGAATTGTGTTGCAGGGTCGTAAGGCTGACCGTTACATTTGTCATGAGGCTTATCGTCGTTGCCGCAGAATTGGGTTACTGTGTTATACCATACACCGTTACATTGTTCTTTCACCACATTGTCCTCGCAAATTTTGTCTGAAGTGTATTCTACTCCTTTGCAGAGAGGTTTCACCTCATTACCCTCTTGGCAGAATTCTGTTGCAGTATCGTAAATCTGACCATTGCATTTCTCATGAACCTTATCATCATTACCGCAGAAATGCGTGTTATCGTTGTACAAATCGTCTTCGCAGCCGTAGTAGTTGTCACCAGAGCTAGAGGAGCTGCTGCCAGAGCTAGAAGAATTGCCACCACAGGTATTATCCATGCCATAATTCGCCCCATAACAATCGGCAGCCTTAATGTAGATACAGCCGCCATTGTAAAAACAATGCGACTTGCCATACTCGTCAACAATTACATTCCCACCACATGTATTGTCGCTGCCAAAAT
>Ga0268262_10005510_pt1 | contig 12528 bp, 10 predicted proteins | sample TergutNc150P3_FD_190354 | JGI IMG/M metagenome (GOLD analysis project Ga0268262, IMG submission 190354) | Nasutitermes corniger P3 segment gut microbial community from laboratory colony in Florida, USA - Nc150 P3 (SPAdes) (version 2) | ecosystem: Host-associated > Arthropoda: Insects >... | reverse complement strand
TCGGTTTTTTCATTTTCACCGACATACTCAAGCGCGTAAGAATTGTTATATACCGCTTGTTTGCATAGTTCCGGGCTTCTCATTTGCGGGGGAACATATTTGAGTGCTCTGCCATTTCTTACGATAGCCAGGGTACATAGTTCCTGGGTCTTGTTTTCGTCCGGGACAAAGAAAAGCAGCATGGCGTTAATTTCGATCGCGATCAGCCAGAATTCTGCGTCCTGTTTTGTTGCAGACACGCTTTTTTCAGCCACCATTTTTACGGCCTTCTGTTCCGCCATGCCAGGGCTTTCACAGGGGATTTTTCTGCCGTATGGCGACATTAACCCCCAAAGTTGTTCTTCTTCGGTTCCGGCTTTCAGCATTAAGTCAGGCAAAAAAACGTCGTATTTGCTTCCTTCCGCGATGAAGAAATTTTCGCCTTCGGTGCGGATTGCCCAGAAGGTGCTGTCCTCGTATTCGTGGTACGCTTTCATGATTTCCTTTCAAACGAAAGCCTGCATATTTCCGTGTATTCTTCTTTTGTGAGCATGCTGACATCAACAAACTTTAGCGCGTGGCCATTTTGCTTAACCGCCTCAAAAAACAGTTCCTTTGTTTTGTATTTGTCCGGGACAAACTCAAGAGCCTTGCCGTAATTGCTAACAGCAAGGTGGCAGAATTCTTCCGACATCAACGAGGCGGGTAATTCTTTTAGGGCATAGCCGCATTTGGATACCGCAATGCGCCAGAGCTCCTCGGTGCGGTACTGTTCAGGAATGTGATTAATTGCCCATCCGTCTTGTTCCACAGCCTTGCGGCACAAATCGCCTGTGATGAAATTGTCAGGCACAAATTTAATAGCGCTTCCATTTTTTGTACGGCAGTATTGCAGAGGGTTTCCGTTATGTAAGGTCGGGGGGTAAATTCAAGAGCCCAGCCGTTGTTTTTGACAGCTTCAAAACAAAGCTCCTGTGTGCGCAGCTTTTTCGGCACGTATTTAAGCATCTCTCCGTTTAACCGGGTAGCGGCAAGGAGAAAGTCTTCAGTTATAACGGATTTTGGTATTCTTCCCAAACTTATGTGATGATCATCGTTAGGTTTGCTTAACATGGCAAGACAGTTTTCACTTGTGTGGTATTTTTCCGGAACATAGCCCAAAGCAAAACCGAAATCGTCATTCTTAATGGCTTCGATATATACTTCATCTGTCTGAAAGGCGGCCGGTACGTATTGAAGGGCATCGCTGTTTTGGCACACAGCGGCAAGGATAATTTCCCCGGTCAAAAGGTGTGGCGGAGCATACTCAAGCGCGTAGCCATTTTCCCTAACTGCCTCCAGGCACAGCTCGTAGCTTTTGAGCGCTTCAGGAACGTCTTCAAGATACCTTCCTTTGATGCGGACGCAGTTAAGGCAAAATTCAGGAGTCTTGAATTTATCCGGGACATATTCAAGCGGTGAACCAATGGAATGATCGTTTAGCAGAGCCTCAACGCATAGTTCATAAGTTCTCTGTTCCATTGGTACGGCTGCGAGCGCGTCGGAGTTATTTCTGACCGCTTTTCTGTAAACTTCCTCGCTCAGTGGTTCAGGCGGAATTATCCGATGAAGCGATGAATACCTATCGGCGCTTAACAAACATTTTTCATAAAAATCGCTTGTTCTGACATTTTCCGGTATATATCGCATTGTCCATTCGGAAAAATCATTTTTAAGCGCGGCAAGGCAGAGTTCCTGTGTTTTGAGCGCTTCAGGCACATATTCCAAAGCGCTTCCATAATGCTTAACCGCTTCAAGGCAAATTTCCGCCGTGCGTAACTGATAGGGGACGTACTCAAGCGCGCTGCCGTGGTTTTTTACCGCCATAAGGCAGAGCTCTTTGGTTTTTTCATTTTCACCGACAAACTCAAGCGTGCGTGTGTCATTGTAGACTGCCCTTTTGCATAGCTCAGGTATTCTCATTTCTGGGGGAACATGCTTCAGCGCCATGCCATCCCTTGCGACAGCCAGGGTGCATAGCTCCTGGGTCTTGTACTCGTCCGGGACAAAGAAAAGCAGCAAGGCGTTAATTTCAATGGCGATTCGCCAGAATTCTGCGTCCTGCCTGATTGCGGAAACGCTTTTTTCAGCAGCCCAAAGCAGCGCTTCCTGTTCCGCCGCTTCGGAGCTTTCACAGGGAATTCTTTTGACTTTGTACAAGTATGCTTCTTCGCTTTTGGCTTTCTGCATTGATTCGGGGTCTAAACCATCGTACTTTCTGCCCTTAGCGGTATAATAATTTTTACCCTCGGTGTGGATTGCCCAGAATGTGCCGTCTTCGTATTCGTAGTATGCTTTCATTACTGCTCTTCCCCCAATAATTTGCTGAATTCTTCATTCGCGAATTTTTTATTAAAATCAATTGCTTCCCATATTGTTATAATGCTCAGAGAGTCTTTCTTTTCCTTTATTGCTTTTTCTAACAACCTGACTTTTGTAATAAATTTTTCAAAGTATTCGTTTAACTTCGCTCTTTCACACATATCCATTTTATGTTGGTTAAACCACCAATTTTTTGCGTTAATTGATATAAAGTTATTTGCAAAATCGATAATTAAATAATTGATCGTTTTTACATTTTCTTTTTCAAAAATTTCATTTTTGCTGATTTTATTTATTATTACATCTATGTTCGAATTTGCTTTATCTGTTAATCCGGATAATTTTTTTTCCAGTTTCTGACCTTCAATAGTTTCGATAAACTGTGATAACCCTACATCAAAGTCGCTTGGCCCTCTGTAGTTATCAGATATTTCCCAATATACGCGCATTAGTTGATAAATGATTTTATTAAGGTTGTCGAATGTCTCAGGTAGTTTCATTTAAATTCTCCCGCTATATCATCATCAAAATAGGCTATTAGTGTTTTTTTAATGAGCTCTGGATGTTGATCCCCATAGATCATTTTGATAGCTTCCCTTTTTGCCATAGAGATATTTTTACGCACGGGATCGGTTGCATAGGTGATTAGCATGGTTAGAACTTTATCGGTGTCTTCATAATTAAAGCCATCAACCAGTATAGAAAGCCCATATTCAAAAACATCCCTTGCCGCAATGCCGTCTTTGTCAAGGCATTTTTCAACTTCAACCAGGCCCCAACCGTTATATATGTTGATTATCTCATAGGCGCGTTTTATAAAGCGTATTTCCTCTCGTTCTTCCTCCGGCTGCAGAGCCTCCTTAAAATCAATATCATGGAACGCTTTATAATCGCCTGCCAGGTATTTAGCGCATGCAACATCAAGAGGGTTGTTTTTTATGTCTACCATTGTGGCTAGCCTTATACAGGTATCCGATATGTCGTCACGACGGCTTATGCATAAAATGCCTTGCATCGCTATTTCCATAAGCTTTTTCTTGTAAGGGTCGCTTTCGCGCTCAATTTTAAGTGTAAGTATGTGCTGGGTTGTTTCATCGTCAGTTCCGTCAACCACAAGTCTAATTCCTTCCCTAAAAAAGTCCTCTGATGTATTTTCCAATTCTTCTTCAAGCGCCAATAGGCCTTCGCGTCTTGCCTTATCCAAAAACAGGATTATGGTTTCAGTCAAAGTGTAATAATAATTACAAAAAGAAAGGTAGGAAATGCTGCGCTTTTTCGGTATTACTTCCGGTGATTGTTTTATAATCTTGATGGAAGAGATGAAATCAGGAAATGAACTGTTGCTTGTATTGCGTGCGTCAACATATTCCAGGGAAGAACAATTCGCCAGAGTATCAGGCAGTTTTTCTATAGCCGACCAGCGAACAGAAAGTCTGGCAAGATTCTTTAAATTGCCAATGCTGTCAGGTAAAGATTTTAATTTATCATTTTGCTCCAGTATTAGTTCCTTTAAAGCAAATAAATTGCCTATGCTATCCGGCAGTTTTTTTACATTGGTATATTCTATGGTAAGCCCTTTTAAGGATTGTATATCGCCAATCCAATCGGGTATGAATGTGGGGCCATATGAAAGTGAAAGATGGCGCAGGGAAATGTTATGTATCCAAGACGGAGATTCGGATAATCCTGTTAATTTACCATTGATGAGAAGATTTTCAATTCCTCCTGCTTCAAAGAGCAAGGCGGCGGCAGGTAGATCCTTTGCGGTTATTGAAAGAGTCCTAATATTGTGCAATTCATTTTTTCGACCCTGGAATGTGGAAAAAGCTTTTCGGATATCTTCCTTCGATATATTGGCTATATAACTTATTGATAAATATAGACGCCATGAATAGCATGCTTCCTCAATCATTTTTATTAATTTTTCAATAGGAGCGAGCTGCTCTTTTGGCTTTGTTTCTTTCCAGGCAAGGCGTTCTGAACACCCATAAAGCCATTTTTTGTTTCTTTCGATAAAAGAGATTAGCTCCGCCCTTGCGTCTTGTATCTGGCCGCAGTCCTTTTTACACCTCGATTCTATGTCTTCAATATCTTTTGCAATTGTACCGCGAATACGCATTAACAAATTGCGATATACCAGCTTCTTCATTTCATTAGCCATGTGTGCAAGAGCATACGGTAGGTTTATGCCTGACCTATAGGCGTCTCTAAAAAAATGCTGGATTCCGGACTCGCCAATCAAAGGAAGTATGTCTTCCAGTTCTGCTTTTCTTTCTACACCTTCTTCAACAATAAAACATTCCATGCTTACTCCTTTTCACTCCCCTCAAACGCAAGCCTGCATATTTCAGTGTATTCCTCCTTGGTGAGTTTGCTGACATCCACATGCTTTAGCATATGACAATAATATCGCACTGCCGCAAAGAACACTTCTTTTGTTCGATAATTGTCAGGCACGAACTCAAGAGCCAGGCCGCAATTGCTGACCGCAAGGAGGCAGATTTCTTCTGACATCAATGAAGCGGGCAATTTATTTAGCAAATAGCCGTATTCGGAAATAGCTATGCGCCAAAGCTCTTCAGTGCGGTACTGTTCAGGTATACAACAAATTGCACTCGCGTTTTGTTCCACCGCCTGGCGGCACAGATCGGCGGTGATAAAATCAACTGGCACATGTTCAATGGCGCTTCCTCTCTCTTGCACGGCGCGTAAGCAAATCTCCCGGGTTTTAAATTCTTCCGGAACGTATTCGAGGGCGCGTGGAGTATTTTCCAGAGCCGCCAGACAGAGGGCTTCAGTCTTTAATTCGCTCGGCGTAAATTCAAGCGCGGTCCCGTTGTTTTTAACCGCTTCAAGGCAAAGCTCCTGAGTACGCAGTTCCATAGGAACATATTCAAGCATTTCTCCGTTCAATCTGGCGGCGGCAAGGAAAAAGTCATCCGTCTTTATGGATTCGGGTATATATTTCACAATTGTGGAGCAAACCGCGTCAGGGCCGCTTAACATGACAAGGTAATTTTTTTTTGTGAGATATTTTTCCGGGATATTACGCATAATAAGACATGAAGCGCTACCTTTTTTAATGACTTCCATATATACTTCTTCTGTCCTGAACGCTGACGGTACATATTCAAGGGCATCTCCGAATTTGCTAACAGCATCAAGGACAATTTCTCTGGTCAAAAGACGCGGCGGCACATATTCGAGCGCGTAACCATTATTCCGTACGGCTTCAAGGCAGAGCTCGTAGGTTTTGAGCGCTTCAGGAACGCCTTCAAGGTACCGGCCATTAATGCGCATACAGTTAAGGTAAAATTCAGGGGTTCTGAATTTATCCGGAACATATTCAACCGCTGAATAAAAAGCAAAATCATTAAGCAGAGCTTCAACGCATAATTCATAGGTTCTCTGTTCTTCCGGTATGGCGGCAAGCACGCAGGCTTTGTTTCTGACTGCCTTACGCCAAGTGTCCTCTGTCAATGATTCAAGAATGCCTACTTGTGGAAATGATGAGGGATATTTAGCGCCTATAAAACATTCCGCGTAAAACTCCGCTGTTCTGATATGTTCCAGCACATAACTCAATGTCCATTTTGAAAAATCCCGTTCGAGTGCCGCAAGGCAAAGCTCCTTTGTTTTGAGTGCCTCAGGTACGTGTTCCAGGGCATTGCCATAATGCTTTACCGCCGCAAGGCAAATTTCCGCCGTGCGTAGTTGATATGGGACATACTGAAGCGCACTGCCGTGACTTTTTACTGCCAAAAGGCAGAGCTGTTCTGTTCTCTGGCTTTCGTCAATAAGACTCAGCGCTAACCCGCTCTTTTTTATTGCCGAGGCAATAATATTATCTGAGCGGTATTCCTCGGGAACGTTTTTTAAGTAATGGCCGTCTTGGCGAACCGCCTTTTCGCATATTTCGGCGGTGATAAATTCTCTGGGTATGCGTCCAAATATTCCGACGCTCAATGAAAAGGCCTGTTCGTAAAAATCTTTTGTCTTATAAGCCGCGGGAACATATTCAATTACGCTTCCGTTTTTCTTTATCGCGTTAAGGCAGACCTCCCGGCTTTTGTATTCGTCGGGGACAAACTCAAACGCACCGCTCACGTCATCTTCAAGTGCGGCGTCGAGCAGTTCTGCTGTCTTATGTTTTTCCGGAACGTGTTTTAACGCACGTCCGTAATATTTTACCGCAGCAAGGCATAGCTCATAAGTCTTAAATTCTTCCGGCACATATTCCAGTGCCCGTTCGTGCATTGTTACTGCCGTTAAAAATACCTCTTGAGTTTTGAATTCATCGGGCAGGAATTTTAGGGATTCCGCATCGTCCGAAACCGCGTCAAGGCATAGTTCCATTGTAATAAATTTCCGCGGCACATGGGCAAGGGCGCAATTATCTTTTAAGGTATAAAGAAGAGAGCTTAGGTTTCCCGGGGACAACGCAAGAAGGCACAGCTCTTTTGTTTTTAGGGCTTCCGGCACATATTCAAGCATACGGTGTTCTTTTCTTACCGCTTCGGTGCATAATTCCGGGGTTTTTAATTCATCAGGCACATACCCAAGAGCCCAGTCGTCATTTTTCACAGCTTCTGAACAGAGTTTAGGGGTCTTAAATTTTTCAGGTACAAACTGAAGGGCTTCTCCGGACTGTCTTATCGCCATGTAACACAGCTCTTCTGTCATTTTCCCTTCGTTTACAAACTCAAGCGCATAAGCTCTGTTAAACACCGCCCGCTTGCATAGTTCCCGGCTTCTCATTTCCGGAGGGACATATTCGAGCGCCATGCCGTTTCTTCCGGCAGCCAAAGCGCATAGTTCTTGCGTCTTGTATTCATCAGGGACAAAGAAAAGCAACATGGCATTTATTTCGATTGCGGTTCGCCAGAATTCCGCGTCCTGCTTTATTGCGGAGGAGCTCTTTTCAGCCGCCATTTTTGCGGCTTCCTGTTCCGCCGCCTCAGGACTTTCAAAGGGGAGCTTTTCGGCGTTTGGCAGCATACGCATACGCCAGCGATCCTCTTCTTCGCTTCCGGCCTTCAGCATTGATTCAGGCCAGAAATCCTCGTACTTACTGCCCTGGGCAGTAAAACAATTATTGCCTTCTGTGCGGATTGCCCAGAAAGTGCCGCCAGAGTATTCGTAGTATGCTTTCATGTTTCCCTCCTTTCACTCCTTGTTATAAGGCGGTAAAGTTTTCGCCAACTCACATAAACAAGCGTCTCCATCTGTAACAATTTGATGAATTTTATATTTTTTGCTTTTTCCCTTGTATATTTGAATTGATATGTTTCTATCTTTAAAATCATTATGATTTAATAAAAATGATTTTACAAAACATTGAATTAAATTTCTTTCTGATTTGTTCAATCTTAATGTTATTATATATAAATCAGTAAGTTCCCCAACGTATATCATCTGTAAATTAAGAAAACGTTCTTCAAGAAGCTTCTCAATTTCGGAATCATCTTTATTATCATTTTTTAATTTGTGCCATTCTTTGGTAAAGAATCTTTTTAATATGGTTCGATGGTTTATACCTCCCCTAATTACGCCACCTTGAGTAATAATCCATGATCTGTCTGTTGGCTTAATATTCCAGTTAAAAGCCGGTTCTTTTCCTCCTAGGTTATTCAGGTTCATGATATCTCTATATTCCCAATTCCACCACATCACTGTATTCCAATAATCGTCACCAAATTCATTTATTAATTTTTTCATAATATCTTCTGTTTTCTTTTTCAATATTTGTAATTTAGATAAAAATTGATTCGCGTCAATTTTATAAAAACCAAGAATGTCTTTCGGTGATACCTCTACATCGGGGTATACTGTTCCTACAATAATATATACTGAATCATCAATTCTTTCAATTATAATATCGTCTTAGTACCAATCATTGCCTTCTTCCAAATCAAATAAAATGCCTTTTTTTACTTTATATAATTGCTTTAATATGTATTTTATATGATTATAGCCGCTGCTACCGAAATAAGCCAATACTTTGCCTGTTTTATTGTCCTTTGCCCATAAACTTAATTCAAAAAAACCGCTTCTGTAATTTACATATTTCTTTTGCTTTTCTATAACATCAATATAATATTTTTTTAGTTCTTCATAACTATTGTCAATGTTTGATATAGTTATTCTATAATTTCTATTATTAAAGGGAACATATAGTTCTTCCTTGGAATATTCTTTATATTGATCTAAATCGCCTATATATATAAATTCCTTTTCCAAATCAAATTCAATATCTATACAAAAATCGTCTATTTGACTTGGGTTGACATCGCGTATTTGTTTAAACAAACTTTTAAACTTCATTTATCTCGTCCTCTTCTTTCAAGTATTCCGCATAAAAATCTTCTGTTCTTATATGTTCCGGCACATAACGCATTATCCACCTATATTTATCTTTTCTTGTCGCCATAAGGCAGAGTTCACGCGACTTAAGCGCTCTGGGGACATATTGTAAAGCACGACTGTCTTGTTTTAACGCCACAAAGCAAATAGCCAGGGTTCGCAGACGGTAAGGGACATATTGAAGCGCGGAGCCATAGTTCATTAGCGCTGTAAGACAGAGCTCTTCTGTTTTTTGTCTGTCGTCAACGTAAAGCAGCAAAGCCCCGTTCTTTTTTATTGCCGATGCTATGATTTTTTCCGAACGGTATTCAGCGGGAATAAATGCAAGGGTATGCCCATTTTTCTGAACCGTCGTCTCGCACATTTGCGCGGTGATGAATTTCTTGGGGATATGTTCAATTACGCAGGCGTTCAACGCAAGAGCTTCTCTGTAAAACTCTTCAGTCAATAAAGACGCAGGTACATGCTTGATCGCTATTCCATTCCGGCTTTTCTTTATTGCGTCAAGGCATATTTTTCTGCTTTTGTATTCTTCAGGGACAAACTCAAGCGTGCTCCCGCTTCCGTCAATTTTAACGGCGACATCAAGCAGTTCCGTTGTCATTAACCTTTTCGGAACGTGTTTCAGCGCGGGGCCGTTTTTTAACGCGGCAAGGCAGAGATCGTAAGTTTTTAATTCTTCCGGTACATATTCAAGCGCCGATCCGTATTCATTTACCGCTTTTTGGCATACCTCAGAGGTTCTTAATTTATAAGGAACGAATTTAAGAGATTCAGGTACTCTTGAAACCGCGTCAAGACAAAGCTCCTCTGTAATAAACGCTTCAGGAATATAGGCAAGGGCGCATTGAACTCCGGTTCTTAATACCTCGGAAGGATAGTTGCCGAGGGACATTGCCAGGAGGCATAGCTCTTTGGTTTTTAAAGCTTCAGGTACAAATTTTAGCGTTCTGGCGTCTTCCTTCACTGCTTCGGCGCATAACCAAGAGGTTTTTAGTTCTATAGGAACAAACTCAAGCGCGTATACGTCATTTCTTACTGCTTCCAAACAGAGTTTCGCGGTTTTGAATTTTTCTGGTACAAATTTAAGAGTTTCTCCCATATCTTTCACCGCATTTAGACACATTTCTTCGGTTTTTTCATTTTCATTGACGTATCGAAGGGCATACGCATTATTGAAGAGCGCTTTCCTGCAAAGCTCAGGCGCCCTCATTTCCGTAGGAACATACTTCAACGCCATTCCTTTCGACAGCAAGGGCGCACAGTTCTTTTGTCATGTATTCATCCGGAACATAGAAAAGGGTATGGGCGTCTATTTCGATTGCAATCCGCCAGAATTCCGCGTCTTGCCCTATTGCGGAAACGCTTTTTTCAACCGCCATTTTCGCGGCTTTCTGTTCCGCCGCTTCAGGGCTTTCAAAGATTACTTTGTCTGCCAGCCGCCAATCACTGTCCTCGTACTTGCTGCCATGGGCAATAAAACAATCGCCGCCTGTCGTGTGGATTGCCCAGAACGTGCCATCTTCGTATTCGTAGTATGCTCTCATATACATAATATCAAAATAAGTTGGTCATAGGATGACCGATCGCTAAAAAAATCGAAAAAATTTATTTTTTTAAGATCAGTCATTCCCTGACTGATCTTTGCTTATACTGTATACAGAGATTAAAAATGAAACTAATATTATTTGATGAGGTAATTCTATGAATCTGTCCAAAACCCGCTATTGTAAAGGTATCCAGTGCTCAAAGATACTCTGGCTTGACTGGCACAAAAGCGAAGTCCGCGACGATTCCATTATTAACCAGCGAATCTTCGACACCGGCAACAAAGTTGGCGATCTCGCGATGGGCTATTACAGCGATTATACCGAAGTCCCCTACAATGTAGACAAATCTGTAATGATTGCGGAAACCCGCCGTCTTTTGGACGCGAAGACATCCGTCATCTGCGAGGCTTCTTTTTCCCATGACAGTAATTTTTGCAGCGTTGACATACTCCGCGTTTTCGATGACGGCGTTGAAATTGTCGAAGTAAAAAGCTCCACCAAAATTGATTCAATCTATTATGACGATATGGCGTTTCAATACCATGTCGTTGCTTCCTGCGGCCTTAATGTCAGGAAAGTTTCATTAATGCATATCAATAACAAATACGAACGCCGAGGGGAATTAAATCTACAGCAGTTCTTAACTGTTCAGGACTGTACAGAAAAAGTCCTCTCCATGCAGGATGATATTAAGGCTAACATTAAGAGGCTAAAGAAAGCCGCCGAGGCGAAAACTGAAATCAACATCGAAATCGGCGAACAGTGTTCTACCCCTTACGATTGTTTATACCGTACTTATTGTTGGAGGCATATTCCAAAAAACAGCGTTTTTGATATTTCGGGTATGCAATTCAAAAAGCAACTCGCCCTTTATAGCAGGGGCATTATCAGTTTTGAGCAGCTCCTTGAGAGCGGTGAAAAAATCGGTAAAAACGCCCGCCTTCAGGTAGAAACTAAAGTTTACAATCGCCCCCCAACAATCAATAAAAAGGCCGTCAAAACATTTCTTGATAGTCTAAGCTGGCCGCTTTATTTCCTTGACTTTGAAGGCTTTCAGGAGGCAATTCCGCCTTATGACGGCTTGCGCCCGTATATGCAAACGCCGTTTCAGTATTCCCTGCACATACAAAAGGAATCAGGCGGCTGCCTTGAGCATAGGGAATTTTTGGCTGAAGAGGGCAAAGACCCGCGCCGTTCCCTTGCGGAGCGCCTCTGTGCCGACATCCCTCAGACCGCCTGTGTTCTGGTATACAACAAGGTCTATGAAAAAGGCCGCATTAAAGAACTGGCAAGGTGCTTTGACGATCTCGCGAAACATTTAATGAACATTCACAACAACATCAAAGACCTTATGCAGCCTTTCCAATCGCGGGTATACTACTGTCGTGAATTTGGCGGCTCCTATTCAATTAAGCAGGTACTGCCTGCCCTGTGCCCGAATGTTACGGAGCTTGATTACCATGCCCTTGACCTTGTCCACAACGGAGACGAAGCCATGAAAATTTACGAGGAGCTTCCCGGCAAAACCCCTGAGGAAAAAAAGCGTATACGGAGCGCCCTTCTTGCCTATTGCCGTCTGGATACGCTCGCTATGGTTCGCGTATTGGAAAAATTACAGGAGATAAAGTGATGTCAGCATTGGAAGAATGGAAAGATATAGTTTCAAAAATAAAAAAATTCACAAAAGACGAATGTGAAGCAATGGAAAAATCTGAACTAATAAAGTATCTTTTAGCATGGCAGGATTGTGCACACATAGCTATAGAACTTTTTACCAAGCAAGGTGAAATATTTGATATATTAGGATTATATGAAAGCATTTATGATGATGAATATTCAAAAGCCAGTAAAAAGCAATATATTTTGTTTACAAATTCCAATAATTTAAATAAATTTCAAAGCATAAAAAATGATAAATTGCTAACAAAATTTTCGAATGAATATTTTGGGAAAAGCAGAAAGCTTTGAAGAATTGTTAAATTATATTCATAAAAAAATAATGGACGATAATAGTCAGATTTATGTAGGTTATAGCAAATAATACATAAAATTAATCAGTAATCTTCAAAAAGGGCTCCAATAAAAAGTATCAACGCGAATACATAAATAAATGCCATCTTTTTTATCCTTATAATAATTATTAACTATCACTGCTGTCCGGTTTAGCATTTGAAACCCTCCAAAAATGGCTGTACTGAATTACCGGGAGGCCTGGAATACGGAATATTTGTGCACAAGCCAAGCAACGAGCTTTTCGTTAAAAGCGCGGATTTCA
>Ga0268262_10005509_pt1 | contig 12531 bp, 17 predicted proteins | sample TergutNc150P3_FD_190354 | JGI IMG/M metagenome (GOLD analysis project Ga0268262, IMG submission 190354) | Nasutitermes corniger P3 segment gut microbial community from laboratory colony in Florida, USA - Nc150 P3 (SPAdes) (version 2) | ecosystem: Host-associated > Arthropoda: Insects >... | reverse complement strand
GTGCATTTCCCTGCATTTTGCATCGTACAAATCGCATTTGTTGAAGATGATTTTTGTGGGAATGCGAAAGGCTTCGGCAGCAACCAGAAATCGGTCAATAAACCCCAGCGGCGTACGCGGTTCTGCTATGCTGACCACCAGAAAAGCCGTGTCGATATTGGCAGCAATGATATGCGTAATTTTGGATAAGTTGATGGATTTGCGGTAGATATAATTTTTTCGTTCCTTAATTTCCGTGATAAAACCCTGTTCCGAACTGCTTTCCTTAACGAAAAAAACATTATCGCCCACCGCAATCGGATTGGTGCTTTTGATGCCTTTGATGCGGAAATTCCCGCGTAATTTGCATGCAACAACTTGCCCGTCATTTGTCCGCACAAGATACGAACTGCCTGTGGATTTGAGAATTAACCCTTCTTCTTTATTGCTCATAAGCAAGCCTTTGGTGCATGATGCCCTGTTTTATGTTTTGTGTCCTCGCAGGGACTCGAACCCTGGATTTTTTCTGACAATTTATAACTCTTGTAACCAATTGATTATTAACCATTTACGATTTTCCTTTTCCGATTTTTAACTCTTTTTTGTCTCATTTCCGTCCCGTTTCTCAATGTTTATTTTGCTCATTATTAGTTATTTATAATTTTTTCTTGTCTCAGTTAGGTAGGGTAATTTAACACAATCTTATTTTTTATAGGGTTCTTTCTTCTTCAAGAAGTCTATGATTATTTTTAAATCTTCAGACTTAACTTTTTCAAGTATTTCAATCCATTTCTTTTTATTTTCTTCTGTAAAATACTCTTTATCAATCATTTCTTTTAAAATATATCTGCCTTCACTGGCAACATGAGGATATATAAACCTAATATCATTAATATAATTTTTTATTCCTTCATGATTATTTAATAAGGAATAGCATTCTATACCTAATACACAAAGTTCAAATGCATGCCAAAAATAACCATTATTAACTAAATCATTAAAATCATTTGCAGATGTTTTAATTTTCAAATTAACTATTTTTTCAAATTCTTTGTAAATCTCCATAACTTTTTCATTAACAATATTGTCTGTTTTTTTTTCAATATCTCGTACTTGCATATAATTGTTTACCACTACGAACGTAGCAAGAATGCCAACAAATGTAAGAACAATGCCAACAGAAACAGCCGATACGTCCCACTCTACATGTGGAAATACAAATTGTAAAAAACAGGCAATTGAAATTGCAAGAGATATTATTGTTGGTAACCATACCCAATAAACCCATTTTGGAACTTTTAACCTATCTTTAAACTTTTTCATATACTAATTCTTTTACTCTGTCAATTTGGTTTTCATTATTTTCTATCATATTATGTTATTTTATTTATTAACTCCAAATTATCATTCCCAAAAATCAACTTCAACACATTCTCCTTTAAATAATCTTTCAACTCAATTGTAAGTTGAGCCTTGACATCATTGTTTACATTATTGGTTTCCCTGTAAACTTTTGGATAGGTAATGATGTCAATTTCCCGCATGTTCAAAGAACTTGCGATTTTAGAAAGGTCATTTACAGTCAGATTTTGCATTCCTGAAAAAATTTTACTCAGTTTTGATTCGGGAAAACCAACCATTGAGGCAATTTTTTTTTGCCCTAATTTCCTGTCATTCATTATTTTATACAGGTTTGTTACAATTGCGTGTGTTTCTACTTGCTTTGCCATATTTTATTTACAAATTTAGTTATTAATAATCAATTACTTATATCTTTTTTAGAAAATTTATTTCTTTTTTAGAAAGAAATCGTTGCGAAATTAGAAATTTTATTGTATCTTTGCATTTCATACAATTTAACACTATTTAACACAAGAACGATAAAAATTGTTACATGAAAGAGACTGAAAGAGAATTTTTTAAGAGTTTACGGGAGCGGTTGCCGAGTAGTTATGCGAAGATACTAATTTCACGCTACAAGAACAAAAACCTTCCATATTCAAGCAGTTTAATTTACAAAGTTGCCTACGGAGAGCGTGTAAATGCAATCATTTTAAACGATTTGCTTGAATTGGCAACTCAAAACCAACTTGCAAAAAAACGAATAGAAATTTTTCGAAATAGACTAAAAAAATCAAAAAGTAAAGTTTAATTTAAAAATAATATAAAACATGAAACAACACGTTGAAATAGAACAGGTAGTAAAAGAATTGACAGCCCTATTTGAAATAGGCGAAAGGACACCGAGTAATCAATCTATTGTAATAGAAAGAAAATTTGCAATAGATAAGCGAAAATTTGAACGCTTGCAAGTTCTTTCCATGCTACAAGAGTATTTTTCAGACAAGGTTATTAACGGCGGATATTTAGAAATCGAAAAGATGACCTTTGTATTTACAACTTTTGAAGTCAAAAAAGGTAATCCAACATTAAATAATTAAAAATGAAGATAATACAAGCAACCTTCCCCGCAAAAAACTACGTCCGCGAGGAAACAGAGAAAACACAAATCGTTATCCACCACACCGTCAGCGGTGAGGGCGTACAGGGCGACATCGCATGGTGGGACAAACAGACAGAGAAAATCGCCACCCACTACATCATAGAACGGGACGGCACTATCCACCAATTGTTCGACACCAAATTCTGGGCGTACCACCTTGGCGTTACCAAAGAACACTGCGCCCAGTTCGGACTGCCGTACAGCAATCTGAACAAAAACAGCATCGGCATCGAATTGGACAGTTGGGGACCTGTGCTGCCGTCAGGCGGAAAGTTTTACCCTGTAAAATGGGACGCGGATTTAAAAAAGCATGTCCCCAACACCGCCGCCAAAGCCATAAACGGCTATCCCCAAGAATATTGCGGAAAAGGCTATCGCGGGCATCAGTTCTATGAGACGTACACGGATAAACAACTGCACAGTTTGGGTTTGTTGTTAGAGGAGTTGTGTCTGCAACACTTTATCCCAATCAAATACAAAGGCGATGCATTTTTTGAAACCAACGCCTTGGCATTGGGCGGACAGTCGGGCATCTGGGGGCATTGTTCTTTCCGAAAAGACAAATCAGACCCGCATCCGCAACCAAATTTGATAAATTTACTTAAAAAACTTTAAAAAATATGAAGTGCAAAACCAGTCAAAACTCGTGTAAATATCATGCGTGCCTGAGCAATGATTGTCAGAAAAAAGCAGTCAAAGACAATTGCGGAGATTTGGGCATGGGCATTTACGAGCAAATTGCCAAATCACGCTATAATCTGCATTATAAGATACGCAAACAAGGCTTCCGATTAGACAGAAAAAACAAGACTATCTTTGTCATATTCGGTCAAGCAGTTAGCAAACAGGTATTTAAATTGCGGGACACTTTTTTTTACAAAATACAAACAGTAATGAATTTTAATCAATAAAAAATTATAGACATGGTAAAGATTTTAAAAGTAGTAGGATATGTAATTTTGGCAGGTGCGGTTGTGTTCCTGTCATTTATAGTAAGAAACCAGAGCAAACGCATCAAGTTTCAGGAACAAACCATAACGAGTTTGCAGAAGAGTTTGGATAAGGCGATAGCGAAAACGGCTATTTCATTTTCCATTTCGCCAGAAATTCACAACAAGGTAACGTCCGCATTTGGAAACACAAAAAATGTTACAATGCAGTATTACTTCAACTTGGACGGTAAGGCTATCATAGCACAACCCGATAGCGTGTATCATATTGTAAAAGAGTATAATGAGTAATTAACAATGGACATAAGACAAGAAGAATACTTAGAACTGATGAGACAATATATTGACGCATGTCTTGAAATAGACTCACTTAAAGAAGAAATAACGTTTTTAAACAAAAAAAATCGAATTAAAAATGACATACGAGGAAGAAAGAGAATTACATTTAATGTTTGCAGCGGAGAATTGCCCATTTGCACTTTATCCATATACGTTTCAAGATTGCGAAAATTGTCCTGCGGACACAGGTTTAATAAATGAATTTGAAACAGAATGAATAAACTCATCAACACCATCGGCATAATCGTTCTGTTCGGCATACTCATAAAATTGAGTTATGTCTTTGTGTATCTGTTTTCGGAGTTGGACGCGGGCAGTCTGGTCAGTCGTATCACGGGTGTAACCTTTGCGTTTGCAAGCGTCTGGTTTGTGGTCAAGGTAGAGAAGCAATGGTTGAAATTGACCGTTATTTTATTGGATATGAGTACAATACTGTATTTTTATCTGCATTCTCTTTTTGAAATACCTGTTGAATATGCTGCTGTAATTGTTTCAGCATACAGCGGATTGATAGTGTATTACGTCGGGCGTATCGTAAACGAACAAATAAATTCCGTACACGATAGGGACACGGATAGTTTGCGAAACGAGCTAACCCGTTTACGTACCGACATCGAAAAACAACGCATCAAACAAGAAATCAAACTTGTAAACAGACGCATCTCCGAAACTCGTAATCCAGCAACAAAACAGTTGCATCAGAATAATTTAGATAGATTGGAAAAAGAATTAAAAGAATTAAAATAAAAAAAATGACACACGGAAGTTTATTTAGCGGAGTAGGAGGTTTTGATTTAGCAGCATCCTGGCTGGGGTGGAATAATATATTCCAATGCGAAATAAACGACTTTTGTCAGAATAGTTTAAAATATTTTTTCCCAAAAACAAAATTATATGGAAATATTAAAACAACAGACTTTACCAAGTATAGGGACGCAGTTGACGTTATTTCAGGCGGATTTCCATGCCAGCCTTTCAGCTTCGCAGGTAAAAGACAAGGCACAGCAGATAACCGTTTCCTCTGGAAAGAGATGTTGCGAGTTATATCAGACGTTCAGCCGACATGGGTCGTCGCTGAAAACGTTTACGGACTTGTTACTCAACAGCAAGGCGTGGTATTCGACCAAGTGCAATCTGACTTGGAAAGTCAAGGGTACGAAGTCCAACCGTTTGTTATTCCGGCTTGTGCCGTCGATGCGCCGCATAGAAGAGACAGAGTTTGGATTGTTGCCAACCGTTCAAACACAGGGATTGAAAGTATGCAACGCAGCGGGAAAAACGGAGTTCCTGAATATAGGATTACTTCCTACACCGCAATCCAGCGAAGCGAGCGGCGGGGCTTTGTTAGTAACATCAAAAACGAAAAACAAAATATTCGGAAAATCGGCATACTCAGCGGGATTAAGAGACTTGGCAAAGAGCGGATTACTTCCAACGCCAATAGCGTGGGAAGGGAAGAAAGCATCAAAAGGGGCAAAACAAGCAAATTTGCACAAAACATTCCAGATTTCAGGGACTTCCCAACTCAATCCCCTGTTTGTAGCCGAGATGATGGGTTTTCCACCCTATTGGACGGTATTACCTTTCCTGCGTGGAGAAGACAGAGTATTGAAGCATACGGAAATGCAATAGTTCCGCAGGTTGCTTATGAAATGTTTAAAATCATAAATAAATTAGAAATTAATTAGAAAAGAAATTAGAAAAAAGAAAAGAAATATAAAATGAAAATATTACACTATACATTGAAAAAGAAATGGTTTGACATGGAGATGTCGGGAGAGAAATCAGAAGAATACCGTGAAATTACACCGTATTGGCAACGACGATTAACGCATTTTGGCGAATATATCACTGAAGTCAATGGTATATATATGGGAACAGAACCACGCGTCTTTGATGCAGTAAAAGCCCGAAATGGGTACAGAAAGAATGTTCCTACATTTATGCGAGAGTGTTTGGGAATAAATGTAGGAATAGGCAATCCCGAATGGGGTGCGCCCGATTATCCTGTATTTATTATAAAACTTGGAAAATTAGTTAATAACAATAAAAACAAATAGAAAATGAAAAAATGTAAAATTAAAGATGATTGCATCGCTTTTAAAATTGAAAAGGAACTTTTAGAAGCGTTTACACAAATCGCTGGTTGTAGCGTATTAGATGATAATACGATAGTTGAGGGCAATAGTCGTTTGACCTTTGGCAAAATAAAGAAATTTGTCGAAATATTTGGACTTGAAAACGTGTATTTTGTAAATTCGTTTGAACACGGATTTATTGATGAAATTTACAGCGATGTAAATAAAATTAAAAATAACTCGAAAAAGGTATGGTTTAATGCAGATGAATCGTGTTATTCTCCTTTTCATAATTGTATTTTGAAAATGGATTTTTACGACTTTGGTGGGATTAATTTAATAACAAATTAAATAGATAAAATAATGAAAAAGATTTTATTCGCAATTTTAGTCAGCATTTTAATTACAGGTTGTGATTATGTGAATGAGCAATATGTTATTGCAACGGTGAAAGATAAAGCCGTTAAAATTAAAAGAGATGGAGAAGGTACTACATCTATCTACCTTATTTTTACAGACGGAGGAACATTTAAGATTGAAGACCAATTATTTTTTGGAAAATGGAACTCGTCTGATATTTACGGAGAAATAGAAGTGGGGAAAACTTATGAATTTCAATTGTTTGGTTATAGAATTGGTATTTTATCTGAATATCAAAATATACTGAGTGTAAAACTAATAAAATAAATAAAAAATGAAATTATCAATTTACGTAAATCTCCGCTCAATAGCGTGGGTAGTAACAAAAGAAAAAGAAGTGATTGCTAAAGGCATCAAGCGAGTAATGGTCGAATATGACAATTACTACGAGTTTATCGCGGGTTTACCTGTGTCAAAACGGGCAAACAGATGCGGGAAACGAACGGCACGCCGTAACTTATGGCGTTACAAGTCAAGGCGGGGGAACTTAAAAAAGTACCTTTCAAAACTTGGAATGGTACAGGATAGAGAATATTCGTTGGAAGAAATTCTAAAACTACGGGTAAAAGCCTTGTCAGAGAAACTGCAACCAAACGAATTGGCAGCCGTGTTTTTGTCGCTGCAAAAGAAACGCGGTTACAAGAGTATGCGGGGACTTTCCAATGCGGACACCTCCGACTATTTGGCAGAGATACAAAAACACGAGGAAAATTTAAAGAAATACCGCACCATCGCCGAGTATTTGCTCCTGAATTTTGAAAGTGCAAAAAATATCATTTTTACTCGTGAAAGTTATGAGGCTGAATTTAATGCAATTTGCAAGGCACAAGGAATAGAAGATGAGCGACTGTTCGGGCTGATTTATTTTCAACGTCCGCTTTCACGCGGGAAAATAGCCACTTGTCCGCTCGAAAAAAACAGAAAAGTGTGCCACTATTCTCACCCAAATTATCAAATTTTCAGAATTTTGCGTGATGTAAACAATATCTGTATTCAAGATAGTAATTTCAATGATATTGAAATTCCATTGGAAATGCGTTTAAAATGGACAGATAAATTAATGCAAGGTCAAAATATAACCAAAGCATCTTGCTGTAAGGATTTAGGAATAAAGAAAAGCACGGGTTACGTGTGGAAGTCTGGGAAACAGATACAAGGGAATATTTTGTCAGTAATTTGTACTCAACGTAATTTATGGAGTGATTTATATTCTGCTACTGATGACAACAAGTTAAGAGATTTATTGCAACGGAAATATCCACTTGAAAATATAGAAGAATTATTGGATATTGATTTCAATTCAGCAGGCTGGGGTGAATATTCACACAAGGCTATTATTAAACTTATTCCGTTGCTGGAACGTGGAATGAAACTCAAAGAGGCAATTTTGGAAGTGTACGGCGTTGTGGATATGACCGATAGCCTGAGCCTTAGAAATCTAATCGTTGAGCAACATTTCGACAGTTATGTTTCGCTGATTGATGCCGTGAAAGAAAAATATCCGATTTCGGAAACCGCCGTTGAAATCAGCCACTTATTGAAAGCAGGAAACAAGAGCCGCAAAGAGATGTCAAAGACAAAACGCAAAGAAAGCAAGCGAGACAATACTTTCACAGACTATCAATACGCATTGCTTTCTTTGTATGAAGAATTTGGAAAACGCTCACCATACGAGCCTGACAAAGAAATATCTATTGAGGAACTATTTGACAATTATAATATTGACCACATTGTGCCAAAGTCGAAACTGTTTGAACACGGGAAAATAAATCAATGCATCTGCCGCAAAGATTTGAACGAACAAAAGGGGTCGATGACAGGTATTGAATTTGCACGGCATCTGGGAATAGAGGACGAATACAGGAAGTTTGCAGACAACGCAAAAATCAGCGAACAGAAAAAGCGATTTATGCTAATGGAAGTTGCTGATATTCCAGGTGATTACATCGGTTCAGAAGATTATATCACACGCTGTTTTGCCACAAAAGCAAATTATGTAATCCCTAACAAATTGATAAACAAGTATTATCGGGATTGGAAATGGAACACTTACCCCGAGAATGATGTGCGTAATACGTTGATGCGTGCTTACATCATCGCAAATTTTGACACCAAAACAATCAACTACTTTAACACATTAAAGGAATTGCCAAATCAAAATATTGGCAGGTATGATTTAAAACCTGAAATCGCCCCTGATGGTGAAATGCCTATCCCGTATCTGCCCCGCATTAAGTTCTACCGAAATACAAAATACGGGAAAATTCCGCGATTTCAATTGCACGATGAAAGTGTACTTGGACAGCGAAAAGAAAAATCACGTAACTCAAAGGGTGAGGTTGTAACCAACCATTATTACAAAGTAAGGAAACCCGTTGCATCACTTACCGCTCCGATGCTTGACAAAATTATGGACGTATTTTTGAAAAAGAGAATAAAAGCATTTTTTGACGGTAAAGAACACGCCGAAGCGATTAAGGAATTAACAGAAAAACCGTTAATGCACAACGGGAAACCGATAAAAAGTGTGTCAATTCGTGTAAATGCAAGTGAGTTGATAAAGTTAGACAGAGGTTACGTCTATTCAGCAATGAACCAGCGGTTAAATCTGGAAAATATGAAACCAACAACCTTGCATCACTATCTTTTGGATTTGAATAATGGAGTGATTTATACGGGAAAATCACTCAAACGTAATGATATTATAGAATACGAAGGACACTATTATTTTGTCGTTGGGGCGACAGACCCAACGGCTATGAATTTACGCAGTGTTTTTGAATTAGATGCAATTTCTACAAGATGCAATAAAAAAATATTGCAAGATAGTAAAATTGTGCGTGTTAATCAATTAGGGGAGATAAGATATGAGCCTACCGAGAATTAGAAAAGACTTTCGCTCTATATTGCGACAAACAGATAACGCTATTCTTTTTCAAGATTTTGACAAAAAAGAGTACTGGGTTCCAAAGAGCGTATGTACCTTAATCAAAGACAAAAAAGACAGCGTTGTGGCAACTTTGGCGGTTTTCAAATTTGAGGATATAACAGGGATAAAGGTTGAGCCGCTAACAACGCAATTTGCAAGTTTGGGCGGGGAGGTATTGCCTCACCATCGGACGGACTGCCCGATAATTGAAAGCACAACCTATCCGCTTTTAATGGCACAGCGGAAACGCGTTGAAATACTTGTAAAATCAAGATATATGGCTTTGCTGTGCGATGCGGGAACAGGAAAAACGTTAATGAGCCTTACCGTAGCCTATTCACGTTTAAAAGCAGATATGATACAGCATATTATAGTCTTGTGTCCCGCTTCACTTCAAAAACAATGGATAGAACTGTCAAAATCATATTTCCCAGATATAAATATTGATGTATTTTCAATACATTCAGCAAGTTACGAAGATAGTTTGCAACGAATAAAAGAGGCGTACAAGTCAAAATCGGGTAAGGTTCAGTTGATTGTAGATGAGTCGCATTTATGCCGAAATCAATCGGCAAAACGCAGCCGAAACATTGAAAAAAGTTTTAATGCGGATTACTGCATGATTTTGACAGGTTTTCCGATAGAACGCAACGCAGGCGACTTGTTTTATCAATTCGGAATTATGAGCCGTGAAATTATCGGCTGTGAAAATTACGGACAGTTTCAAAGCAAGTTCTTATTGCTTGGCGGCGACGATGGCGAGGCAATAGTTGCTTATCAGAACACAAAGGAACTTGCAGAGCGGATTAACCCATACATTGTTCGATTGACAAAAAAAGAAGTTGCACCAGATTTACCCGACAAACATATTCACGAAATATATTTTGATATGTCGGCAAATCAATTGAAAGGGTATCAGGCAATCAACGGATTAATCGGACAATATAAATTTTTGCCAAAAGAAAAGCAATATCAACTCGGAACATTTAGTCTGAAGTTGGCAAGCGGCTATGTGCCAACAGATGATGAACTTCAATCTATTTTTGGAAATCTTGGAAAGTTAGGAGATGGTGCGGACAACGTTTCTCGCATTGGAAGTATTGGATTTGATGCAGAAAATAACCGAATAAAAGCATTTAAAAAACTGATTAATGAGATAGGAGAACAGTGTATTGTATGGTGTAATTTCACAGACGAAATTAATGCAATTTCAAAACTACTGCCAAATTCAGCAGTTATAAATGGTGAGGTTGATTTGAGAACAAGAGATGAAAATATAACCAAGTTCAAAGCAGGTAAAATAAAGTATCTGATTATTTCAGTGGCTATTAACGAAGGTTTTAACCTGCAAATATGCAAACACGCTATATTTTACTCTGATAATTATAGCCGTACAAAGTGCGAGAACGCAGCGGACAGAATACACAGAATTGGGCAAACGGAACAGGTACATATATGGAAACTTATTGCCCGAAATTCGCTTGATGAGCGAATTAAAAAAGTACGTAACAGGAAAGATAAAATTTGTAATATTTTTAATGATGAAGATAGCAGTTTTACAGGTAAAGAATAGAAATAACAGCATCAGCATTGGAGCATCGGTGTTGATTGATGAGTTGCAGCGTAATGGGTACAATGTAGATATATGCACCTATAAAACAGCATTCAACTATACACACGTATTAGTATCAATGACTGCAACTGACGATATTTTTGATATTTACCGACAATGCCACAATAACCATTGGGAAAATCGCACATTTACAGCATTTGCCGGCGGTTTTGGGTGTCAAAACCCCATTGCTTTGTCTGATTATATTGATTATGCTTTCTTTGGCAGGGCTGATGGTGTAATTGTTGATTACCTAAAAGAGCCTAATAAATACGGACAGTATTCGTTTAATTTGAAAAATCCGCACAAGGTTTCGTTGCGTCAAGTTGATAAATTATATCCATATCCCGTAGTTTACGGAGCAAACAAAACACGATGGACGGAAAAGTTTATCGGATGCCCTAATAAATGCAAATTTTGCCACTATTCGCATAATCGAAACTATATCGGAAATGGGACATATCTAAATAACGGACTTTCAACAGGAAGTCCCGAAGTTATGCTAAAAGATATTCCAAAATTAACAGAAAAACTTGGACGGCTTACCGCAGCATTAGACGGTTACAGCGAACGGTTGAGATTTGGATTTGGAAAAACTATCACTTGGGATATGGTAGAATATGCAATGGATACTTTGGCATCTTTTAAAGGAAATACCTATTTTAAACTATATAACATCTGCAATTTTCCAACGGAAACGGAAGCGGACGAACAGGAATTTATCGCATTTTGGGAAGATTATACAAGCAGAACGAAAAAAGCAGATGGCATTGTAAAGGTAGATGTTTTTAATACGGCATTCCGTCCTTCATTGAATACGCCAATGGAACGCTGCCCTGTTAGATTATATCCTGAAGCGAGGCGTGAAAACCCCGATATTATAAGCCGAAACGGATTTGTAATAAAATACACACACCTTGCAAAAGGAGCAAAAGAACATTTAAAAGATGTGATTTCAATACGTTACAGTAATGCAGAACACATTGAAAAAATTGCCTTGCATAATGATTTTAATTTTGATTTAACGGATTATTTACGCGAATATAAAGATAATGAAGACTTACAATTCAAATACATACAATAAAAAAACAGGCAGTAAATCCACCTGTAAAGTGTTAAAACACAACGGCATAAGCCTTATTGTGATTTGCTATATTTCTAAATGCAAAGATACAAAAAAAAACAATATAAAATGATAAAAAGTAATGGATTTTTTAAAATATTATAAAAAAAAAGGAAAACACTATGATTTCAAAGGAAAAAATAAAGCAAATAGAAGATGTATCAAAACTTACGGAAGTAATTAGTGATTTCCTAACGCTATCTGGTAGCCGTGCAAACAAATACGGGAAATGCCCCATGTGCGGAAAAGAGGGGAAAGGCAAAGGCTTGCAAGTTTCGGAAGCAAAATCAATATACAAATGTTTTCATTGTGAATTTACGGGAACATCTGCGGTTGCTTTTTTAATGAATGCTGAAAATATGTCTTATAAAGATGCACTTGTTTATTTGGCTAAAAAGTACGCAATAGACTTGACGGAAACAAAGTCTATTTCTCATAAAGAAATAGAAACAAGTTTTAAAAATCAACAGTTATATGAATCTGGATTGACTTCCAAAGATGTAAAGGCATGGGAATTTTCCGAAGACGGTGTCCGAAAGGAAGTCAATGTTTTTGAGTCTGGCAAAGATAATAACGATATGATTATTCGTTACTTGGA
>Ga0268262_10005508_pt1 | contig 12532 bp, 9 predicted proteins | sample TergutNc150P3_FD_190354 | JGI IMG/M metagenome (GOLD analysis project Ga0268262, IMG submission 190354) | Nasutitermes corniger P3 segment gut microbial community from laboratory colony in Florida, USA - Nc150 P3 (SPAdes) (version 2) | ecosystem: Host-associated > Arthropoda: Insects > Digestive... | reverse complement strand
TATATGATTTAACTTGTTTTTGAAGCTGTTTTTTTGATGAATATGGCATTCTTGGTTTTTGATTCTCAATATTAGATAAAACGCTATTCTCTGTCATGCTTTTGAAAAAAAGGTAAGGTTCAATTCCCAAAATTCTTGCAATTTTCTCTATCATCTCCGTAGAAGGAAATTTTCGGCCAATCTCAATTTCTCCAATATAGCTGGCGGAAGTACCGCAATACTCAGCTAGTTTCATTTGGGATATGCCTTCTTTCTTACGGAATTCCTTGAGATTTCGAATGAAAATTTGCTTCAAAGTCATATCCATATGCTAATAGCTAGTGTATTTTTCTTGCTATTTGCTAAAAGCCATGGTATATTTATAATAGATAATGATTTGCTTTTAGCATATGATATATTGTGTCTGTATTTCATTGCAAGGAGTTTTTATGAAAGACCTGAGAAAATTATTCGGAATTATTTTTGTTGCCGCGGTAATCGTGTGCGCTATGGCATCTTGCGATTTCAGCGTCCTCGGCGGTGGCGGGGGAACAGGAGACAGCACACCTACCACACCCACTACCCCTGTCACACCAACCACACCCGGTAGCGGCACTGTAACAGGCGTATACCTGAATAAATCAAGCGTCACTCTTCTTGCAGGCGGTACAGAAGCCCTCACAGCGTCTATAACGCCGTCCAATGCGACAAACCAGAACCTTACATGGACAAGCAGCAATACCTCCGCAGCTACGGTATCAGAAGGTGGTCTTGTTACCGCCATTGCAGTCGGAACGGCAACTATCACCGTTAAGACACAGGATGGCGATAAAACGGCAAGCTGTACGGTAACCGTCAATCCTATTGCTGTAAGCGGCGTATCCTTAAAATCATCTACCAGCCTTGCCGTGGGCGGTACGGAAACCCTCTATGCGGTAATTGACCCGCCCAACGCGTCAAACCAGAGCGTTACATGGGACAGCAACAATATAGGCGTGGCTACGGTCTCTGAAAACGGCGTGGTTACCGCTGTTGTCGCCGGAACCGCAACTATCACAGTTAAGACACAGGATGGCAACAAAACCGCCGACTGTATTGTTACCGTAGTTACCAGCCCCATTGCTGTAACCGGCGTGTCCCTGAACAAATCATCCACCAGCATTGATGCTGATAATAGTGAATATCTTTACGCTACAATAACGCCGTCCAACGCGACAAACCAGAACGTTACATGGACAAGCAGCAATGACTATGCGGCCACGGTATCGGCAAGTGGCCTGGTTACCGCTGTTGCCGTCGGAACGGCAACTATCACTGTTAGAACCCAGGATGGCGATAAAACGGCAAGCTGTACGGTAACCGTCAATCCTATTGCTGTAACCAGCGTATCCTTAAAAAAAGATACCACCATTGACATTGGAGGTACGGAACTTCTCTCTCCGATAATATTGCCGTCCAACGCGACAAACCAGAACGTTACATGGAACAGCAATAATACAGGTGTGGCTACGGTTTCCGCAAACGGCACAGTTACCGCCGTTGCCGCCGGAACGGCAACTATCACCGTTACAACTGTTGACGGCAACAAGACAGCCAGTTGCACTGTTACCGTTCCAGCCCCTGATAATGCTTTTTACTCTATTGCCGATATGGCGACATGGTTATCAAACCAACCAGCCAATAGCGCCGCCTCGCCTTATAACGTTAAACTGAACGTGAGCAACCTTGGCGGTAATTACAACATTTCTGGAAGCGCCGGAAAAGCGCTGAGAGACAACCCTGACAAATACGTCAACCTTGATCTTTCCGGCAGTACATTTAATAAAATTATACAGACTAATTTTTATCTCTGTCACAGCCTTATCGGCGTAACCATTGGAAACAGCGTTACCAACATTGAACCGCCAGTTTTTCGTAATTGCGTGAACCTTACAGCTATAAATGTTGACGCGACAAACACCACGTACAGCTCTCAGGACGGCATGCTTTATAACAAAGACAAAACCGCTTTAATAGGGTACCCCGCCGGAAAGACAGCCTCTTCTTTTACCATACCAAGCAACGTTATCAGAATTTGCTATTCAGCTTTTTTCAGTTGCAACAACCTTACCAACGTTACCATACCGGACGGCGTTACCAGCATTGATGAAGGGGCCTTTGAATTCTGTATCAACCTTGTAACGATAAATGTTGCTTCAGGCAATAACGCGTTTACCTCTGATAACGGTGTATTATACAATAAGGACAAAACTGCTTTATTTCGTTATCCTGAGGGAAAAACAAGTAGCGCTTTTACCATACCGGAAAGCGTTACCATCATTGAGAGATATGCTTTTTTTGGCTGTACCAGGCTCATCAGCGTTACTTTTGAAGGCAAGATTGAACAAGGCAAATTTGATTCAGAATCTCCATTTCCCGGCGACTTGCGCGACAAGTACCTTGCTGGAGGCACAGGGACGTATACGAGATCAAGAGGCTCAGATACGTGGACGAATAACCCAACCAGTGTTTCTGGCATTGAGTTAGTTTTTCTTGAAAACGATAACTATAAGAATTTTGCCATTGAGGCAAGATTGGACTCAACGCAATGGGCCAGCGTTACTTCCGAGTCAGGGTATGAAGAAGCATTGGAAAAAATTTCGAAGAAAGTTTATGAAAAATTCCGTGATGATTTTGACTTTATCTTTTTTATTTTAAACTATGAACGTATCACTAACGCAACTGATCCTATCATCAAGCAGTTGGGGGGATTATATGGTGTTAACATTCCGGTAAGCAACAATGTTAAGGGATTAGGAATTGAAGAATTTTCTAGTGTTTTTTATTATGGCTCTGCGGGAAAACTAAAGTCTGTAATTTATTTACCGTTCCATGATGCAATTAAATGGGGGCCGTCTCTTCATGAGATAGCCCATACTTGGGGCGTGGAAATTTGCCCTACCTATGGTTGGGATAATACTGGCGAAACCCGCTGGGACGGCCACTGGGGCGCAAGCAGCGCCGGCGGTCAATTGGGCGGGTTTAAGTATGTCAAGGAAGTCATCACTCCCAGCGGCGCCAAAGAATATCAAGGCAGCATGGACGGTACATTCACAGACGGGTTTGGATTAACTGCCAATAACGGCAACAGCATACCATATTCGGATATTGAACTGTACCTGATGGGCATGATCGAAGCGGACGAGCTTCGAAAGAAAGATTTCAGTCTGGATATTTATAGGGGCTTAAGTAATGGCTCTTCTGGGAAGGGGTCTTTTAAATCAACCTATAAAACTTCATATTCAATTGATGATCTAATAAACCTTAAAGGTAATGGGCCAAGGGATCCAGATGCCAAAAGTTCACAAAAGGACTTCAAGGTTTTAACGGTTATTTTAAGCGACAGCTTGGATATATATGCAAGTACAAGGTATGATGAAATTGTGAAGGTAGTAAAATGGTTTGCGGGTGAAAGCACAATAAATGGGATTTACAATTTTAAACAGGCAACAGGATGCAAAGGCAGTTTGGAAGTTGGCGGAATTTTAAACAGCCTTAAGCCTTAAATGAGCTTCTTGCGGTAAGCATTTCAAGCGGCACGGTAACCGTGTCGGGAACGGCAATGGTTACTTCGACAAGCTCCTCGGAAAACACCCTCATTGGCATAATTTATCTTTTTGGAAGTGAAGGAAGTGCCAATACCATACAGCTAGAAATGACCGGCGGTACGGTAGAAAACACCGCCACCGACGGTGAGGCGATAATGAACTCTGGCACGGTTACGATTACCGGCGGCACGGTTTCGGCGACATCGGGCATCGCGGTAGCCAGCAATTCCATCGGCAAAATAATCGTGTCAGGAACGGCAATGATTACTTCGGCAAACACAGACACCGCACTTGGTACAATAATTTGGCTTGGCGACGCCGAAACTGTCACCGCAGGAGGGCTAGAAATAACCGGTGGTACGGTAAAAAACACATCGAGCACTACCGGTAACACGATCCGCAACGATTCCCCCGGCACGGTAAGCATATCAGGCGGCACGGTAAGCATATCAGGCGGCACGGTTTCCAAAGCCGGAGACGGCAACTATGCGGTGTACAAAGGCGGATCCGGAGAGATAACCATCGGAGCGGGGGCAACGATTGTGGGGAATAAGTACGGAATGTGAGAACAATGAGCAATTACCAGAAATGGTACAGGCTTTTTCATATGCGTTAAGTTTACCATTCTTTTGGCTTATTGTTTGGCGGGGTAATGTTCAGGTCTTGGCCCGCCGGTTCAATAAGGTAAAAGCCCTGGTCTAATGCGTACTCTCTTTCGTTATCGGTTACTACGACGCCGGCGACTGCACCCAGAAACGCGCGTTTGTCGCCATGCAGATCGGCGTATTTCCGCATTTTTTCCAGGCGGATTATATGCTTTTTTATGCGTTCAACGGTAAGTTCGGTCTTAATTTCAACCAGCATTGCTGTATTGCCATTTTCCAGCATAGCGTCAATTTCAAAAAAAATACCGTTGATATTGTCCCTGATGCTGACATTTCGGGTTGTTTTGGGAAAATCAAGCCCAAACCCGGCAAATTTCTCGCGCATTTTGGGCGACATTTCGTATTCGGTGACTTCGCCAAAGAGGTTGATGTATTCCCCAAGCCTTTTATTGAACTCGGCGCTGTTTTTTTCCCTTTCCCGCTCGCTCCGGTCAAAGATTTCTTTTAGATAACGCTCAGTTTCCTTTCTTTCCCGCTCGCTCCGGTCAAAGCTTTCATTCATTACCTGTCTTAGTTCTTTTATACGTTCGCGGTCTTCCATTAAAGCTGCCCAAACTGTCTCAAAAGAAAGCGGGTTGGGGGTTTGCGTCGCTTCCATCTTTACTCCTCCTTAACAGTAAATGCCATAATCGTTTTTTGCAAGCACATTTCTCTGGATATATACTGCGCCAGGATGGGAATTGCTTCGGTTTTTTAGCATAAAAAGTGGTGCAAAACCCTCTTCTCTAAAAAAGAATGGCAAGATAAACGCAATTAAGTAATAACGTGGTGCCCTCTGCGCCTTGGCGTGAGATTTTCTTCAGAGTAAGTTAACGCATATGTAGGCTTTTTATGTTACAAAAAATAAATTTTTTATTTTTCCCTGAAAATCAAAGCAAAACAAATCCCCGTGCAGTATAGGGTGTATCAATATTAGGATTGCTCTTGCGTGGGGTAAATAAGGCGGTTTCAAAAAGCCGTGAAAAGTGGTATATTTATTTTGGAGATAAAGCATGGAAGCAACACAGACAGCCAATCCACCTGGTTTTGAGACTGTGTGGGCGATTTTGCAGGAAGTAGGCAAAAAGCAAGAAGAACTTGCTAAAAGTCAAAAAGAAACTGCACGTCAAATGCAGGAAACTGATAGGCGACTCGACAAACAGCTGGGGAAACTCGGCAACCGTATAGGCGAAATTGTTGAATATATGGTTGCGCCCAATCTGCGTCAAAAATTCAGAGAGTTGGGCCTTAACTTTCCCCAAGCCAATCAGAATTCCGATGTTGCTGATTATGATAACAACATATTCCTCGAAATTGACGTTAAACTGGAAAACGGCGATAAAGTCATGCTTGTCGAAGTAAAAACCAAACCCACCACTAAAGATGTGCAGGATCATATTAAGCGCCTTAAAAAAATGCGCGTATATGCCGATTTGCACGGCGATAAGCGTACTTTTTTGGGTTCTGTTACGGGGGCAGTAGTAACAGCCAACGTAAAAGAATATGCGCTGGGAAAGGGATTATATGTTATAGAGCCGTCCGGGGAAACTTTTAATATTATTCCTCCAAACGGTCAACCGAAAGAATGGTAAATAAAACCTGCGCCCTAAAAACCGGCGATGCGTTTCCCGTCAAGGCCCCTGATTACCTCGCACGCGAGGCGGGCTGTGTTTTCAAAATCCGAATACGAGGAAACGCTGTAATGCGTGTGGATGTACCTGGCGGGAATGCTTATAACGATTACAGGAACCGCTTTGCCGCTTAGGTGAATAACACCGCCGTTGGTAGCGCCGCCTGTCCTCACCGCTTCCTGAACAGGGATGCCTTTTTCCACAGCTGTGTCCAGGGCAAAACGCTGGAAGCGCGGATTGGTGATCATCCGGGCGTCAAAGTGCCGCAGCATCGGGCCTTTTTTCAACGCCGTCTGAACCGCGTAAGAGTCCACAACCGTGTCGTCCGCGGGGCTGCCTTCAAACACAATCGCTATATCCGGCTTCACGGTTTGGCCGGTTACCTCCGCTCCCCGCAGCCCAGCTTCCTCCTGAACAGCGAAAGCCCCTGTCACATTCACCGCAAGCTCTTCCCCGGCCAGTTCGCTAAGGACAGAGACAAGCGCGGCGCAGCCCAGGCGGTCGTCAAAAGCCTTTCCGATCATTATATCGTGTTCCTCGCGGTATTCAAAGGAAACAGCCGGTACTGCCGGGGCGCCTATGGAAATGCGATAATCCTCGCGGATTTCCCTGTCGCTTGAAGCGCCCACATCGATTGCCATATCGGCAATTTCGGGAGCCTGCTTCTTTTCCGCTTCCGAAAGGTAATGGGGCGGCTTGCTGGCTATTATGCCCGGAATCCATTCCCCCCGGCTGCTGCGCACAAGAACCTTGTGAGCCGGAAGGCAATACGAAACCCATCCGCCCAGTGGAACAAAATCCAGGGTGCCGTTGGGGCGGATTGCCCTGATCATGAAACCTACCTCATCGCTGTGGGCGTCAAGCATGAGGCTGGGTTTCCCCTCTTTCCAGCCCTTCCGGCGAAGGCAGAGGTTCCGCATGGCGTCTTCTTCCCACTCGCCAAGGCCTTCGCCGTAACGGCGAATAACGCCAAGTACTTCGTCTTCAAAGCCCGAAACCCCGCGGGCTTCGGATAATTCTTTAATTAATGCAAGAGTTTTCTGTTTATCCATGTTCGATCCTTCACTTAAACATAATAATTTATTCATAATTGAGTTTCTACATATTTACGGTATCTAGTATTTAAGCCTTTTTTTTAGTATCTTTTAAACATGACAGCCGATGAATTACGAACCAAATACATTGAGTTTTTTAAAACCAAAGCTCACGCGCAAATACAGGGCAAATCCCTTATTCCGGAAAACGATCCCACGGTGCTATTCACCACAGCGGGAATGCACCCGCTTGTCCCCTACCTTTTGGGTGAGGAGCACCCGGCGGGGAAACTCCTGGTGGATTACCAGAAATGCATCAGAACCGGGGATATTGACTCCGTAGGGGACACGAGCCACCTTACTTTTTTTGAGATGCTCGGGAACTGGTCGCTTGGGGATTACTTCAAAGATGGCGCTATCAAAATGAGCTATGAATTCCTTACTTCGCCACAGTGGCTGGGAATCCCCATGGAAAAAATCGGGGTAACGGTTTTTGCCGGGGACGAAAACGCCCACCGCGATGACGAGTCCGCTGACATATGGCGGAGCCTGGGGTTCCCTGAAAACCGCATCAGCTACCGCCCAAAGGAAGACAACTGGTGGGGCCCGGCGGGAACCACAGGCCCATGCGGCCCGGATTCGGAAATGTTCTACGACATAGGAAAAGAGCCCTGCGGCCCTAAATGCGGACCCGGCTGCTCCTGCGGCAAATGGCTTGAGATCTGGAACGATGTTTTTATGCAATACAATAAAAATGCGGAAGGGCAGTACATTCCCCTTTCCCGCAAGTGCGTCGATACAGGCATGGGCATCGAAAGGACCGTAACGATTCTGAACGGGAAATCATCAGTCTACGACACGGAAATTTTCGCTCCAATAATCACAGCTGTTGAAGCGGCTGTGGGCTACAAGTACGGCACAGACAGCGAGAAGGACAGATCGCTCAGGATAATCTGCGACCACACCAGGGCTTCAACCTTTGTCCTTGGGGATCCAAAAGCGGTGAGCCCTTCCAACGTTGGCGCGGGCTATGTGCTAAGGCGCCTTATACGCCGGGCAGTGCGCCACGGGCGCAAACTCGCGGGAAAAGAAATAGTCCCGCTGCTCTCCCCTATCGCGGCTGTGATAATCGACAAGTTTAAGGGCCCATACCCGGAACTGATTGAAAACAAAGCCTACATAACGGAAGAACTGAATAACGAGGAAGAGAAATTCATGGAAACCCTTCAAAAAGGGGAACACGAATTTGAGAAGCTTCTTCCGGATCTGCTAAAAGACCCCAAAAAAATTATGGATGGCCGCCTTGCTTTTAAGCTCTACGACACCTACGGTTTTCCTATCGAACTTACGGAAGAATTGGCGGCGGAAAAGGGCATGAAGATAAACCGCGGGGAATTTGACGAAGCGTTTAAAAAACACCAGGAGCTTTCCCGCGCCGGAGGAGAACAGGTCTTTAAGGGAGGGCTTCAGGATCACAGTGAGATTGTGACAAAATACCACACCGCCACGCACTTGCTTCAAAAGGCCCTGAAAATTGTACTGGGGGATCACGTTGCCCAAAAGGGCTCCAATCTGACCGCCGAGCGCCTTCGCTTTGACTTTTCCCACAACGCGCCAATGACCGGGGAAGAAATTAAGAAGGTACAGGAAATAGTGAATGAACAGATTCGGAAAAACCTGCCGGTAAGCATGGAAATAATGGAACTGGAAAAAGCCAAAACCTCAGGCGTTACTGCTCTTTTTGGCGAAAAATACGAATCCCAGGTCAAGGTCTATACCATAGGGCAGGAAGGGCAGGCATTTTCCAGGGAAGTCTGCGGCGGCCCGCATGTTGAGAACACCGGCGTTTTGGGGAAATTCATCATCCAAAAGGAACAATCCTCATCATCGGGCGTTCGCAGAATCAGGGCTGTCCTTGAAGAAGCATAGGAGCCCGGAAATTCCTGGCTCCTCGTAACCTGGCGGGGGCATTATGTTTTTATATAAAGGATTAACATGAAGCGGTACCTTATTCTTTTTTTAGCTGTATTCTCTTCGATCTTCACTTCGATGATGGCAGTTGCCCAGGCGGATCTTCAGCCTGTCGCGTTGGTGAACCTGACAAAAAGCGAGCCTATCACTGTAAAACAACTGAAAACCGAGATTGAAAAATACGCCTGGCAAAGCATAGTATCCCGCCTTGGGCGCGTCCCCACAACAGCAGAACTAAACAGGGAAGTTCAAAATTGTAGTTTGGAAACAAAACGGCAAGTCCTTGAAGTCCTTATCAATGACAAACTTGCAATGCAGGCTGCAGAACGGGACAAGATCACCGTTACCGATAATGAAGTAAATCAGCAAATAACCCAGTTAAAGGCGCAGATGGCCCAGACAATAGGACGGCAGGTAACTGACGAAGAGTTTGCTACAGCAGTCAAAAACGAAACCGGCCAGGATCTTCCCGCTTTTAGGGATACCCTAAAGCGGCAGGGCATAGTCCAGAAATACCTGCTGTCAAAAAAACAGAATCTGTTCGCAAGTATGAAAGAGCCGACAGATGAAGATGTTATTAACGTATATAACCTTTCAAAAGCCCAGTTTGTCAGGCCCGAAATGGTGCGTTTTTCCATGATCCAGGTTCCCTACGGCGCGGATACCGCTACTAAAAGCAAAGCCAAGGAGCTTGCCGACAGGCTTGTCAGGGAGATTGGCTCGGATCCTTCAAAATTCGACGAAGCGGTAATCAAAGGCCAGGCACCCAATTCCAGCTACCAGGCCGGAGACGGTGGATACGTCCCGCGCAACGCGGAAGCCCAGCAGGCTGCAGGGTCGAATTTTATGAATGCCGCCTTTTCATTAAGGCAGGGCGAGGTGTCAAAGCTCATTGAAGGCATTGGGGGCTATCAAATCATTAAGGTTACTGAAAGCCTGCCGCAGAAAGCCCTGGAACTGGATGAAATAACAGCTCCCGGAAGCCGCGTAACGGTAAGGCAGTATATAGCGGCAAATTTGCTGAACCAAATACAGCAGGAAACCCTGGACAGGGCATCCAGAGAGCTGATAACAGAACTCAGGGCAGGGAACCCGTTTCGAATAATGGAAAACAACCTAAACTGGTAAATGGCTTCAAGGAGAAAAGGACGGATTCTGGCTTTCCAGGCTCTCTATTCCTGGGATATACGCTATAACCAAACCGGGGACGCTTCCATACCCGAAGGGCTTCTGGATTTTTCCTGGGCCGATGGCGATGTGCCCGGAAGCGTTCCTATTGATGAAAAGATGGCTGCCTTTTCCCGCCTTTTAGTAACAGGGACTGTAGAAAATATCTTAAATGTGGACAGCATGATCCAAAAGCGCCTTGTAAATTGGGAATTAAGCCGGCTGAACCGGGTCGATCTCGCAATTCTAAGGATGAGCGTATACGCGCTTATGTATCAGGGCGAAACACCACCTTCTGTGGTAATTGACGAAGCCGTGGAAATTTCCAGGGAATTCGGCTCCGATGATTCTTACCGTTTTGTCAACGGCGTCCTGGACAGCGTCAGAAAAGCTCTGTCAGGCGAAGCGGTTTCCTAATGAAAAAAAAGAAAGGTACCGGAAACCCTCTAAAAGCTATCAGTGTTATAGGCCTAATCCTTGCCCTAATCGTTTCCTGGGGGATGGTGTTTTTAGTTTTGTTCCTGGGAAATCCCGGAGAGGAAAGAATTACCGGCGGATTTAAATCCGGAAATGCTTTTACCAGGGAACTAAGGGCTTACGATATCTTTGACGCCCCCAAACGGGTAATCGAGGGCGAGAACACCGATCAGATAGAAAGGATGCTTGCAAGGCTGCAAAAACACGCAAAAACCGCGGAAGAACAGCTTTCGGTGTTAAAGCGGCGAAGGGCCCTTGCCTTTATCGACCGGCGTTACATCAGCGCCTATGCGAAAGCTGCCCAGGCAGTGGTTGAGGCCTTTACCCGCTCTCCTCCAATCGCGGCTGTAGCGGCGGAAGCGACCGTGCTTAACGGCGTTTCATCGGAAGGCGATTCTACCCTGCTAAAAAATTACGCTTCCAGAATTTCCCAGTACCGTTTTGATACGCTCAGCTTAAGCGCATATATCCTTGCCGGGGAGCTTGATAATCCCTCCAAAGCCGCAGCCTTGCCGCTCTTAAGCGATCTGCCTGCCCTGGATCTGTCCGGGCTTTCAGAAAACACCCAAAAGGATCTCCTTATTGATGATTTTCTGCTACGCGCATACTCTGGCGATATTTCAGCCGCAATGTCCGGAATCAATAATTTATTAAGTACAGGCTCGGCGGAAATAAAAAAGATGGGGGCGGAATTCTTTTATGATCATAATAACCCCCTAAAGGCGGCTGAACTCTTTCTAAGCCTTGACAGCGAAAACGACTTTGCGAGGGCCGCGGATGCCCTGGCTTTGGCAGGGGAGATTCCCGGAGCCAGGAACATCTGGCTTGCCTTGTCCGGAGGAGGAGGCTCTGGCACAGAGCAGCCAAAAGGACGCTTACGCTACCTGTATAACCTCGCGTCTTCCTCGCCAGATAAATCTGAAGAAGAATCCTGGCTTGAAAGGTTGTTTGCCCAGTCACAGGGGGGGGCCCAATCCAGGCAGGGCGCGCTGGACAGCTTAAGCGTATACAGCGTAATAAGGTACACAAGGCTACAGGACGCGGATCGCAGCATTGCCGTTCTTGAAGATTTTAAAGGCGCTCCGCTTTTAGGTTTAGAACTTTTGCGCCGCAAACAGCCAGCATGGCCTCCAACAAGGGCCACTTCGGAAGTCTGGACGCTGCTCAGCCGTTCCGGCGATAACCCGGATCTGTACGAGTGGGCCGCATGGTATTTTGAGCATCAGAGGCTTTACTCTGAAATGGCAATGCTTTTAAAAGAAGCCGCCCGCAAGGGGATGACCGGATCGTGGTTCGATCTCCACACCAGCCTTGCCTTAATAAGGGACGGTAAAATTCAAGAAGCGGAAAAGATCCTGGAGGCCCGTTACAGGGATCCATCTTTTGTGGACTGGAGAATCTCGGCAAATCTTGGCCGGATCCAGGAAAGCCGCCGCGCTATATCTTCCGCTTTGGAGTACTACCAGGCCGCCGCCGCACTTGTCAACGACAAGCCTTCCGCCGCTTTGGTGCAATTGCGCCTTGGGCGCTGCCTTGAAGCCCTCGGCCGCATGGCGGAAAGCTACCGCGCCATAGAGCTGGCTTATGAACTAGACAGCGACAACATAAACGTCCGCCGCGAATTCCGCCGCATCGAAGGCCGCTAGCCATTGTAACAGTAAAATATTTACAAAGAATTTACCACGAACCACACTAACCTCACGAACTTTTTATTCATATCTTGTCGTTGTTCGTGTTGGTTCGTGATGGTTCGTGGTAAAAAAAATGTCAGAATTACTTTGCGGGCGTGAACCTGAAACCGCTGCCGTCGGCTTCTACGGTGCCGACTGCCGGGTAAACCATGTGCATGCCACCGATTGGGATTTTGTTCTTTGCAGCGTAATCAAGTATCTGCCTGCGCGAAGCGGCGGCGGCTTTCTGGTCAGTATCGTAGGTTGCCGAAATATCCGGGTTGGGTATCTGAACCAGCGCCACGTGCAAAAAGTCCCCCGCAATAATCAGCTTTGCCCCGCCGTTTTCCACCAGATAGGCGGTATGGCCCG
>Ga0268262_10005507_pt1 | contig 12532 bp, 10 predicted proteins | sample TergutNc150P3_FD_190354 | JGI IMG/M metagenome (GOLD analysis project Ga0268262, IMG submission 190354) | Nasutitermes corniger P3 segment gut microbial community from laboratory colony in Florida, USA - Nc150 P3 (SPAdes) (version 2) | ecosystem: Host-associated > Arthropoda: Insects >... | reverse complement strand
GCCTTTGACAGCCGCCACTATTCGGCGGAATTTTCCGAAGCCTGCGCCCTGATTTTTGCGGCTAACGGCATAAAGACATATTTATTTTCGTCACTGCGTCCCACGCCGGAATTATCCTTTGCTATCCGCCATCTCGGCTGTGATACGGGCATAGTTGTAACCGCGAGCCACAACCCTCCGCAGTACAACGGCTACAAGGCGTACTGGAACGACGGTTCTCAGGTTATCCCTCCGCACGACGTCGGCATTATCGAAGAAGTAAACAAGGTAAAAGATATAAAAGAAATTTCAAAACAAGAAGCGCTGGACAAAGGGCTTTTAAAAATAATTGACAAAGAAATTGACGAGCCGTATCAGGCGATGGTTAAGTCGCGCCTGTTCAGACCCGCTCTGATTAAGGAAAAAGCCGGAGAAGTAAAAATAGTTTACACCCCCCTGCATGGAACGGGCGCGTTTCATGTCGAAAAAGTTTTAGGCGACCTTGGCTTAAAAGTGATTACCGTCCCGGAACAGCGCGAGGGTAACGGTGATTTCCCCACAGTGTCGTTCCCCAATCCAGAAGAAGCCGCCGCGCTGGAAATGGCGATTAAACTCGGCGCAAAAGAAAAAGCCGACGTAGTAATGGCGACAGACCCCGACGCAGACCGCTTCGGTATCGCCGTTCCGAATAAGTCGGGCGGTTTTACATTGGTTACGGGAAACCAAATGGGCGTTCTGCTCGCGGATTATATTTTCCTGTCGCTTAAAGAATTGGGAAAACTTCCCAAGAACGCCGCGATGGTTAACTCCATTGTTACAACCGGAATGCAGAAAAAAGTCGCCGAGTATTACGGCGGCGAATGTCAGGAGTGTCTTACAGGTTTCAAGTGGATTGCCGACGTTATGCGTAAATGGGAACACGGCGAGCTTGGAGGCAAAACCTATGTTTTCGGAACCGAAGAAAGTTACGGCTACAACGTAGAGACGGAAGTCCGCGACAAGGACGGAGTTTCCGCCGCGGCGTTAACCGCTGAAATGACTCTCTACTGGCGCAGTAAGGGAAAGACTCTTCTTGACCGCCTTGACGATCTTTATATCATTTGCGGTTACTGGCAGGAATTGGGTATTTCAAAATACTTTAAGGGACCGGAAGGACCTTCAATCATGAACGGAATAATGGAAGAGTACCGCAAGAATCCGCCGAAGACTCTGGGCGGCATAAATGTTGTGAAAGTCCGCGATATTAAAAACGGCGCGGACGGTCTTGCGCCCAGCGACGTATTGCAGTTCTTCCTTGCCGACGGCACTATCGTAAGCGCGCGCCCAAGCGGCACGGAGCCGAAGATTAAATTTTACGCGACCTGCTGCGCCGAAGTCGGTTCAGGCGGACTGGAAGCGGCGAAAACCGAAGCTGCGCGCAAATTGGACGCTATCAAGAAAGATATACGAGCGGTTATAGGGGACTAGGAAATACCTGTTTTTATTATAAATATGTGTTATAATACAAATAGAGCTTAATTATGAGATTGCGAATTATTTTACCCACTGTAACTCTGGTCTGTTTTGCGGCTCTTTCTTCCTGTTCAATCAACAAATTGGCAATGAACGCTGTCGCCGACGCTCTGACAGGCGAAGGCAGTTCCGACGTTTTCACTGGCGACCCCGATCCTCAACTGGTCGGCGATTCTATTCCCTTTGCGATAAAAATGTATGAGTCCCTGCTTTCCGCAAATCCCGACCATCAGGGGCTGATGTTAACCACAGGCTCTCTTTTTGTAATGTATGCCAATGCCTTTGTGCAGGGACCTGCGGAAATGCTTCCGAGGAGCGAATGGGAAGCGAGGGAAGCGGCGTTAAACCGATCAAAGCAATTGTATCTTCGCGGATACAGAATACTTTACGACGCTCTCGAAAAAAAGTTTCCCGGTTTTAAAAAAGCCACTGTAGAAAAAGGTACAATACAGCCTTTGCTTCAAAAATGTAAAAAAACAGACGTAAGTCTTTTATACTGGGCTGTCGCTGGCGGTCTTTCCGCGTACTCCATCGACATACTTGACTATGAATTGAGCGCCAATATACCCCAATGGAGCGCGATGATTAAAAGAGCTTACGAGCTTGACCCAAATTACAGCACAGCCGCTTTAGACGAGTTTTTTATACTTTATTATGCCTCTCTGCCTGAATTGCTGGGCGGAGACATGGAACGCGCGGAGTATCATTATAAACTGGCGCTTGAAAAAACAGGGGGAAATTCCGCAGGCGCGTATGTTTCTTACGCTCAAGCCGTCTGCGTTCCGGCTCAAAATTATGACGCTTTTAAAGACTGTCTTGATAAAGCCATCGCCATCGACCCCGACAAAGATACTTCAACGCGGCTTGTAAACATCATCACCCAGAAAAAGGCGCGCTGGCTTCTGGAAAACGCGTGGACGTTTTTCTCTTTCCTTCCAATTCCGGACGATTATTGATATAATATATAAGGGAGTTTTAAATGAACAAAAGAACGGTATTTTTTATTTTTGTGATTTTTTTCATTTTCCAGCTTGGCGCAGTTTACGCCCAGCGCGGCAGTGCGGCTGGGAATGTCGTTAATATCAGGTTTGCGTCTCCTTTGCCGCGAAGTTCTGATTGGGGCAGGGCGCTTGACCGTCTTGCCGCCGATTGGGAAAAGGTAACCCAAAATCAGGTTCGTGTAATTGTCAGCCATGACGGACGGGAGGGCAGTGAAGCTAGGATGCTTTCTTCTCTTTCCAGCAACGCCATTCAAGTAGCCCTTTTTACTTCCGCCGGAGTCGCGGAAATTTGCCCTGCTGTAATGAATTTAAGCATCCCGTTCATAATCAGGAATGAAGCGGAGTTTGATCTTGTGCTTGAAAACATGCTTCCGGTTATTAACAGCCGCGTTAAGAGCGATTATGTTGTTATCTCGTGGTCAAAGGGCGGATGGGTTTACATATTTTCAAAAGAAAAAGTGTTAACGCCGGATGATCTGAGGAGGCAGAAACTTTCGACAAGCCCCGATCTTAAAGAGATGAATACCGTATTCAGGGTAATGGGATTCCAGCTTGTGGAGACCGATATGGTGTCTACCGGAACCAAACTTGCAAGTAACGCTATAAACGCCATCTATATTATTCCGGCGGTAGTCGCTCCCATGCAGTTACACAAAAGTTTAAACCACATGCTCGAACTGCCCATCGCTCCAATCATGGGCGCGATTGTCATGAACCGAGTTACGTGGAATAAATTGAGTCCGGAAAGCCAGCAGGAAATAGTAAAAGCTACGCGCAAGGTGGCGGATGAATTTGACGCTTCTGTTATAAAAACAGAAACAAACGCCATTACCGCGATGGGCAAGGACGGTCTCAGCATAAACAAGTTGAACAAAGCTCAACAGGATATGTGGAGTAATGAAGTAAAAAGTAGTTTGCCTTCGATTGTCGGTCCTATTTTTGATCGCGAATTATACAACCAGATGAATAGTATACTGGAAAAGGCAAGAAGCGGAAAATAAATACTATGAATGGCAAGAGTGAAAACCGCTTCAATAATGTTTTATTGTGGTTTAAGAATGAATTTAAGTTATCATGGATTGAAAATATAATTTGCTTTGGCTCTCTCTCGCTTCTTGCGTTAATTCCTTTCATTGAACTGATATTGAATCAGTTTAATCTGACAATACCCGGTTCCAACTCGATATTAGTCCACATTTTTTTGTTAGCTGGTTTTTTCGCCGCAATGCTTACGGCAAAATCGGGCGAACATATTTCAATTACCGCCGTTCAATACATTAAGAATGATAAAATAAAAAACATATTTATTTTAATCTGCACAATAGTCTCTATTTTTCTGTTAAGTATTCTGTTGTGGGATAGTATTTGTAATATTAAATATATGCCGGGCAAGCAAGTCGGCTTTTTAACGGATCGGGTTTTCTCGATCGCTATGCCGCTTGGTTTTATGGTGATAGCCGTCCGGTTTGCGTTAAAACTTCAGACAACACGTAATAAAATCTTTGCAGTCGCCGCATTTTTGTTTGGCAGTTTCGCCGCGTTACCCGCTATCGCGAAAATTATATGGGGGTTTGAGCCGCCCGAACCTTTTTTCTCGTGGGTTAATTATCTGTATGACATTGCGCATGTTATTAACGCTCCATTGATAATATTGTTAATTCTTGCCGGACTTGCCGGAATGCCGGTTTTTACGGCTATCGGCGGCATCGCCCTTATTATGCTTCAATCGCTGAATCAGGAACCTGATACGGCGGTAATACATATTTTTTCAGCGTTTGTAGACGCCGCGGATTTAATCGCGATACCGCTGTTTACCCTAACGGGCTTTTTCCTCTCCGAAAGCAAGGCTGGAGAAAGGCTTGTCCGTACTTTTAAAATATTTTTCGGCTGGATGCCCGGCGGTATTATTATCGCCGCCGTTATTATCTGCGCTTTTTTTACTTCTTTTACGGGCGCGTCCGGAGTAACAATTCTTGCTCTTGGCGGAATACTTTTAATTATTTTAAATGAAAATAAATATTCAGAACGATTTTCCATAGGGCTTTTAACTTCCGCCGGAGGCATAGGATTGATGTTTCCTCCAAGCCTTCCTATTATATTGGTAGCGACGTCAACAAATACAATATTGAATTTTATGGAAGTAAAAATCGATAACAGTATTATTCATTATTTTATAGGAGCGATAATACCCGGACTTATTCTTGTGGCAGCCACGATTGTCGCCGGTTTTATTCTTTCTTCAAAAGTTAAGTTTCAGACGGAAAAATTTAACAGTAAAGACGCGTTAAATTCGTTAAAGGATTCCTTCTTTGAAATCTTACTGCCTATAATTCTGGTGTCAGGGTATTTTTCCGGTTTTCTTGATTTGATAAAAGTAAGCGCGATATCGGTGATTTATGTCGTAATTGTGGAAGTTTTTGTAAAAAAAGATATTTCATTTAAGGATATTAAAAAAGTTTTCTTTAAAGCTGTCCCCATAATCGGCGGAATCTTGGCTATTCTGGCGATGGCGAAAGCTTTATCCTACGCGTTTATATCTTCCGGCGTTCCCGACAGGTTTTCTTTCTGGATGCAGGAAACTATCAAATCAAAATATCTTTTCCTGCTGTTATTAAACCTTGCTTTGCTTGTGCTTGGCTGTATAATGGATATTTTTTCCGCGATACTTGTTTTCCTTCCTCTCATTGTTCCGCTTGGATATGCCTACGGCATCGATCCTGTTCATCTTGGAATTATTTTTGTTGTAAATCTTGAAGCCGGATTCCTTACTCCTCCTGTCGGAATGAATCTCTTTCTTGCAAGCTACCGCTTTAACAAACCGTTTATGCAGATATGCAGTTGTGTTTCTCCCTTCCTGCTTGTCCGTTTAGTGGTTGTGCTTCTTGTTACATATCTGCCTTGGCTTACTACTTGGCTTGTGAAGTTATTTTAATCCCTGTCCGCTATGGACGCGGCAGCCAGAAAAGTTTTCCTATTTTCCACTTGTAGCAAATTTCACCGTCAATTTGTAAAGCTTTCCAGTACATATTTGCAACCGCCGCCGCTCTGAATCCCAATTTTTTCTGCGGAGTTTCACAAGAGACATTGAGCTTTGTATTATTTTCCGTTTTTAAAAAACAACCGATTACAAAAGAAGGGAAAAAACAGTTAATCTTTTTACTTATATTCTTAAAAAAATCATGAGGGATATCAATATCCAGGCGGGGACCGGAGAGAACTAGATTTTTTTCATCGCAGGGAAAAGGGACAACGGCGTCCTCTTGCGCGAATATTTTATTTTTTCCGGTTTTTTCCCTCAGGGAACGGGCAATTTGTTTTAATTCGCCGTCTTCTAACGCCTGCGAAAGAGAAGCCAGCGGCGTTACGCGCGGAAAAGCATACACCCCCGCAACTCCGGCTTTAATCGCCGAATCGCAGTTTTTTTGCAATTCGCTCCTTATATCCCTATGAGGCGCAAGAACCAAAAATTTATACGTTCGCTTTTTTTCAGTTTCCATAATTGTTATTCCATGATATACTATAGTATAACGGAGAATAGCAATGAAGTATAAGACTAAAATACTTGTAGAAAGATTTACGGAGATTCTTTCGGCATGGAAGGGCGTGGAGTGTATCACCTTGAATGAAGCCGCCGAGCCCGATCCTCTGGATCCGTACTTTGCCCTGATTCTTGACGTGTTTTGCAACGGTTCCATTCCCAAAGCGGAAGATCGCTGCCGCCAGTACGGAGACGATGTAGCCGCTTTTGAAAGCGCCGGAATAAATGAAAAAGACCGTTTTCTGATAGGCGATATTCCCGTCCGCTTGGAATTCAAAAAAACCAAAAAAATAGATGAGCTTATTAATATAGCCTGTTCTAAACATGAATCGTTGTGGTTTATAAAAGATTCGGGAACATACGGTTTTTACCGTCTTGCGAATTGCGAGATTATTTTCTCGCGTTCCAAATGGATACATGACGTAAGAAAAAAACTTGGAAACATCGACGAGAAATACTGGGTAGAGATGAGAAGCTCAGTCCAATTAAAAATGGAACATTTTTTGTCGGATTTGGGAGCCGCCTGTTTTCAGAACGATAAATTTCACTATCTTATCGCTTCCGCCGGATTTATTAAAAACGCGTGTCTTACGCTTTTCTGCATAAACAAGCGTTTTGAACCGTCGCACCGCGCGTATTTTAAACAGGTATGCGAACTGCCCATTCTGCCCGAATCATTTTCCGCCGAGTTCCAAACCTTCCTTGACGACGGCGCCGCCGACTTGGATTCGCGTTTCTATCTTGCAAAATTAATCGCGCAGAAGATCGTGCTGCTGTAAATTTTTCTACCACGAACTTCACGAGAATATTGTTTATTTTACTAATTTAATTTCGTGAGCGTGTGCGTAAACCCCCAGCGGCTCCGGGTTGGCTGGCTGCGTTGGACGCACGTTTTGACGTGGCGGCATCGCGATCCAGCCAAATGTCGCCGCTGTGGCTTTCCGCCCACGCTCGTATAATTTATTCATTATTATAGAAAAAAAAGACGAACAAAAACTGCGGGTCAGAATTAAGCGTTCAAAATATAACAATAGTAACGGTGATGGTTTGGTCAATTTCGGTTTTGTAATACCGGCTGTCAATAAACCATTGGAAGTTAATGGTTATAAAGAAGGTTTTCAGTTCCGTACTTTGGTAGAAGAAGAAGCGCGTAATACGTACGGACATGGTAGTCATATACTTCTGTGTTAAGAGCGATTGCCCCGATTTTACTCCTGCTGCGGGCGGCGATGAAGAAGATTAGTAAACGCTGTGGTTACAGGCACCTTTTTTCGATAGTATCGTTAAGAAATCTATTCTCTTCTAACAGCCTTAAAAAGCGCTTCTCTGCTAATCTCCGTCCACACAGGCCGCCCGTGGGGACAGCGCGGATCGGGCAGGGCTAACGCTTCCTTGCCAAGTTCAAAAGCGGTTGCGTCGTCAAGAATATCCCCGTCTTTGATTGCCGCGCGGCAGCAAAATGTCGCCGCCCAGCGTTTTGCCATGTTTTCGCCGGCTTGCCGCAGTCCAAGAATTTCTTTCACGGTTTCAGAGTCGCCCATTCGCCAGTCGGCGGGTAGAGCGGTAATACTCCAGCTTTCCGCGTCTTTTTCAATTTCAACGCCAAGGCGCGACAATTCTTCGCGGTTTGCCGAAAGAAAAGCGTCTTCTTCATCGCTTTCCGTAGTGAAAGGAATGGGCGCAAGCAGTTCTTGTTTCGGGACAGGTTCATTTAAGAATTTATTGTAGAGGATACGTTCATGCGCCGCGTGCTGGTCAATTATATAAATTTTGTCTCCCCATTCCATCAGGATAAACAGATCAAATATTCTTCCGGCATAGCGCATATTGCCGTATGCGGGAACGGGTGTATTTGAGGAAGAATTTTCGCGGTTACGCAGGGAAGCGGAAACAAAATCGGTAAACTTTTCATATTCTTCCGTATTGCGTTTAACATCAGAATTATTTTTGTTGTATGTAAATGGAAACTCTCTTTCGTTTCTTTGCGAGTATTCGGCGGAAGGTTCTTCGTTGCTGTGATAACCTCTCCTTTCTTCATAACTCTCTTCATCTTCGGCTTCCGGCGCGCTGTCTTTGCCGGAGTTCTTAAGATATAAACTGTGAAAAAAGTTTTTAACCCCGCCCGAAATCGCCTGATGAATTGCGCCGGGATCGCGGAAACGCACTTCGCGCTTTGCCGGATGAATGTTAAAATCCGCAAGAGACGGGTCTATTTCCACATAAACAGCCGCTACAGGATGAACGCCGTTTGGAAACCACCCCTGGGAGCCGTATTCAACAGCTTGAACCAGAGAATATTCCTGTATTTTTCTACCGTTGGCGAAAATATAAAGCTGCCGCCTGTCGTTTCTGTAAAGCTCAGGTCCGCCGATAACTATGACCGCGGAAAAACCCGACCCTGTAACATTTATTTCATGCAGAAAATTTTCTTCGCCGGTTTGCAGCACAGCGGCAAAACGCTCTTTTTTTGTTTTAACGGCGGGCAGAAAATCTTTTAACTTTCCGTCTTGCACATAACGAAAATTAATGCCGTTAAAGGCAAGAGCCTTTTCAATAAATACCTGGCGGCAAAGCGCAGCCTCGCTTCCTTCTCTTTTTAAAAACCGTTTGCGCGCAGGAATAGTTTCGTAAAGATTCAATGCCCTGACCGTCGAGCCTTTTGTTCTGCGCGTTTGCTCAATTTCAGGCGCGCGCGCTTCTCCGGGACCTGCGGCAAGCCGCCACGCCTCCCTTCCGTCTACAGAACTTATAATTTCAAGACGCGCTACGGCGCAGGCAGCCGCCAATGCCTCCCCTCTAAAGCCAAGCGTATTAGCGGTATTTAAATCATCAAGGCATTTTATTTTGCTTGTCGCGTGAGTAAGCGAGCAGATTGCCAAATCTTCGCGGGTCATGCCGCCGCCGTCGTCGGAGACTTCAACTTTTTTACAACCGCCTTCTTCAATGGAGATTTCAATGTTCAAAGAGCCCGCGTCTATGGCGTTATCAAGAAATTCCCTCACAAGCGCGGCGGGGCGGTCGATAACTTCGCCGGCGGCAATACGCAGAGCCTCTTCCGGCGGCAGTATGGCAATACGGTTCGACATTCTATTCCTCTGTATTAAACAGTTCTAATTCGGGTGATTCATCTACAGTGGCTTCTGTCGAATTCATCAGTATTTCTATGCGGTTTTCTATTTTTTCAAGGGTTTTTTCCAATGTTCGCGCAAGGCGAATTCCTTCCTCAAAAGCGGCTAACGCTTCGTCCAGAGGAATATCAGTCTTTTTTATTTGTTCGCCGAGTTTTTCCAGCCTTGCGAGTTGATCTTCAAAACTTTTCATGCCGCCGCTTTTTGCGGGCGCGCTTTTCTTTGCCATATCCGCCTCCTTACTTTGCCGCGCTTTCAACAACCGCGTTTATTTTTCCTTTTAACGGTCTAATGCAAATTTTTTCGCCCGATTTTACGTTATCTGAACTTTTTATTACTTTGCCACTTGAATTTGTTACAACCGAAAAACCGCGCTCCATAACGGCAAGAGGGTTTGCGGTCTCAAGAACCGCCGAGGATAATTCAATTCTTTTTCTTATTACCGCGCACTTGTCGGAAACAGCGGTAATAAGCGTTTCTTTTGCGTCATCAAGGCGGATTAGGCGAGGCTGTAAAATTGAGCGGAAACGGTATTCCATATCCTGAGGATCAAACGGCTTTAAAAGCAGTTTTGCCCTTTCTATGCGTGTGCGCATAACGGACATAAAATCTTCCGCCGTGTTTTGAATAAAATCCCTCACGGCAAAATAATTCTCGCTTACCAGTTCCGCCGCAGCGGAAGGAGTAGGCGCGCGCAGATCCGCTGAATAATCACATAACGCCCAGTCAATTTCATGTCCTACCGCGCTGACTGTTGGAATCTTTGATTTTGCCACTGCGCGCACAACTTCCTCGTCGGAGAACGGCAACAAATCCTCAAGAGAGCCTCCGCCCCTTCCCACGATTAAAACATCGGCAAGATGCCATTGGTTCGCCTGTTTTATCCGCGCGGAAATTAAAGAAGCCGCTTCCTCTCCCTGCACGGGAGCGGGAAAAATTATCACCTTGATACCCGGAGCGCGTCTTGCGAGTATGTTTAAAATGTCGCGTAACGCCGCTCCCGTGGGAGAGCTTACAACGCCTACGGTCGAAGGAAAGCGAGGCAGGGGGCGTTTTTTTTCTTCGTCAAAAAGTCCTTCCGCCGCGAGTTTTTGTTTTCTTTTTTCCAGCATGGCGAGAATTTCGCCCGCTCCCGCAATTTCCATTTCTTCGCAGACAATGGAGTATTTTCCATGAGGAGCGTAAACGGAAAGACTTCCGCGCACGCGCATTAACATTCCGTCTTTAGGTTCAAAGTTTATGGTTCTTAATTTGTTTTTAAACATTATGGCGTCAATTTTAGCGGCTGAGTCTTTTAAACTGAAATATAGATGACCGGAGCTTGCCGGTTTGCAGTTGGAAATTTCACCCTCTACGCAGATGTAAGAGAAAGAACCTTCAAGATTTGAGCGTATTTGTTCTGTAAGTTCGCTTACTGTAAGATGTTTCCCATTCATTGTTTCCAATTATCTTCGGGAAACAATTTTCTTTCAAGGCGGTTAAGTAATATAAGCGTAATGATAGCAAGAATTACGGTTGTAAAGGCGGCAATAAACATTCCCGCGCCGATGGCAAGCCCTACCGCGGCTGTAAGCCAAAGGGAGGCGGCGGTAGTAAGCCCCCTGATATTACTGCCAAGACGGATTATAGCGCCCGCGCCCAAAAAGCCCATGCCGGAAACAACCTGCGCGGCTATTCTTCCCGGGTCTCCGGTGTTTAATTGCTGAGGAAGCCAGATTGAAAGCATCATAAGACAGCATGAGCCGATGGCAATAAGTATGTGGGTGCGAAGTCCCGCAACCTGGCGGCGGCTTGATCGTTCTATACCGATAATACCGCCCGCAAAAAAGGCTATGCATAAACGGATTACAAAATCAATCTCTGTCATAATTTTCCTTTAATCAAATGTAAAAACAAAACCAGCGTATGCTTTGGAAAATAAAAGATAAGTTGGCGCGGCAGTCATTGGATATTTCGGTAGAATAATAAAAGGCACCTCGATTCCGATTTTAAATCCCACAGGTTTATCGTACCAATAGAGTCCAAAACCGGTAAAATATGAGTTTAATGTATCGGTAAATGCAATCTTTTCTCTTTTATAAGTCCGTGAATATATTTGATATCCTCCGATAACATAGCCTGAAGTATTGGTGTTTTTTACTAAAAAATCCAGTTTGAAGGAGAATTTGTACAATGTATCGTTTGTAGAAATATCGCCTTCTATATGTTTTGAAAAGGTCTTCATATCCGCGGAAATAGAAGGAATAGTGTTCCCTATCCATACTCCAAGCCTGACCCCGGCAGTTTCACGGAAGTTATTGCTTGTAAAAGAATACCGAGTCGCCAAGGTTGACGAGCCCGAAACGGAGAAAAATAGGGCTTTTTCGGAGGTTAATTCCAAATTTCCAGTAATTCCCGCGTCAGGTATGGCTAATTTATCGGTTAATCCCGCAAAAATACCAAAATTTACGTTAATATAATCGGTTTTTACCCCAAATAAGGTACTTAAACTGTTTTGAAGTATGTTATCCCTTTCAATATTAAGGCGGAAATTCATTAATTCTGAAATATTATGCCTAAAATTGATATTTGCAAGCCAAAATGGATAATAAGTGAACACTTTTCCCGTATCAGGCTCAGAATATGCGTCAATTTTACTGGGATTATAGGTTAAACCGTTGAATCCGCCTAAAATTTCCAGCTCGGAAGCCCCTGAAAAGGCGGTGTTGCATATAAATAGCAATAATACCAAAAGAGGTAATAAAAAACGCTTCATATCCTTATTTTAATACTTTTATAAATAAAAAGCAATTATATACATTTTTCTTAATAAATAAATTGAATAAAATTCTTCCTCTTTTGTCGGTTTACTATCTTGACTTTTATGGATAATTAGAGGAATATTATAATTATGAGTGATTATCTTGATCCTAATAATGAAGAACTGCTCAAGGATTTTTTCAGTGAGGCGCAAATGCAAGTAGATACTCTTGAACAAAATGTGCTGGTTCTTGAGAACGAAGGTGCGAATAAAGACGCCGTTGACGAGATTTTCCGCGCGGTTCATACCCTTAAGGGCGGATCCGCAACCGTGGAATTTATGGAACTCTCTCATTTTGCCCACTTGGTAGAGGATGTGTTTGACGCTATTCGTTCAGATCAATTATCAGTTAACGAAGATGTAGTTGATACTCTTCTTCAAGCTATTGATGTAATTAAAGCAATGCTTGACAAACGGATGAGCGGCTCTGTCTACGAGGATGATACTTCCGCTATAACAGCTAAACTTAACGCGTTGTTACCAGAAGGAGCGGGAAGTAAAAAAGGCGGGGCAAAAAAACCGGTCGCCGCTCCGGCTCCGGCTCCTGCCCCCGCGCCTGCGGCGGCTCCCGCCG
>Ga0268262_10005506_pt1 | contig 12533 bp, 8 predicted proteins | sample TergutNc150P3_FD_190354 | JGI IMG/M metagenome (GOLD analysis project Ga0268262, IMG submission 190354) | Nasutitermes corniger P3 segment gut microbial community from laboratory colony in Florida, USA - Nc150 P3 (SPAdes) (version 2) | ecosystem: Host-associated > Arthropoda: Insects > Digestive... | reverse complement strand
TTGCGAACAGCTGGTTCTTTCCGCAAGCGCGGCATCGCAGAAAAGCGGCACTAACTTTGTAGTCGTCCGTTTTGGAAACGTGCTCGGCTCGCGCGGTTCGATTGTTCCGCTTTTCCAACAGCAAATTGAAAAAGGCGGCCCTGTAACCGTTACCCATCCGGACGCGAGACGCTTTTTCATGACCATAAGCGAAGCGTGTTCGCTTGTTTTAAAAACAGGCGGCGTCGGCGAAAACGGCTGTCTGTACCTTTTAGACATGGGCGAGCCCGTGCGCATACGTGATTTAGCGGAGCAGTTAATCCGTTTCCACGGTTATGAACCTGACACTGAAATAAAAATTGAATACATAGGGCTTCGCCCCGGCGAAAGGCTTGATGAAACTTTAATCAGCAAAGACGAAGAACAAACGGAAACAGAGTTCAGCAGAATTTTAAAAGTAACAAAAAAAATCCAGTTTGTTTTAGACACTAAAAAACTGGTTGACGAATTGCGCCCCGTTTGCAAATTTGATTCTGCAAACCCGAAAGTATACCGCAGTACTGAAACATTGCGGGATATTCTAAGTAATCACAGAATTCTTGAAGAATAACGCTTTTTTTTAATCTGTTTTTTCCGCAAACCCGCTAAATAAACGTCTGGGGTGCAATAAGAAGAATATATCAATAATACTTAAACTACTAACACTATAATCAAATAAATATTGTGTCTCAATATATGTATATTCAGGTACAATAAATAAAGGGAACCTCTAAAAATCTCGGTTAGGTTTTCAGAGGTTTCACGAAGAATCAGACTAAAGTCTGCCACTAAATCATTATAGCGTAACGAATTACACTAATGTGATTTTCTTCAAAGGTTATGAAAACTGCAACTAAAGTCGCTTCTAAAAACTGAGGTTTCCTAAATTATCTTGGGATTCTGCTTTACAATAGGATAAAAAATAATTATATTGTAAACTATATTTTATTTTTCATATTAGTGGTAGATATTTTCCCTACTTTTGTTCGTGGTAAAATTCTTCGGAACTAATGCTTAAAGTGCCTAGTCCCCGTAAATACCATCGCTATGCCGTGTTTATCGCACGCTTCGATTGAAAGTTTGTCGTTTACAGAACCGCCCGGCTGTATTATCGATTTAATTCCAGCCTTCGCCGCCGCTTCTACAATGTCGGCGAACGGGAAAAAGGCGTCGGAGGCTAAAACTCTCGCAGGGAGATTGTCATGCCAAGGGCTTCCGCCTGTGTCCGCCGTTTCTTCAGACTCCGCTTTTAAAACTGCGGCGCTTCTTTCCAGAGACTGCTTTGCAGGCCAGATGCGGTTTACCTGTCCGCCGCCTATACCTGTTGCGGCCTGTTCTTTAACGATTAAAATTGCGTTCGATTTTACAAAGGTAACAGCCCTCATTCCAAAAATCATGTCTTTTAAATCGCTTTCCTGCGGAGCGGCTTTTGTTACTACTTCCCATTTTTCAAGCAATGTGCGGTCGCTCTGCTGAACCAAAATGCCGCCGTCAACCGCAACGTATTCATGCTTTTCTTTCGGCGCGTTTTTCAGTCTTACAATGCGCAGATTTTTTTTCTTTTTTAAAATCTCAAGCGCGTCTTCGTCAAAAGCGGGAGCCGCGACAACTTCCAAAAACAATTCGCCAAGCCTTAAAGCCACCGCCTCTGTTACTTTGACGTTGCAAGCGATTATTCCGCCGTATATCGACAGAGAATCGCAGTCAAAAACTTTATCGTAAGCGTCTAACAGATTGTCTCCAAGCGCGATGCCGCAGGGAGTATTGTGTTTTACAGCGACACAGCAAATTTTTTTATCGCTTGCCGCGGAAGGAACAAGGCGTTTAACGTCAGATTCTCCAAAAGGTTCCGTTCCGTCGCTTTCAAGCCCGAAAGCGCAGGCCGCTTTCCACGCCATGTCAAGGTCTCTTATATTGTTGTATCCAAGTTCCTTGCCGTTCAGTTGTTCCATGCCGCTTAAAACGCCCGAGCAGTCGGTATTTAAGTACAAAGCGGCGGATTGATGCCCATTTTCACCGTAACGCAGAGACTGCCCTTTTTTCAAAGACATCGGCAAATACGGCGGATATTCCTCATCAAGCAGATAACGGGCGATGGCGGCGTCATAAGCCGACGTTAAATCGAAAACTTTGCCTGCAAGCCGTTTTTTTAATTCAAGAGGCACGTTTCCGGCTTTAAGACCAGCGGTAACCTCGGCATAATCGGCAGGGTCTGTTAAAACGATCACATCGTTAAAATTCTTAGCGGCGGATCGAAGCATACCCGGACCGCCAATATCAATAAATTCGATTGTTTCTTCAAGTGAAAGCCCTGCCTGCACCTTCTCGAAAAACGGATAAAGGTTGACGCACACAAGATCGATGGTTTCGATCTTTAAATCCTTCAGGGTATCGATATGGTTTTGAACGCCGCGCCGCGCCAAAATACCGGCATGAATCGCCGGGTGCAGGGTTTTTACCCTGCCGTCAAGACATTCGGGAAAACCCGTAACCGAAGAAACGTCAGTAACGGGAATTTTATTTTCCTGCAAATACTTGGACGTGCCGCCTGTCGAAACAATTTCCCAGCCGTTGCCGTTCAAAAATGAGGCAAAGTCAAGAATACCGTCTTTGTAGAAAACGCTTAAAAGAGCTCTTTTTTTCATATTCACTCCGTATTAATATTAGTATTTTACCGTAAGTCTGTCTATTACAGATTGACAAAATCTTTAAATTTTGATAAAAAAGAATAAATCGCGGCCTTGGTGGAACTGGTAGACACGCTAGCTTGAGGTGCTAGTGGCGAGAGCCATGGAAGTTCAAGTCTTCTAGGCCGCATTAAAAATTTTGTTTTTTCTTGACTATTATAGTTACTCTTGTTTTTTCAGTTTCTAATAAATTATTTTACTCTTGTTCGCTGTGTAACATAACCTCACGAAGCACTGAATTTATCCTGCTTTGATATCCTTTTCCGTAACCTTTAAACCATGCAAGCACATCAGCATCAAGGCGAATCTGCACGGCTTGTTTTTTGGGCTTAAAGTATTCAGGGTGTCGCGGTCGAAGTTTTTTTAATTCTTCTTTTGAAAGTATTGGACAGTCCGAAAAATCGGCGTTCTTGAAAGCTTTTATTTCGGCAATTCTTTTAGGTGATAAATTTCTTCCGCCATTCATAGTATTCCCTCTCTTCAATAGGTTCGGCAGATCGGGCGGAAATTATTCTTGTCCGTCCGCTTGCCGGTTCTGTGTATGAAAGATACAGAATTATAAAATCCTGTAACTCCGCTAAACCTCTATAACGGGCTTCTGTTAAAGTTGAATGGGTTTCATCATACATTTCAAGGAGAAAAGGATCATCAAAAGCAGGTAGAATTTCATCAAAATAAAGACCATGCAGTTCTTTATTTGTTCTGCTCTTGTCTTCGTCCCATTCAAAATTCCCATCTGTGCTTATTATAGTTTTTCCCATCCGATGCCCTACAATATTGTATATACATATTTCATGGAAAGTCAAGCATTAATTTTTTTTACTTCCCAACCCTATATGCAACATCATACCCGTAACCGGTAAATAAAAACATTATCAAAAGAGACAGTAATGTATTATACATAATTTCTACATTGACTGAATCCCTTTTATATGCAAAAATGAAACAATTATAGAAATTGGAGAAAACTGGCATGAAAAAGATTACAGTGATCTGTTTATTGGCGCTTATTGCGGCGAGCTTGACGTTTGCCGGATGCGGTCAGAAAAAAGCAAGGACATTCGGTTTTACCAGTATGAGGATTAGTAATCCTTTCTTTGCCCTTATCGAGCAAACAATCCGCGAGGAAGTGGAGAAAAACGGCGACAAGCTGATTTCGGTTGATCCTGACATGGATTCCCAAAAGCAGGTCGCCCAAATCGAAGAACTGATCGCCAAAAAAATCGACGCTATTTTTATCAATCCTGTTGACTGGGAAGCGATCAAACCTGCGCTGATTTCCCTTAACCATGCCAAGATACCCGTAATTAACTATGACGCGGAAGTAAGAAATATGGAACTAGTAGCCGCTTATGTGGGTTCGGACAACAGGAACGCCGGTTATGTTTGCGGTCTTGACCTTGTAAAACATTTCCCCAACGGCGGTCCAATCGCCGTCTTTGACTGCGCGGGAATGCGCTCGCTCCGTGACCGCATCGACGGCTTCAACGAGGCAATTATCGGAAAAGGTTTTACCATTGTGTTCCTGAGGGACGCGCAGGGCAATTCCCCCGCGGCTAAGATTCATACCGAAGAAATGATCAAGTCCAATATCAATGTGCTCGCCATCATGGGCGGCAATGACCCGACCGCGCTCGGCGCGCTTGAAGCCTGCAGGGAGGCGAACCGCACAAACATCCTTATATGGGGTGTTGACGGCTCTCCTTTGGCAAAAGCCGAAATAGCCAAGCGCGGACAGTTTGCCGGATCGGGCGCGCAAAGCCCAATCTCTATCGCCAAAGAATCGGTTATAGTCGCGTACAAGATTCTGAACAAACAGCCTTATGAAAAGATGATCCCGGTCAAAACATTCATAATCAATCAGGACAACATTGACAATTACGACATAGACGGCTGGCAATAATTTTATTTAAATTTTTTGGCCTTACGCGCCAATGTTTTTTTAGTTTACAATGACTTCGGTCTGTTTTTCGCGCTCTTCGTGTGACTTGTTAATAATTTGCAGTTTTTCATGCAGGAACCAGATGTCCTCGTTTCCCGGCTCGCCGCTTTTTACGTCAGCTTTTAATTTTTCGCTCCCTTTCCGCAGGGCTTCAATAAACTTGGGGATTTCGGCTATAATCATGTCGATATCTTGATCCTGCCCCAGTTGTTCCGGTTTTTGCGTTTCATTTTTACAGATGGTTTCCAACCTTTCAGCCGTCTTTTCCGCGTCCCGGACAAAAATTTCTTTCGCCAGCGAAGCGGCGGACTGCTGTTGCGGCGTTTTTTGGGCGGCCTTTCTTGCCTCTTTTTGCCGGCGCGCCGCGTCAATAACTTCAAAAGGCTGTTTGTCCCGTACCATTTTGTTAAGCGTGGCGTTAAGCTGGCGTATGTCTATTGGTTTGGAAATAAAGCCGTCAAAGCCGTTTTTCATAAACATTTCAGCCTGCCCGACTAGGGCGTTGGCTGTCAGCGCGATGACGGTTCCCTTGTACCCCGTTTCGCGCAGTATCTTTGTCGCTTCAATGCCGTCCATTTTCGGCATCATGTGGTCCATAAAGATTATGTCGTAAACGCCGCCGCCTTTGACTTTGTCAATCGCCTCAAAACCGCTGTTGGCGGTTTCTATTGCAAGTTCATAAGGCGACAAAAGGCCTTTGGCGACGTACAAATTGGTTTCCACGTCATCAACTATCAGCACGCTTCCGTAAGGCATTGGATCGTAGGTGATTTGCGCCTTTTCCGCTTGGGACGCGCTGCTCATCTTGAACTGCTGCAGAGTTTCCGCCATTTTTTTGCCTATCATGACGCCTGAACCTTCAGTCCGCTGAGGAAGCTTTACGGTAACTTCCGTCCCCTTGCCCGGCGCGCTCTTCACGGAGATACTGCCGTCCATCATGTACACCAAATTCCGTGTTATGCTCATGCCAAGACCAGTGCCTTGCGTCGTTCGGTTTACTTCCAGATTAAAGCGGGAATACTCGTCAAACACTTTTTGTATCTGTTCCGCCGTCATGCCCTGTCCTGTATCCGACACTTTGAAAACAATCGTCGCGGCGGCGGACATCCCCCCCTTCGCCTGTTCAGCGGCAACCGACAGCAAAATCTCGCCTTTTTCCGTATATTTGAAAGCGTTGGAAAGCAGGTTATTCATGATCTGTTTGATGCGAAGTTCGTCGCCGGTTAATTCAGCCGGAAGGGTTTCATCAACCTGAAGTTTAAATTCAATGGGTTTGTTTTCGTTCTTTATTTTGTTCAACTGTACAATGTCGTTAATCATGCTTGACACATTGTATTTGACGGGAACCAGTTCCATTTTACCGGCTTCTATTTTTGAAAAGTCCAATATGTCGTTGATGATTCCAAGCAGTAAATCCCCTGAACTGTAAATTCTGCCTAACGCGTCCCTCATATCTTCCCGAATCGTATTATCATGAAGCTGGATTTCGGTAATGCCAAGAATCGCGCTTATCGGCGTGCGGATTTCATGGCTCATTCTCGCGAGGAAATCGCTTTTCTGCCTGTTCTCTTCTTCCACTTTTTTCTTTGAATTGTTAATGCGCCATAGGATCACGCTTAAAACCGTCGCCATTATAATTCCAAGAACTGTAAGCGCCAACCTCATGCTCCTGACTTCGCGGTAATATTTGTTGACGGGAGCTATAAGGCTGATGTACCAGCCGGTTTTTAATTTTCTGGAAAAAACAATGGACTCCATGCCCCTGTAATTGGTCGCCGTGCTTTTAGGAATGTCCTCCCAGCTGTTTTCCAAATAATATGCAAGGCGGCTCGCCATGTCGCTGTTCACGCTCTGCAGAGGCTTCCCTATCAGATAAACGTCCGGATGGGCGATAATTCCCAAATTTTCGTCCAACAGCATCCCGTAACCGCCATCTGTAACATGCATCTCGGTAACGTAATCTATGATTTTGTCAATCGGAACGTCAATCGCGATAACCGCCATTGATTTGTCCCCGTTAAAAATCTGCCGTGAGTATGTAAGCACAAAACTGCGTATGCGCGCGTTGAAATACGACGTTGAGAAAACAACTTTTCCGTTTGCTTCAACAGCCGCCTTGTACCAAGGGCTTTCCTTCAGATTGTCATCGGACGGCTCCCATTCGCCGTTAATAAGCTGTAAACCGTTAAATACTTCAAAATAACCGTACAGCCTGTTTATGCTCAGTTTGCGTTTTTCATATCTTATTACGCTGGGGGCCATGTCATCTTTTATATATTTTTGGATAAGTTCGGGGCTGTAACCGTTGATTATCATGTTTCTTATGGATTGTGAAACGCTTTGAAGGAGCTTTTCCGGTTCCGCCAAGTCGGATTCTATGCTGACCTGCATGAAGTCAAGTGAAGTGTTCACTGCGTCTTCCAGCCGCGACAGCATCATTCTTTCCACGTAGATATAGCTTAAGATAACCATCAGCGTGAATGCCAAGTAAACAAGCAGTATTTGCCCGTATACGGCAATGGTCGCTCCAACTCTTTTAACAATAAAGAGCAGTTCCGGCATTAAAAATCTCCCTGTCGCATTAAAAGCGGAGTCCTTTCTTAAATTTTAATCCAGAATCGTTAAGTTGGCAAGGAAAATAATAATGTTTTATATATTTTATATAATGATTGACCCTGCCGCGCCCTTTGGCGCGCGTTCCGCAAGGCTAATACAATTCCGCCCTTGACAACGCATGGCTTACAGTATATAGTAATGCAAGGAAAAAGTATAATTCTTTATGTTATAAGGATTTATGCTTGTATACAAAATTTTTTACATTATACGCGATGAAAGGTTTGAGCCGCCGTTAAAAGCCGCGGAAATTCAAGCCTTCTATTCCTCAGTAGGTTTTAATTCCATTAAACTATGAAAAGCAGAGAATTATGAGAGACAGAAAAACTAAAATTGTATGTTCTTTGGGACCGGCGTCATCCACCGATGAAGTCGTGCGCGATCTTATACTTGCCGGAATGAATGTGGCGCGCCTTAATTTTTCCCACGGGAATAACGACACGCACCGCGCTTCAATAGAATGCGTAAGGCGCATTTCCGGCGAACTGGGAATTCCCGTCGCTCTTTTGCTGGACACCAAAGGGCCGGAAATACGGACGGGCATAGTGCAAAATGAGGGCAAAGTTACGATAAAAGACGGGGACACCGTTATTATTTCTACCGATAACCGTTTTACGACGGCGGCGGAGAACGGGGAACCGGCGCATATTTCATTGTCATGGAAGGAAGCGGAATCAAAATTACAGCGCGGACACCGCATTCTTATCGCGGACGGGCTTCTTGAGCTTGAAGTTGTTGATACCTCAGAATGCGTTAAATGCCGCGCGAACAATACCGCCGTCATTGGAAGCAAGAAAAACGTCAACCTTATCGGCATTCACGCAGGGCTTCCAATTATGAGCGAACAGGACAAGAAAGACATAGAATTCGGCATTTCAATGGATATTGATTATGTCGCGGCGAGTTTTTTAAGTTTTCCTCATGAAGTAACTGAAATAAAAGAATTCCTTGAAAGCCACTCTTCCCGGATCAGAATAATAGCCAAAATTGAAAGCGGCGAAGGCTTGGACAATATAAAAGAAATCGCCCGTCTTGCGGACGGCGTAATGGTTGCAAGGGGGGACTTAGGCGTACAACTGCCCACCGAACAGATTCCAATAGCGCAAAAACACATTATCAATGTTTGCCGCAAAATCGGGAAACCCGTCATCACCGCGACGCAGATGCTGGAGTCAATGATTGTGAATCCGCGCCCGACCCGCGCGGAACTGACCGACGTCGCTAACGCGATACTCGACGGAACCGACGCGGTAATGCTTTCCGGCGAAACCTCGGCGGGGGCGTACCCTGTGGAAGCGGTAAAAACGATGGACAAAATAGCGTGCGCCATTGAGCAGTCGGATGAATTCCGCGTACGCATGAAAAGGTTTCACAATGAATGCCATTCCGAAGTGCGCAACTTAAAAGAAAATCTGGGCATTATCATGTCGCGTTCGGGAGTTGAAATCGCGGCGGCGGTAAAGGCAAAGGCAATAGTTACGCCTACAAGAAGCGGCAGTACGGCGCGAATCTTAAGCGTATTCAGGCCGAATGAGCCTATTCTCGCCGTAACGACCGACAAGCGGTCTGAACGCGTCATGCAGTTATATTGGGGGGTTAGCACCTGTATCAGGTCTAAAGTTGACGATTCGGACAGCATGATAAACGACACAATGAAGGTTGTTTCAGAAACAGGGATCGCCGGCATATCGGATAAAATAATACTCATTGCCGGCTTGCCGCTTGAAAGCCCAAACATGATAAATACCGTCCGCGTCGTCATTATCGGGACTGTTCTGGCGCGTTCAAACGGCGGCGGTTTCGCGAATCCCGACATTACGCGGGTAAATGGCAAGATAATCCACGCCTCTAGCCCGGATGACGTCCGAAATAAAATAGCGGTCTCAGGCGGCGGCGACGAAATATTTATTTGCGACGTGCTTACCGAAGACTACGCGCCCGTTATCGGCATGGTAAAAGGAATCATTTGCGAAGGGGTTTCTTTAATCAGGGAAGAAAAAATACGCGAACTCAACCCAAATCTTGTCTGGCTTACTTACATCATGGACGCGGCAAAAAAACTTGAGCCCGGATTGACGGTAACAATAGACGGAAAAGAACTGCTTGTGTACGAAGGAACGATTTAACAACCCTTCCAGAGTAATTTGCCAAAAAAAATAAGCCTTTTTCCCGTTTTTCTATGCTTAATTGGTGATTTTTTTATGCCGATTATATAGATATGAAAAAAGAATCATCTTTTCATTCGTTTATTAACGTTTTGACGGTTGTCTTCCTGCTTATTGGCAGTTGCAAAAGCGCCCCGCCTCCGGACGTTTGGAGTTTATTAAGAAAGGGCGACGACAACGCGCGTAATTTTTTTCTTAGTGAAATCGACGTAAACACGACGGACCCGGACGGGAAAACGCCTCTTCATTACGCGGCGGAAAAAAGAGACGCCCAGCTTGCGTCGTTTTTTATATCACTTGGAGCCAATCCGAACGTTGTTGATAATTTCGGACAAACTCCGCTTGGAATTTGCATAAAAAACGTTGAGCCAAAAGTCGCCGAAGTTTTAGCGTCAGGCGGATTAGACATTCATCAGCCTATTCCGGCGGAGGACGATAAATCGTCCGCGCTCCTCGCTATGGAAAAAAGCGCGTCTGTTTTTAAGGCGATTTTAAATCCAACTACTATAAATTCTACGGACAGTTCCGGAAAAACAATCCTTCAGTTGGCAGTAATCGCCGGAAATGAAAGCGCGGTAACGGACATTCTAGCCATTTCTTCTTCGCCAATCGCGCTTATCAATAAAAAAGACCGCGCTGATAAAAATTCAGTCGATTACGCGCTTGAAAGGCCTGATTCCAAAACCCATATCTCAATAGCCGAACAGTTAATATTGGCAGGCGGTTTTTGCGAGAACCCTATATACAGTTATTTTGGACCGGCGGTGCGCAGTGGAAATTATAACATCCGCCGTAACGAAGGGCTCGCGCCTATTCATTTTGCGGTCATAGAAAACCATACGGGGCTTGTTACTTTTCTTTTAGACAAAAAAATTGATTTAAACATAAAAACAACGTCGGGAGCCACGGCTTTACATGAAGCCGCAAGAGCCGGAAACAAAAATATTATCACAATGCTCCTTAACAGCAATGCCGACGTCAACGCGAAGGACGCGAAAGGAAACACTCCCCTTCACGTCGGCATTCCGGGCAACGTTTATTTGGATATATTGGGAATGTTCGTTTCCAGAGGAGCCGACGTTAATCTGCGCGACGAGCACGGCGATACTCCGCTTCATATAGCAATTATGTTAAACCGTCCTCCTGAATCAGCGCAGTTATTGTTAAATTCAGGAAGCGACGTTCATATAAGAAATATAAACGGAAAAACTCCGCTGTACATCGCGGTTCAGGAACGCAGAATCGGATTGATACCGCTTCTGCTCGCGTCCGGTTCGGAAATATTCGCGGCTGACAATAACGGCGTTACCCCGTTTGACATATCTGCAAAGGCGAATGACGGCACTTTTAACCTGTTAATTACAAATGAGACGGTAAATCAAAGGGACAGTTATGGCAATACAATGCTTCACTGCGCGGTAAACAACCGCACCACGCCTGAACAAATCGGGCGGATACTTGATCAGCGCGCGCTTGTAGACTCAAGAAACAGGGACGGAGACACCGCGCTTCATCTTGCCGTCAGATCAAACCAAAAAGAAATCGGCGAATACCTGCTTACCCGCGGCGCGAGTATTTTTTCGCTTAACAGCGCGGGCGAAAGCCCTCTTTTCCTCGCGCTTGGGACAAATAACTTGCGCGAATGGATAATTAATCCCACAACCATTACGGCAAGGGACGGTTTGGGGAACAATATGCTCCATTACGCCGCCGAATGGGGATTAAATAACGCGATCTCCGTAATCATAAGAAGCGGCATTCCCGTTGACACTCAAAACGCCACGGGGCAGACGCCTTTATTTATGGCGACAAAAAGCAACAGCGCGTCAACATTGAAAATTTTTATTGACAATAACGCGAATTTAAACGCGCGCGACAGTCAGGGCAATTCGCCTCTTCACGCCGCAGTGCGCTGGAACGCCGTAACGTCAGTAACATTTTTAATCGCCTCGGGAATTGACATTGACGTTCATTCGTTTAACGGAAACACGCCGTTACACGATTCCGTTATTCTCAATTCTCCTGAAATTGAAGCGTTACTTATAAGCAAAGGAGCCAATATTGAAAGCAAAAACATTGACGGCAACACGCCGTTAATGGAAGCCGTAAGGGGCGGGCATATAAATTCTATTGACAAACTTATCGCAAGCGGAGCCGACGCGTCAGCAAGGAATACAAGGGGGGACACGCCTCTTCATATCGCGGTCGGGCTGGAAAGAATTGACATAATAAACCAGCTTCTCAGAACCGGAGTTTCCATTCACGCGCGCAACACAAGAAACAGATCGCCGTTTCAGATGTCATTAACCATATCGCCTAGAATAGTGTCCGCGCTTTTGGAAAACAACAGAATCAACATATCTGACGATTTCGGCAATTCAGTGCTTCATGTCGCATTGCACGAAAGGGCTTCAGACGGCATAATAAGGGTAATAATCAATCAGGGGGCAAGAATCAACGCGGTTGATTATAACGGCAAAACTCCATTGCGCCTCGCCCTTGATTATGAAATGCTTGATTCCGCAAAATTAATCGCGGACTCAGGCGGCGATCCTTTTGTAACCGCGGTTGACAATAAAACCCCGGCGGAAATCGCAATTGCCAAAGGCGAAGATTATATAAAGGCGGTTTTTTCGGGAAGGGCGATAAACGCGAGAGACAGTTCCGGCAATACTATTTTGCATTACACTGCGAGATTGGGAACGCCGCAACTAATCAAAGTTCTTTTTGAATTAGGCGCGAACGGAAGCATAAGAAACATCGCCGCCGAAAGCCCGAATGATATTGCCGTAAGATGGAACCGCCGGGACAATTCGGAATTGTTAAGATAGAGACAGGCGAAGATTGAATTTACCGCGAACCAGCGCGGACAACGACAAGCTATGCGCAAAAGTTCGTGAGCGTACCGAAGGTACGCAGTTCGTGTGGTTCGCGGTAGAAATTCTTCATTTTTTATTGACAGACGCTGACATAAAAGATAAATTTAACCCAGACAGACTAGCTCACTTGGATAGAGCGTCAGCCTCCGGAGCTGAAGGTAGCGAGTTCGAATCCCGCGTCTGTCAACTGTTGGAGTCGAATACTGTCTCGCCGAGTTTTTGATGTGAA
>Ga0268262_10005505_pt1 | contig 12534 bp, 9 predicted proteins | sample TergutNc150P3_FD_190354 | JGI IMG/M metagenome (GOLD analysis project Ga0268262, IMG submission 190354) | Nasutitermes corniger P3 segment gut microbial community from laboratory colony in Florida, USA - Nc150 P3 (SPAdes) (version 2) | ecosystem: Host-associated > Arthropoda: Insects > Digestive... | reverse complement strand
TTGCGCCTACCATATCAATGTAACCGGAAACCGGTTTTCCGTTAGCAGAGTTAAAAGGATTCTGTACGGTTAATGCTGCCGTACCCTTGATAACGGCAACTTTAAAGCCTCTTCTGCTTAAAGACAACTCATTATTATTAATATCTCCGGAATTATCTGTTATTTTATAACGGGTATTGTTTAAATCACTGTGTTTTGCTCCAAGTATAAGATAGGAACCTTTGGCGGGTATTGTTCCTGTCAAAGCGATTGACTTCCACGCTTCGTCTTCGGTGACGCCCGCGCCGCTTTTTCCATTGGCAAAGTACAAACTGATTCCGCTCAGAGCAATTGCCTCATCGGAAATGTTGTACAACTCAACAAAAGAATGCGATACGCCGTTAGGAGAACCGTCGCCGGCGTTGCCGTAAGCCTGTAAAATTAAAACTTTTCCCACAGCCGGGTTCTTGTCCTCCGGTTTTTTATCGTTTTCTTTTTTATCGCTGCCGTCATCGTCGATACATCCCATCATAAATACGCAGGAAAACAAAACGGCAATAATTGCCATTATTGTTACTTTAAATTTTTTCATAATCAATCTCCTTAGGATAAAATCCTTGTTTTTATTGCATTTATTATATCAAGTCCGGTTGATTTTTTCAATATTTTCTCATAATCTAACAGTATGTCGTTCACTTTTTACAACACACTTGGACGCGAAAAGCAGGCTTTTAAACCTTTGCAAGAAGGAAAAGTCGGTTTTTACGGTTGCGGTCCCACTGTTTATAATTACGCCCATATCGGCAACTTGCGCGCCTATGTTCTTCACGATACTCTAGTCCGCTCTCTTCGCCGCGCGGGATTTGATGTAAACCATGTAATGAATATCACGGACGTAGGCCACCTTACCGATGACGCCGACGACGGCGAAGATAAAATGGTAAAAAGCGCGGAAGAACGCGGCAAAAGCGTTCTTGAAATAGCGGATTTCTACGCAAAAGCGTTTTTTAACGATACCGAAAGAATGAATATTACGCGCCCCACGATTGTGTGCAAAGCCACGGAACATATAGGCGATATGATCGCGCTGATTCAACGGATAGAAAAAAACGGCTTTACTTATTTTGCGGGGGGCAATCTTTATTTTGATATTTCAAAATTTCCTTCTTACGGGGAGCTTGCGCTGCTGCGATTGGACGATTTAAAAGCCGGAGCGCGGATAGAACAGGACGAAAACAAGCGTAACGCCGGAGACTTTGTGCTTTGGTTTACAAAGAGCAAATTTGAAAATCAGGCTCTTGTGTGGGACAGTCCCTGGGGGCGCGGTTACCCGGGCTGGCACATTGAATGCTCCGCAATGAGCATAAAATACCTTGGCGAAAATTTCGATATTCACGCGGGCGGAATCGATCATATTCCCATTCACCACACAAATGAAATCGCTCAGAGCGAAGCCGCCACCGGGAAAAAACCGTGGGTAAAATACTGGCTCCACAATGAATTTCTTGTTCTGAACAAGGGGAAAATGTCCAAGTCGGCGGGCGGTTTTATAACATTGCAAACTCTCGTAGACCAGGGCTATGATCCGCTGGATTACCGCTATTTCCTGATTGGCGGGCACTACCGCAGTCAGCTTCAGTTTTCCATGGAAAGCTTGGACGGCGCTAAAAACGCCAGAAAATCGCTACTCGACAAGGTTCGCGCCCTAGCGGCTAAATGCGGCAGTCCAGCCGCCGAAGGTACGGAAAAAACAGCGAAGTATATAGAAGAATTCAACAAAGCTATTGAGGACGACCTAAATACCCCCCGCGCGCTGGCGGAATTGTGGGGTTTATTGAAAGAAGGGGCGTCGGAACCTGAAACGCTTGCGGCGGTTTATGATATGGACAAGGTTTTAGGGCTTAGACTGCGAGAAACCGTAGAAAACGCCGACGGCAAGGGCAAAGACGACGCTTTTGCGCGGGAAATTGAGGAACTTATCGCAAAAAGAGCGGAAGCCAAAAAGGCAAAGGATTTTGCCGCCGCAGACAGCATAAGACAAAACCTCAAAAATCGGGGTATAATTCTGGAAGACGGACCCGCCGGCACTATCTGGCGAGTTCAATAAAAGATTGCTTGGGAACTGAACGGGCTGCCGAACAAGTCCTGTAACAAAAAAGGGAATAATTTGTTTAATATAGAAGAGGAACCATTGGAAAATGACGCGAACCCTGCTCGGACGGACGTTCCTCGCGGAGAAAGCAAAGCAATGACGTGGAATTCAACAATTGAATTCCAGCGTCTTTATGATTCGGCGTTCCAGCTTTTGCTGAGGGTCGCTTTTAGGATTACCAACAGTTGGGAAGCGGCGGAAGACATTTGCCAAGAAAGTTTTTTTCGTTTATACGAAAAAAACATGGTGTTCCCGAATCAGGATGAGGCAAAATACTGGCTGATTCGCGTAGTAAAAAACGCGGCGTTAAATTATGCAAAAAGAAAAGAGCGGGAACGAAAAGCGTATCAACGCGCTTTTCGCGAAGACCACAGGCAGGAGGATACCGGAGAGGGTTTACTTGTAAAAAAAGAAACCAGCGAGGAAGTAAAAAACGCGCTGAAAAAACTGCCGGAGAATTTGCGTATGGTATTGATATTAAAAGAATATGCGGATATGAATTACAAAGAAATCGGCAAAACGCTTGGCATAAGCGAAGGAAATGTAAAAGTACGGGTTTTTAGAGCTAGGGAAAGGCTTGAAAGCCTGTTAGCGGCAAGTCTGCTTGCAGATACACTGCAGACAAATAACGATTTACAAGGCGGTAAAAATGTGTCCTGAGCCACAACTTCTGTCAATTTATGCAGACGGCGAACTTCCGTCGCCATGGAAAGAAAAAATGGACGCCCATTTAAAGGAATGTCCGGTTTGCAGGGAAAAATTTGAAAACTTTAAAAAGCTCCGCGAATTATTTAACAAAGACGCGTCCGCAAAAAAAATAAATGAATCGGACATACAATTATCTAAAGAAAAAATTTGGCGTAACATAGAGGCGAGACGGCGCTTTATGCCGTATCCGGGAATATGGCGTCGCAGGATTTCCCTTTCCATTCCCGCCGCCGCCGCCGCTGCGATCATTATCGCGCTGATTACAATGTTTCTCTCAGGCGGCGGAAATATTTTAAATAACGGATTTGCAGGCAAAAAAGCAAACTCCGACGAAAGAGCGAATATCATTCTCGCAGCGGAAGAAGAAATACCCGAAATACTACCCGCGGCGACAGATTTAAACGGCGTTCTTCAATATTTAGGCGCGGACAGTTCCGATATAATTATTTTACGGCTTCCTGAAAGCAGAAATTTCGCCCGCGCCGGAGAACCCGCAATAATCAGAGCCGCCGATTATTCAAGGAGACATCCGTAAAATGAACCGCCCTCTTTCCCTTTTAAGCGTTTTATTCTTATTTACAGCCGTCTGCATTGAAGCTCAGCCTCAGCCTGCAAGCACAAAAATGACGCCGGGACTTAGAAAACAGGCGTTAGTTTTAGACATTAACGCAAGAGTATTAGAGAACGAAGAAGTTATCTGGGATGAATCCAATCAAAAAATAACAATACCGGGAACTCCCGTAAGTCTTCGTCTTGTCGGTTCGAATGTTATTGTTGTAATGCAATTTACTCCATTTATCCGCCGCAGCGGAAGCGTAATGGTCGCCCAGGGGCAAATTTGGATTACCGATCCAGAAAAAGGCGTAAGTTATTACACGTCGATTCAAACAATTCCCATGGAGTTTAACGAACCTATTTATTTTTTCCCGCTTGGCACATCATCGCAGTTAAATTCATCTTTAGAAATAAGACTGAATGTAAAACCATATAAAGAGATTTCTATTACAGAAAATGAAAAATAAATCCGCCGTAACCCGATACAATCCGCCGCTGACAAAAATAAAATGTAAAATTTTATTTATATTGCCGGCGTTTTTATTTTTCTATTCATGCGGCGCAAAAACTCCGGTTATAACTTCTATCGATCCGAAATTCGGCAGAATGGGAGAAATAATCACGCTTACGGGAAACAATTTCGGCGCGTCGCGCGATGAGTCTTTTGTTACCATTGCGGGTATTTCGCCGACAAGCTCATCGTACTATTTATGGCAGGATAATCAAATCATTGTGAGAATTCCCGAATTAGGCGAATCGGGACTGGTCTACGTGCGCGTAAAAGGGAAAAAGAGCAACGGTGTGCTTTTTTCCAACTCAGCATCCGTACCAAGACCGGTTGACGGCGAAGAACTGGGGCTTGAACCGAGAATTTCATCCGTTACTCCGCAAATCGGCGCGCCGGGAGCGCTTATAACCATCACGGGAAATAATTTCGGCATATCGCGCGAAAACTCGCCGGAATCCGCCGCGGGCGTTTTCTTTTCATGGGATTTTGAATCGGGAACATTCAACCCCTATGCCGTAAGAGAGCCGGAATTTATCGAAGTCTCGGAAACTGAAATGGGTTATGAATACTGGAGCGCGCGCGAAATAAGAGTCCGTCTGCCGGATGGAGCCGTTAGCGGAAATCTTGAAGTAAGAACGCCTCACGGCAGATCGCGCAGTGTTTTTTTTGATGTCAACGGAAAACCCGGATTTAAAAACATAAAAGATAAACGCGGTTACACGATAACATACTCGGTTGATATCAGAGTAACGGAAGCCTCAAGACCTAATATGCTTTATCTGTGGATACCAAAACCGATAAATTCTCCTTCTCAGAGAAATGTCACTCTTGTCTCGCGTTCTATTGAACCATTTATGGAAAATTTCAAAGGCGTTAGTCTTTACAAATTGGACAATCTTTCAGCGGGAACAAATCAATCTATCAATCTTTCATACCGCGTAGAAGTATATTCCGTAGGATCGGGAATAAAACCGCTCTCAATAAAACAGGAAGCGACGGAACTTTCCAAGATACACACTAAAAGTTCAAGTTTAATTCCAAGCGATAGTTCGCAAATCAAAATGGCGGTTAATTCAATTGTAAACAGAGAACAAAACCCGTATATGAAAGCAAAAGCCATATACGACTGGATAATAAACAACATAAAGATTTCAGACTCGGATACTTCAAAAAGTCTTATTGAAACACTGGAACAAAAACGCGGAGACTCTTACTCCGCCGCCCTGCTGTACACCGCGCTAGCCCGCGCCGCAGGCGTTCCATGTATTCCTGTCGCCGGCGTTTTAGTAAATCAAAACGGACATACACTGCGCCATTATTGGGCTGAATTCTGGATAGACGGTTTGGGCTGGCTGCCGGTTGATCCCGCTATGGGCGCAGGAGCGGTTAAACTTACAGATAACCCAAACCGGCAGCTTAATGATGAAACAGAAAAAGACTTGGTAAATTTTTACTTTGGCAATTTAGATAACCAGCGTATAGCTTTTTCCAGAGGAGAGCTTATCCTTTCGCAAATTGAAAACCGCGGTAAAATTATTTCGCATCCGCAATCATATTCACTGCAAAATATTTGGGAAGAATCCGCGGGAGGGCTTGAATCGTATTCCAGCCTTTGGGGGGATATTATTATCAGCGGAATATATGTTCAATAACATATATGTAAAAGGAGAGATGGGGTTATGGTAACTGTTATTTCATTGGGCGGGTCAATTGTCGCGCCGAAAGAGGTCGATGTAGAGTTCTTAAAAAGCTTTGTCGGCATTATCCGCTCATTCATAGAGGCTGATTCCAACAGACGCTTTATTTTTGTCGTCGGCGGCGGCGGTCCCGCGCGGATATGGCAGAACGCTTTTCGCGAGATTGCGGCGGGCGACGTAAAGAACGATGACGCCGACTGGATTGGAATTATGGCGACAAGACTGAACGCGCAGTTGATAAAAGCGATTATGGGCGAATGGTGCGCGCAGGAAGTTGTTACAAACCCTAATGAAGTTGATCCATTGACAGGCAAAGTTCTCGTAGCCGCCGGCTGGAAACCGGGCTTTTCGACGGATTACGACGCGGTTTTGTTAGCTGAACGTTTCGGCGCGCAGATGCTGATAAATCTTTCAAATATAGAAAAAGTTTATACGGCGGATCCAAAGACGGACAAAAACGCGCGCCCAATAGACAAAATTTCGTGGGCTGATTTTCGCGCCATGGTCGGCGACGAATGGGTCCCCGGGAAAAATGTTCCCTTTGACCCTGTCGCCAGCCGCCACGCGGAAAAAATCGGCTTAAAAGTTATCTGCGCCGCCGGCAAAAATCTTGATAACTTAAGAAATATTCTTAATGACAAAGATTTTACCGGCACTACAATTTACTGAATTTTTACTCCGCCCAGAATTATCAATCTTCCGTCTGTCGCGGGTTTTATTATTTTATTCGCTTTTATGTACTCCGTTACAACATACGAAAGCAGTATCGAAGTGTTTAATTTATCCGTTGCGTCTAACATCGGCGTATAACCGTCTCCGCCGTCCAGAATATAATCGTTTGTGCAGAAACGGTACACGCGGTTAGGATCAACAGGCTTACCGCCGATAGTCAAATCCTTAATTACTCCGTTACCTGAAGTTTTATCGATTGTATAACGCACATCCGCTGAAAACTGCGGAAACCCTCCGTTCCCCTGCGGAATTGTCGCGATAAAATCAAACAAATTAATAATCTGCGAACCTGTCATTGAAGCTACAAAAAGATAGTTTTCAAACGGAAGAACCGTTAAAATATTTTCCTGCGTTATCGGTCCTTTTTTTAGTTCCGCGCGGATATTTCCGCCGTTATGGAAAACAAAATCAACCTGCTGCTTGCTTACGTTCCGCAAGTACCAGGCGTTCGCGTCAGCGATCATATTGCCGATTGCCGTCTCTTGATACCGCGTCAGGCGGTTTCCAAATACAAAAGTATCGGAGGCTTCTCCTATTTCTTCTTTTAAGAATTTTCCCGCTTTTTCGATATAAGGTTTAAGCATTTCGTCAACATCAACATCCGGTCTTACGGCTATAGATACCCAGCCAAAATTGACAAGTTTTCCGTTCCGCACGATAAGTCTTCCAAAACCCATGTATTTTCCCATTTCATTTGCGGATACTATCCATGTGTGTTCCACTCTTTTTGGAATATCAAAATAAGAATGAGAATGAGCGTCTACTATTATGTCTATTCCATCAACTGCAGAAGCCAGTTCAACAGACGTTATATGATCCGGCGCTTCTTTCACGTCGCCCATGTGGGTTAAGCCGATAATAATGTCAACCTTTTCCTGGTTACGCAAAATATCCACTACTTCGCGGGCGGCTTCTATTTCATTTACAAACACAAGTGATTTATCGGGACTTGCGATAGTGAGCGTGCGCAAAGTTGTAATACCGAATACGCCTACGGTAAAATCGTTATACTGTTTTACAATATATCTGTTACCGCCAAGATATGAACCGTCCGCCTTTTTAATATTTGAGGAAACAAAGGGAAAATCCGCAAGACCAATTTGCGCGTTAAGTTTTTCCATATTACCGTCAAATTCGTGATTGCCGAAAGTTACCGCGTCATAACCCATTATGTTATACGCGCGAATACCCGGCTCTGCGTCAAACATATTTGAAATGGCGCTACCTGTGTTAAAATCCCCTGAGTCAACAAGAAGAACCTGCGAATTAACAGCCCTTACTACCTTAACAACTGTCGCCATCTCTCCGATGACTGAACGTCCGTCGTTTGCCAGCAGCGCGCCGTGAAAATCATTGGTGTGAAGCAAAACCAACTCTCCATTTTTACCTATATTGGAACTTTCCTGAATAGGCGACGCATATAAAATGCTCGTAACAAAAAAAGCAAATAATAAAAAATACCCTCTTTTTTTCATAACTTTTTCCTCCTGTATATTTTCACTTTTATTTTAGCGCTGTTACAGTAACTTTTACTTCCATTACTCTTTGTTTTATAACCTTTAATACTTTTATTGTCAAATGCCGCCATGTGAGAATTTCGTTAATCTGAGGCAGCCTTCCAAGATTTTCCAAAATCCAGTTTGCTATTGTCGTGTCGGGCAGTTCTTCCTCATCTCCAAAATCTCCGGTAATGAGTTCCAGCATATCTTTAAAATTTACGCTTCCCAATACCGTAAAACTGCCGTCACTTTCTTTTTTAACGGCTTCTACCACTTCTTCATGTTCGTCCCAGATTTCACCTACCAGTTCTTCTAAAATATCCTCTATTGTGACAATTCCCAAAGTGCCGCCGTGTTCATCGACAATTACCGCCATGTGCGTTTGTTTTCTTTGCATTGTTTTTAAAAGTCTTCTTATCTTTATTGTCTTTGCGATAAACACGACAGGTTTGATAATTTCCGCCGGCGTTTTTTGCCCGTTCATAACTTCGTGATAAAAATCTTTTAATATAAGAATCCCTTTTATGTCGTCTATCGTATCCTGATAAACAGGAATCCGCGAAAAACCTGTTTCGATAAATTTGCTGTCAATTTCTTTTACGGTGGAAGTAAGAGGAACCGCCTGAACGTCTATGCGCGGAGTAAAAATATCCGAAACTTTTAAATCGTCAAATTCGATAACCTGACGAATCATTTGTTCTTCGTGAATATTAATCGCCCCTTCCTGCCTTACTTCCTCAACATACGTTAAAAGCTCGTCTTCCGTTGTCGAACGACTCATCTTTACGGGAAAAATTATTAAAAGAAATTTTTTCCAAAAACCGACAAGCGCGTTTACAGGCGTTAAAATAAAAACAAAGCAGCGTAAAAGCGGAGCGTTTCTAAGGGCGGTTAATTCGGGCGTTTCCTTTGCCAGTGTTTTTGGGGAAATGTCGCCGAAAAGCAGAACAAGAACCGTCATAACTACTGTGGCAATACTTACTCCGCGCGCTTCCCCGAACACACCGATAAAAAAAGCCGTAGCGAGCGCGGACGCGGTGATATTTACGATATTATTTCCTATTAACACCGTAGAAAGTATTTTGTCGTAAGTTTCCAGCAGTTTAAGAGCAAGGCGCGCCCGCTTGCTTTTTTCCGCAAGATTTTTAAGTTTAATTCGATTTAGCGCGGAATATGCCATTTCACACGCTGAAAAAAACATAGAAAGAAGCAATAGAACAAAAAGAGAAATTCCAAGAATTAAATAATATGAGTGCGTACTATCCATATTGAAAGGCGCCGATCGGAATCGAACCGATGCATAACGGTTTTGCAGACCGCTCCCTTACCGCTTGGGTACGGCGCCATAAATTAACTGTATTAAATAACGGCGGAAATGTCAACGAGCTTTCTTTAATCTACCTGATCCCAAGCCGGTAAATAATCATCATCGTCGTTTTCTTTTTTCTCTTTTGTCGGGTCAAATATTACGGCGGTATCGGGAATTGTAGTCTGATTGTTCCTTTGGTTGTTGCGGGAATTATTCGCAGGAGTATTTCTGGATTGCGTTCGGTTATTCTGAATCTGATTCTGGTTTTGTTTTTGCTGCGGCTGCGGCGGATTCTGCAATTCCGGGAATAAATCCAACTGTAATTTAGGTCTGGGAATCTCATCTAATATAGAAGGATCCAGAACATTATGAATCGGCGCAGTAGTAGAAGGGATTCTTGATCCCGGCATAGCGTCTGTGTTTCCATGTATGTCACAGTAACGCGACGGAACGGTTCCTTCCAGGAAAGGAAGATAAACCGCTCCTTGTGTGCATGAATCAGTCATTAACAACCCCGATCCTCTGCAAACAGCGACGTCTACAACTCCCGATGGACGCGAAAAATTTTTTTGCGGAAGTCCGTTGTGAATATCGCGCATATAGTTACCCCAAAGAGGAGACGTCAGCATTTCGCCGGTTTGCGAAATCCCCAATGAGTTGCCGGGTTTGTCAAAACCATACCACATTGCCGTTGTGTAATAAGGGGAGTATCCTACTACCCAAGCGTCCGACCAGTTTTGCGTTGTTCCCGATTTTCCCGCAAGAGGCATTTTGAATGTTTTTCCGTCGCTGTCTTTGTATGTCAATTTTGATCCTGAACTTGTTCCGTAAGCAAGAGTGCCGCCTGTAACAACAAACTCCATTAATCTGGTCATAACATAGGCGTTTTGCGGACTGACAACCTGACCGTTATTCGACAACCGCCGCTGTTTTTGGCGAATGTCTTTTTCTACATCAAATACAACTCTGCCATTACGATCTTCTATTGAACGGATTGCTATTGGAGTGACATTACGCCCCTGATTTGCAAAAACAGCGAACGCCCTTGCCATCTGCATAGGCGAAACGGAAATTATTCCCAACCCCATTGGATAATAACGGGGGAAAGTGCGCCGTATTGTGTTTGGATCTGTAATGTCTAATAACGCCGCCGATCTGTTAATGGCGGCGTCAAAGCCGATAGTTTCCAGTATTTTTAACGCAGGAATATTCAGCGATAATGCAAGCGCCGTATAAAGCAGCAAAGGTCCTCTCCACTTTCCGCCGTAATTGTTCGGAACGTAAGGCGTGCCGTCTTCGTTATGAAACGCCATCGGCGCGTCATAAATTAATGTGGCGGCTGTAAATTGCCTGCTGTCTATCGCCGCTGAATAATACAACGGTTTGTACGATGAACCGGGCGTAACGCTGGCTTGTGTCGCTCGGATAAGCTGGTTTGCTGCATCGTATTTTGATCCGCCGATTGCGGTGATATATCCTGTTTCGTTTTCTATTGTAATAAGAGCGCCTTCTACGACATTTTCTTCGATATTTGTTTTAAGCTGTTCAAAGCCCGATTTGGTCAGCTCTTTTAAACCGTCAAGCCCAAAAAGCAAAGCCGCCATATCAACTACGGGGTTAACTGTTCTGGTGTAACGCGACATCGCCCTGCTTTCGTTCTGTCCTACGGAACCCATGCGAATACCTGTAAGATCGAAAGTAAGAGTTAACAGGTCTACTATAGGCAGATAAACACGCTCCGAGAAAATATTGCTTCTTCTGTTCAGAGCTGTGTATTCGATATTCGCTTTTTCAAGACCTTCGGCTACATAAATATCCGCCGCCTGCTGATGAGCAAGATTTAATGTTGTGCGCACGACATAACCGTCGCGGTAATAATCTCTTGTACCGTACATCAATACTTCAAGTTCTCTGCGCACATATTCGCTGAACCACGGCGCTTTGTCTTCACGGGTAAGATACGCAGACAGAGCGGGTTTTGTATAATCAAATCTATCCCAAAAAGCATTGAAGGACGCTTCCGCTTCGTATTTATCGGCATAACCGAATTGAATCATGCGCTCAAGAACAAAGTGTTGTCTGTCTCTTGCCTGATTTGGATTTTTTAAAGGATCAAAACGGTTTGGTCCCGAAAGCAATACGGCTAAAACGGCGGATTCGGCAAGATCAACTTCTCTTGCGCTGTGATTAAAGAAATATCTGCTGGCAGTTTCTACTCCGTAAGTACCCGGTCCCATCGGCATATAATTAAGGTAGATTTCCAAAATCTCGTTTTTTGAATAACGCCTTTCCATCTGTAATGCCCACCACAGTTCTTTTATTTTTCGTTTTATAGTGCGTTCATCCCTGTTGCAGTACAATGTACCAGCTACCTGTTGGGTAATCGTAGAACCGCCGCCCCATCCTTTTTTGAGTATCTGCCCTACCAAAGCTCGCATAATGGCTTTAATGCTAAAACCGTGATGGCTGTAAAAATCGGGGTCTTCGCGGGAAATAACCGCGTGAATAAGATGACGGGGCAGTTCGCTTAAGGCGACCATTTCACGCTTTTCGTCGCCCGCAAATTCGGTGATTAGGTTATCGTTAATATCCAAAAGTTTGGTTGGGAGCGCGGGAGCCAACTCGCTGAAATTTTCCTGATTTTTTGTATTAGCTGTCATTGCCAGCGATAAACCAAGAGCAATGCCTATGATGATTATTACTATTACAGTAAAAGCGGCGATTAATCTGACTGTCAGGGTGGAAAAAAATGTGTTTCCTGCTGAATTACCCATATATATAGAATATAAAATCGATAAAAATCAGTCAAGTAGCGGGATTTTGCCGGTTTTGCCGTATTTTAAGGTTTTTCAGTTAAAACATATATTAATGCAAAATAAATCACACGGGGGTAACGGCTAAGTCGCGTCTTAATTTTTTTAGTTCAAACATAATTAATATTCCAGTAAGAATAAATGAAAAGCCGTCAGCGACGGGAGCGGCGGCAACCACGCCCCACAATCCCCATATTTTTCCAAAGATGAGTATGCACGGAATGAGCGCGATGCATTGTCTTAGCATTGAAAGAAAGATCGATATTTTCGGGCGACCTGTTACAACAAACATATTAGTTGAAACAACTTGAAAACCTGCGGTCGGCAGTAACAGCATCATTATCCTCATCGCCCGAGGAGCGAATTGCATAAGCGCGTCGCTTCCGTCAGTTACAAACACTCTGACCAAATACCCGGCGAAAATCTGAACTACGGCAAATCCGAAAACGCAGATCAAAGTGGCGGCTCCTATCGCGCCCAAATATGCGCGTAACACACGGCGGAATAATTTCGCCCCGTAATTGTAGCCAAGTATCGGCTGCGCTCCCTGATTAATTCCGAAAATAGGCATGAGTATCAACA
>Ga0268262_10005504_pt1 | contig 12537 bp, 11 predicted proteins | sample TergutNc150P3_FD_190354 | JGI IMG/M metagenome (GOLD analysis project Ga0268262, IMG submission 190354) | Nasutitermes corniger P3 segment gut microbial community from laboratory colony in Florida, USA - Nc150 P3 (SPAdes) (version 2) | ecosystem: Host-associated > Arthropoda: Insects >... | reverse complement strand
AGCACAAAAGAAGGTCAGGCGAAAAATCGCAGGGTTGAATTGGTTATTCAAGATAAAAAATAAGCTACCCCCTAGGGTGCGCTTGTTTTAGGCTATCTCTCAGCATCTCTGCACTCACGTGCGTGTAAATTTGCGTGGTGTTTGGGTTGCTGTGGCCTAAAAGTTTTTGAACAGTAACTATGTTTGCGCCATTTTCCAGCAAGTGCGTTGCGAAAGTGTGCCGCAAAACGTGTGGGCTTGCTTTGCCCTCCCAGCCTACCCTGCGAAGAAGATTGTGAATATCGCTGTAAAGTTTGCGTGTGTTGTATGGCTTTTCGCCATTTTTTGAGAATACAAAATTAGATGGAGAGCAAGGGATTGCATTTTTGCTTTGAAAATCCCTGAACTTGCAAAGCCATTTTATGGAATCTTTTGTTAAAGGCACAATACGTTCTTTGCTGCCTTTGCCCCATACCCTAACCAATTCTTCCGCAAAATTCAAATTTGCCCAGGTTAAATTTGCGCACTCGGAAATTCTAAGCCCCGTTCCGTAAAGCAATTCCAAAACAGTTCTCGCTCGCAGGGTATTTTCATCTTCGCCAAATTCCGTTTTGAATAAGTCTTCAATTTTAAAAGGTTCGCTAATCTCTTTTTGAGATAAAAAAGAAACCAGCCTTTTGGGTTTCTTTGGCGTTTTTATTGCCGAGGCAGGGTTATGTTCTAATATAGTTGAGCGAACCAAATACTTCCCAAAACTTTTAAGGCAGGCAACGGCTTGCGATTGCGTAGCTGTGGCTTTTTTATTTTCCTTTATGCTCCAAATCCAGTCTCTCATCAAATCGGAATTCAAATCTTTTGGAGAAATATCTTTTTGCAAAAAATCCGCAAAATCCTTTAATATGCGTGAATAAGCCCTTATAGTATGCGCAGAGGATTTTTTTTGCGTTTCCAAATATGCGATATAGCGTTTTATTTCCTCACAAACGGTCATATTATTTGTTAATATAGTAAATGGAAAAAAAATTTATATATTCAAAAGTATGAGAAAATACTCTAAAATTCTACAAACCCTGCTTTTCCTGTTTATTGGAAATGTGGGAATTCAAACGGCTTTTGCACAAGTACAACAGCCTGGAGAAATTTGGGACGGTAGGTATTATGTTGATTCCTGGTACACTAATAATCCATCGGCAACTGAATTTACAATAACCACCGCTCAACAATTACTTGGATTTGCAAAGTTGGTAAATGACGGGAATGATTTCACTGGTAAAACCATTAAACTTGGCGAACATATTAAGGTTAACAGCACAACAAATTGGGATAATAAAAATTGGATAGCAATAGGAACAAATAATAATAGATTCAATGGAACTTTTGATGGAGCTGGTTTTACCATTCAAGGTGTCTATATATACAATACTGGCGATGTTCAAGGTTTGTTTGGGAGCCTAAATGACTATGGAACAATAAAAAACGTTAGGGTCACTTATTCATATATTAATGGCAAAAATTTTGTTGGTGGGCTTGTAGGATATAATCAGGGTACGATAAGCGACAGTTATTTTTCTGGAACAGCAAGCGGAAGCACTTATCTAGGAGGTCTTGTAGGATGCAATAAGGGCGGCATAATAAGCGGTAGTTATTCTACTGGAACTATATCTGGAACTGGAGATAATGTTGGCGGACTTGTGGGATATAATATTGGTTCGATAGAAAATAGTTATTCCACCAATTCTGTAACTGGAAATAGTTATGTAGGTGGATTTGTGGGAAATAATAATGTTGGTACGATAAGAAATAGCTATTCCACTAGTGGTTCTATAACGTGTGGAGTAGCGCGTAAGGCAGCCCCGGCTTGGTGCGGTGGGTTTGTGGGAAATAATTATGGTGGGCAAATATCCAATAGCTATTCTACTGGTGAGATTATTGATGATGCTATTTTGTTTTTTATTGGAAATAACATTGGCGGATTTGCAGGAAATAATGAAAATGCAATTAAGACAGAAATAGCTAAAAGAATAGGCGAAGAACTCGGAACGGTAGCAGCCGGTGCGACAATTTGTGCAGCTACTGCTGGCATAGGCTGTATAGTTGGTGGTATAATCGCTGTACATTATGCCACTAAAATGGTGAGTTATCTTATTAGTGCCGAAGGTGAAATAAGCAAAAGTTACTATGACAAACAAGCAAGTCATTTAAACAAACCTACAGCTAGTGGTAATATTATAAACGCTGAAGTCAATGGTAAAACTACAGCAGATATGAAGAAAGAATCAACTTTCTTATCTTGGAGTTTTACTAAAACTTGGGGTATAGCAAACACAATAAACAGCGGTTATCCGTATTTACGTTCCTCGTCTTCTAGCGCCGGTCCTAGCTATTATATATTTGCATACGAAGGCAAAGATGCTAAAAATATGCCTACAGAATACGGTAGCTATATTTACGCCTACATATATAATGGCGCAACAGCAGGCAATCCTAGAGACGAGTATAGCGATGGAATCTCAACTTTTGCAGATGGCGTAGCAAAACTTAGAAACGTAACGCTTAATCCGGTTTCTGAAAGCTATAGCGGTGCAGTCATAAGCATGAATAATAAAATATCTGGAACTCCAAATATTGCCGAATGTGAAAAAATTTCTTACTATTATAAAGGCGATCCGCATTGGTTCTTACTGGAATTTCCAAAGGAATATTGCGCTAACCCAAGTTTAGCAGATGATAATAAATGGGGCGAGGCAGTGACTCCTGCACAAAGCGGCTGGTACAAGAAAACCGTCAATTTGACTACACTAAAACTAGCGCGTAGCTGGGAAGGTGCCGGATGCGGAGGCGCAAGCGGGAATCTAAATGCGGTGCCTCTAGACCTAAAAAAAGTGACCAATATATCTTGGGTTTTTGATGACAATGTTAGTGGCTCAAAGCAAAACCTTATGATAGCTAATGTAGCTTGTTTAACTGCCAGTGGCGGTGCGATTGCAGATAATGCTCCACCTAATGATATTACAGTTGAGAGTGGCTGGCCTATTCCAAGCTATCATATATTCGCATACAAAGGCAAAAATGCTGAAATAGATACTACTACCTATGGGGGTTATGTTGCTGCTTTCGCGTATAACTATGCAACAATAAACAATCCAAAATATAAAGACACTGATGGTTATCTCGGATTTATAGAAGGTGTGGCGAAACTTCGGAATGTAACGCTTGCAGATGTAGATAAATATAGTGGAGCTGGCATAAATATTGATAACAGAATATCCAAAAAACCAAATATTTCCGATTGCAATGAAATTTCTTATTATTACAAAGGCGATCCGCATTGGTTCTTAGTGGAATTCCAAAAGGAACTTTGCGATGAGCCAACATTAGCAGACGACAATAAATGGGGCTTGGCAGTAACTCCTGCGCAAAGTACCTGGACTAAGAAAACTATAGATTTAACTAAGCTAAAATTAGCACGTAGTTGGGAAGGTGCCGGATGTGGAGGTGCAGGCGGAAATATTGAAGCAGTGCCAGTGGACTTGTCAAAGGCAACAAAAATGTCTTGGGTTTTTGACGATAATGTGAATAACGGAGCGAGCAAAAACTTGATGATAGCCAATGTTGCTTGTTTAACGCCAAGAGGCGGTGTGTTTATAGATAATGCACCGCCTGATGATATTATCATTACGAGTGGTTGGTCAAGTTCCAGCAGTGGTGACACCCCAATTAGCCCACAGCAAATTGCCACTTCCAATCAAATCACGCAAATTCACAACGGCATAAATTTGCAGGCAAGGAGCAAAGCTATTGTTGAAATTTTCAATTTGAAAGGAAGTTCAATCAGCAAACAAAATTTCAATAGTGGTGTTTATACAGTTTCGTTTGGGAATTTACCAAAAGGAATGTACATAATAAAAGTATCATTTGGCAGTGAAAAACATATTTTGCGTGTTCCGGTACGCTAAGTTAGGAGAGTGTCTGTGCGCTACGGGCACTCCCCGCATTTTCTTCTAAGAATACGGCGCAAAAATTTTCCAAAGGCATAAGTTTTGTGCAGAGCCTTTCCTTTGTAGGAATCTGGAAGCATCCAGAAAAAATCCTTTATTTTTGGAACTTCTTTTTCCAAAGCATCTATCGCTTCTTTTCCGTATAAAAATTCTCCATTTGAAAGTTCCAGCTTAAAATCTTTGGCTTGCTCGCCCTGCGGAAACGGAATAACCTCTATCTCGCTGCCTAAATGCTTTTGCAAAAGCCCAGCGAATGAGCGACAAAGTGTGCAGTTTGAGTCAAAATAAAGTTTCAAATTCCTGCCGCTTTTACAAGTTCTGGAAAGGTTTTTCCAGAAGGTGATTTATTTTTATTCTTTGGAAAATTTTGCTTCACAGCCTTCATTCTATCCCTATTCTTATTCACCCTTTCGCAAGATGGAGGATGAGTACTGAATGCATCCAAAACAGACTTATTCTTTTGTACGTCGCATTTTTTCGTAACAGGATCTATTTTAAGCCCTCTGGCAAAAAAGTCGCTTAAGCCTTCCGAAGATATCTTTAATTTATTGGTATATTCAAAACCCTTTACGTCAGCTTCGGCTTCGTTCTCGCGGCTATTTCCCAGAAGCCAGAAATTAGCACCCAGCGATGCTAAAACCGCTCCTATGCCATCTCCTAAAAGAATCTTTATAACTCCAGCTGCAGCAGCCTGCTTAACAATGCTTTCTCTGCTGTGGTGCAACACCACGTGCCCAACTTCGTGCCCCAAAACACTCATAAGCTCGCTCTCGCTTTTAAAGCCCTTATTCGTTTTCTTTCCGCTTAATATTTCGGTGTAAAAATATACATAGCCACCTGGCACTGCAAAAGCATTCAATTGATTGCTTTTTATAATTTTAAATTCAAAGAAATTATCTTTAGTGCAAGCTACCCTTTCATTTCTATTATCTGGATTATTGCGGCAAAGTTTTTCGCTTGGCAAAAGAGCCTCAAGCTCTTTTTTGTTTATTGAATTTACAACTTCTTTTCCCCTAGCTAGGTAAAACGCATAAAGTTCTTTTTCTGCTGCGGTGCTCGGATTGAAAAGTTCTTCGCCAGCACTCATAATATCTTTATGCTTATCTCTAACAAGGCTGTCAAATTCACGCCCCATTTTTTTTTCGTCTGTTGTGCTAACCAAAATCTTTTCCCAGGCACGCCATGTGCAAGCTTGGAAGAAAACCACCAAGGCAAAAGAAGCAATCCAAAAGATTTTCCATTTATTAGACATTTGTTTCAAATTCCTGCCGCTTTAACGAGATCCGTAAACATTTTGCCAGCGGGCTGCCTATCTTTTGGAAAATTTTGATTTACAGCATCCATTCTTTTTTTATTATTCATAACCCTTGAGCAAGATGGAGGATGGGTGCTGAATGCATCCAAAATAGAGCTATTCGCTTTTTCATCGCAGCTTCCATCATCGGGGTTGATTTTAAGCCCTCTGGAAAAAAAGTCGCTTAAACCTATCGAAGATATGCCTATTTTATTTGTATATTCAAAACCCATAACATCAGCTTCGGCTTCGTTATCTTGGCTATTTCCCAGAAGCCAAAAATTGGCACCCAGTGAGGCTAAAACCGCTCCTAAGCCATCTCCCAAAAGAATGCTTATAACTCCGGCGGCTACAGCCTGCTTGACAATGCTTTCTCTGCTGTGGTGCAGCACCACGTGCCCAACTTCGTGCCCCAAAACACTCATAAGCTCGCTCTCGCTTCTAAAACCATTTTTGTTAGTATTATTTTCCTTTAATATTTCAGTGTAAAAATATACATAGCCGCCAGGCACAGCAAAAGCATTTAATTGTTTGCTTTTTATAATTTTAAATTCAAAGAAATTATCTTTAGTGCAAGCTACTCTTTCATTTCTATTATCTGGATTATTGCGGCAAAGTTTTTCGCTTGGCAAAAGAGCTTCCATATCTTTTTTGGTTATTGCATTTACAATTTCCTTTCCCTTTGCCAAGTAGAAGTTATAAAGTTCTATTTCCGCAACGGTACTCGGATTGAAAAGTTCTTCGCCGGCACTCATAACATCTTTATGTTTGTCTCTAACTAGGCTATCAAATTCGCGTCCCATTTTTTTTTCGTCTGTAGTACTGACAAAAATCTCTTCCCAGCTATGCATTCCGCAAGCCTGAAAGAATATCACAAAAGTAAAAGAAACAATCCAAAAAACTTTCCATTTATTAGACATATTTCACCTCTGTGATAATTTAGAAATTACAGCCCACCATTCATCGCAAATCAATTCTTTGCAAACATCAAAACCAGCCTCATTGAACCACTCCAAAATAAAATGCTTTTCTAATTCCAATTGTCCGCTTAAAATAAATTCTCCGTCTTTTGTCAGTAGCCGCTCAATATCTGGGCGCAAAGGCAAAACCTCGGTGCGAAGCATATTACAAACTATTACGTTGAATTTTGCCTTTTCGTTAAAGGAATTCAAAAAACCTAAAAACGCATTTGGTTCGCCTTCTCCGTTTTGCTCAAAATTTTCAACAAGGCAGGGAATTGTAAAAGGGTCAATCTCGGTTTGAACAGCAAACTTAGCTCCTTTTTTCAAGGCAAACAGAGATAGAATACCTGTTCCCGCTCCAATATCCAGCACGCTTTTTCCCTTGAAATCTACGCTTTCCATAAGTTGTGCCGCCAAAACCGTGCTGCTATGCTCGCCAGTGCCAAAGGCGGTTTTGGCTTCCAAAGCTAAAACTATATCATCGGGATTAGGTGCAAAAAAATTTATCCAAGGAGGCCGTACCCAAAGGCTCTCGCTAACTTTGACGGGAGTTTGCCTTTCGCGCCACCACAAATCCCAATCTTTTGCCTCTTCTTCGCCACATTCAAAATTTAAATGCGGAAATTTTTCAACTATGCGATTTAGTTCTTCTTTTGAATTTGCGTAAAACTTAAACGCAATCTCCGAGTCTTTTTCTGAATCTATCTCTTCTAGGGTCGCAACCCCTGCCTCAAAAAGATTGAAACTCTCCAATTCATAACACTCTGCCTTGCAAGAACCCATTGCATAATAGCAAAGATTCATAGACCGGGTGTTTTCCAGAAGTTTGGAGCATCTCTATCGTCCCAGCGATTCTTGCCCATTTCCAGCCACTTTTTTGCGGATGCCAAAACTTCGGGCGGAGAGTTTTCTTTCTTTTCCAAGTCTTGGCGTGTTTTATCTATAACGGTGAGGTAATCGCGGGCATCTTTTTGTTTGCCGAAATACATATATATATTAAAGAGAATATATATGGTTTGGAATTCAAGGTCGGGCTTTGGAAAATCAGATAGCATGAATGCGTTTTTGAAATGGTCTGCGGCTATTGAGAGTGCTTTTCTATCGTCCATTCCGGCTTGCCTGCAAAGGAGTGCTATGCGGGTCCAGTAGTTGCCACGTTTGTAATACGCGCCCAAAACTTTTGCGTTAGCTTCTATTTCTGCCCTTAAGTCTGCAAACTGATATGCAACTATGGCGGCGGCATAGCTTCTTGGAATTTTGAACAGTTCCTCGCCAATTCCAGTTTTTTCAAAAAAAGCCTTTCGTTTCTCAACTGATTCTTTTAGCTCCCTAATCACTTGTGGTGGAAGCTGGCTATCTTGATTTTGCCTTGTGGTTCTGTTGTAAAGCACAAAATCTTTTCTATCTGGGCTTGCAAGATAGCAACCGTGGCATACCGTGACGCCAGCGAGCAGGTAATTGATACTTTGAAATTTGCCAGTTGAAGCATAAACAGGGGCGAGAAAAGGGTCGCTTAACGTGGAAAGCGATTTTGCCCTTAATTCCTGTGAATTTATGCCCCATTTTTTGCAAACTGGGCAATCCACAATTCTAGGATAAAGCGGAGACTCCAAAGTTGGGTCAACTGGCGGGGTTGTGAGAGCTTTGGGATTGAATTTGAAAACTACATCCATTATATTCTGTGGCATAGGCTCCATCTCATTTGCATCTGCAGCCGGTGCCGCGGGAATAGCATCGCCAACGCCAGGGAACTCGGCTCTTATAGCCTGCACATTTTTCATATTTATTTCTGTGCCAAATTTTGAAATATAGGCATCTACCATTTCGCTATGGTCCTTAAAAAGAACCATCAATCTGCGGCGCATTTCCTGATTATCTTCACTCATGAAAATGAATATAGAAAAATTTTGTCAAGCCATAGCCAGCCTTCGCCATTTAGCCGAATATAGCCATTTCTATCCAATTTAAGCCATTTTTTCTCTATAAAAGGCTTTGCTTTTTTCATATCAAATTCTTTCCCAAATTCTCTCTCATAGTCTTTCAAGGGCAAACCTTCCCTTGTTCTCAAAGAGAGCCAAACGGCTTCCATTTCCTTGCCTTCTGCGCTTGGGATGTCTTCTGTTAAGCCGCTTTGCGGGCAACCGTTCATAACCCATTTTTTCCAAGGAGCATATTTCCCCTCAACATAGCTGCGAATTCCGTTCAAATAACTATGAGCCGAGGGACCTGCACCCAAATAAGAACCCCTTTTCCAGTAAACTTGATTATGCTTGCTCTCGTGACCATGCAAGGCAAAGTTTGATACTTCGTATCTATCCAGCTTGGCTTTGCTTAAAATTTTCACCGCTTTTAAATACATTTCGGGGTATAGGTCTTCTGGCTGGGGAGGGAGTTTTTTCCCTTTTTCCAAAGCAAGTCCGTAAAAACTTATATGCTTTGCCCTTAGGCTTACTAGGGTTTTAACATCGCTCAAAAAATTTTTCACGCTTTGGTTTGGCAAACAAAACATCAAATCACAATTACCAGTGCCAAAAGCTGAATTTAACTTTTCAAAAGCTGCCAAAGCTGTTTTCGCCGAATGCTCTCTCCCAAGCATTTTCAATAAATTATCATTCAAACTTTGAATTCCAAGGCTAAAGCGGTTTATTCCAAATTCCAAAGCTATATTTATTTTTTCTTCGCTAACCTGCTCTGGGTTCCATTCCATTGAAAATTCTTTTAGTTCTTTTTTTCGCAAACCCTGCTTTTGCAAGCCAGTAAGCAATTTCCGCAAATTTGCTGCACTCAAAACAGAGGGAGAACCGCCACCCAAATATGCTGTTTCAAAATTTGCAAGCCCATCTTTTGCCCTTGCTTCCAATTCCCTCAAAACCAAATCCACATATTCACTATGCAGCCTCTCCGGTACAGGCATTGCGCAAAAATCGCAGTAGCCACATATAGAAGCACAAAAGGGAATGTGAATGTAGAGAGATGGCATATTATATTTTCAACTCCGCCACAAATATATTTTTGTTCCGCAAAGCAGCTTCGCTTAACTTAACGGAATCTTTTTCTGTTATAACTATGGGCAAGCCTTGTTTCAAGGCTTGGGTTGCCATTTTTTGAATATTTTTTGAATGGTCTTTGCATTTTATTTTTTTTGCAATGGAGTATTTTTTTTGCAGTCCTTCAAAAAATCTGTGGGGACGTGCTATGCCTGCAAGGGCTATTATCTTTGAATTTTCTGACAAAATTTCTCCGCAATAATTTTTTGGTTTTTCCATTCTAAAAACCACATCAGCTGTTTTCGCCTCATCTTCCCATTCCATTGCGCATTTTTTAACGCAAGCAATTTCTGGATGGTCGCTCCACAGACTGCGACAATTTCCGCAGGGAATAATATCAAATAAATTTTTTGCTCTTTCACCCCAACTCAGGCAAACCCAAAATGCGTGGCTAAGTCTGCGGTCTTCCAAGCCATCATCGCTGATTAAAACATCATATTTGCCATCCAATTTTTTGCAAAGTTCAAAGCGATTTCCAGTAAAAACCTCAAACCCTTTTTTTTCAAACCACAAATTTTCATCTCCCGTATTTTTGCACAAAATAGCAATGTTAAAACCCCGTGCCTTTAATTCTTTTGCAAAAAAAGCCACGTATGGCGTTTTTCCCGCTCCACCCGCGAGCAAACTTCCAACGCCTATGAGCGGAGTTTTGAAATAAGTTTTCTTTTTAGGTGCAAGCCGCGTTTTGGAATCTATCAAATAGCCAAACCGCCAGAGCGTAGCGAGAAAAAGGGATATGAGGTTCATTTTTTTATAATATAGGAAACGAAAAAATTAGACGCAGCAAAATAATTTCTATATTTAAACATGGATTAACCAACATGGAGGTTCGTATGAACAGAGTTAGATTTCTTGTAAAAATCGCAATGCTTGTGAGCATTTTCGCTACTTTAACATTCACAGTCAGTTGCTCAAGCGACAAAGACGACAAAGGTAGCGATGGAAAATGGTGCGTAATAGGTCAGGGTGAAGGTCAAAGGTGTGCTGAAATAGGTGCAAGGTATAAAGCCGACATGGATCCCAATCAGCAAAAAATGACAGAAGCAGTCTGTAATTTTTATGGAGAAAATGCTTCAATACAAAAAGAAAAGCCAAGCGATTGTATAGTTATAACCGAATAATTCGGTTTAGGTTTCTTTTTTGCCCATAGTGCAATCTTCGAATTTTGAGGCTTGCACGATGGCGACTGGAATAGAAAATCTCAACCTTCACCCTTCTTCTTAAACACAAACGAACTTATAAACAGCAACGATATTCCTATCGTCACCCATGAATCGGCTAAATTAAACGTGGGCCAGCGTTCAAAAATAACGTCAAAGAAAATCACATCTATAAAATCCACCACCTTGCCTATGCGCAGGCGGTCGCAAAAATTCCCAGCCGCGCCCGCTATAATGAGGACAATGCCGAGCTTAGACAGATAATCCTGTTTGTGCAATCCTCTGAAAAACCAAATTGCCGCTATGCAAGCTATAACCGTTAAGGTTCCAAAAAATATGGTTGGCGAGAGCCAGGGTAGAATGCTTTGCGGTTTCATGGAGAATGCAGCATTTTCGTTATAGACAAGGGTGAAGCGGAGAAGATCGCCTATAATGGGCACACTCCAACCTAAGAGATGAGAGTCTGCCCATAGTTTTGTTGCTTGGTCTAAAATCAAAGCGACTATGGCTATTATTGCGTAAATGTAGGTTTTCATCACTATCCCATAACAACTTCAACAATGTGCTTATTGCCGGGCAAAATGGGAAGCACATTGCCTTCAATAGCCTTGCCGTCTATGGTAACCGATTTCACCCCTTTGCTTACGCCACTGGGGTTTTTCACGGAAATTTCATAAACTGCGTCTCGGAATTTGCGGCTAACGCTGAACTCTTTCCAGACTTTTGGAATGCAGGGGTTAATAGACAATCCTTTGAATGTAGCCTTTATGCCCAAAATATATTGGGTTGCGGCTTGATATGTCCAGGAACTTGTTCCGCTTAACCACGCATTGCGCGCCAAGCCGAATTGCTTGTGCTCGCTGCCCAAAATGTTTTGCGGGTAGCAATACGGCTCAGATTCAAATTCGCTTATTTTGCCGTTGTTCTTTTCTGCCGGATTTATTTGGCTGTAATACTGAAAGGCTCTGTCGCCATTTCCAATTATGGTTTCGGCTATCATAATCCAGGGATTCGCGTGGAGGAATATGCCGCCGTTTTCCTTTGCTCCGGGAGGGTATGTTGAAACACCGCCAACGTGCGGGTCAAAACCGTTGTAGCCGGGCCAGGAAAGTTTAATTCCATTTTTGGTGTTCAGCAGTTTATTAACGCTATTGAGTGCCGTTTTAGCATATTCTTCGGAAGCAATGCCGCTAATCACAGGCCAGCTCTGACCGAGCGAGTCTATTTTGTTGTACTGATTTTTTGACGAACCTAGCGGCTCACCTTTTTCATCGAACCAACGCACATACCACTCGCCATCCCAAGCGGTTTTATTCACTTGCGCTTTGATTTCCTCGTACCAGTTTTTGTATTGCTCTACCAGTTCTTTATCATCAACGGCTTCGCAAATATCAATCATTTCTAACAAGGCTTTTGCAAAAAGATTTGCGTTGAAAAGGGATTCCGCTCCCGTTGGCAAATTAACAGTATCGTTCCAATCTGCAAAACCTAAATGCGGAATGCCGTGCGTTCCTCTATCGTTCCAGGAGAATGCAAGGCTGCGTTTTAAATGTTCCAGCACTGTGCCTTTTTCCCTAGCCTCTAATTCTTTCTTTTTGTTATAGAATGGGATTTCTTTTTTAAGGAATTCCAAATTTCCAGTTTCTTTCAAATAAGAAGCAACGGTTAAAACAATCCACAAATGGTCATCGCCATAGTATTTTGGACGGTCTTCTTTTTCGCGTGAATCGCCTTCGTTTGCTTCCATTGTGCTTGGGAAGTATTGGTGCATTGCATTGCCACCCTCTAATTGAACGGAGAGCAAATTTTCTGCGAGCACACGTGCTTCCTCTGGCATGTGGCTCATAACGCCTAGCAAATCTTGGCTGGAATCGCGGTAGCCAATTCCGCGGTCGCTGCCAAAACCGAGCTGATATAAACTCAAATAACGGCTCCAATTTTTTGTGGTATGGCACTGGCGCGGGTTATGTACATTAATCATTGAGTTAAAGCTGGCATCTGGTGTTTTAACCTGCAAAGCTGCCAAATAGTGTTTCCAAAAATCTGCGAGGTCTGCGAATGCTTTGTCCACATTTTTAAGGTCGCGATATTTTTTGA
>Ga0268262_10005503_pt1 | contig 12538 bp, 11 predicted proteins | sample TergutNc150P3_FD_190354 | JGI IMG/M metagenome (GOLD analysis project Ga0268262, IMG submission 190354) | Nasutitermes corniger P3 segment gut microbial community from laboratory colony in Florida, USA - Nc150 P3 (SPAdes) (version 2) | ecosystem: Host-associated > Arthropoda: Insects >... | reverse complement strand
TAAACACACAAAAAACGAGAGATAACATATAAAAACCAATCGCAATGAAACATAACAAATAACATGCAACAAAAAACAACGCATAAATTTCAGCCTTGTATACTATAATTTTGGCGAGAATTCAGGTTTAAGGGTGAGTTGTTTGTGTGTTTTCCAAAAGCTATAAACGTGGATTGTTGACTATTTTATTTTTATTAGGTGAAAAATTTGGGTTTAAGGGATTTCCTTGAGTTGCTTCAGAAAAGTGGGGAGTTAACTAGAATTGCGGAGCAGGTGTCTACGGAGTATGAGTTGGCAGGTGTAATTGACGCGTTAGGTGAGCGGCCTGTCTATTTTGATAATGTTACAGAATCTGCTGTTCCTGTTGTTGCGGGTCTTGTTTCTTCTAAAGAGCTTATTTGTCGTGCTCTTGGTATAACTAGGGAGCAGTTGTTGCCAAGGCTTTCCTCGGCTATTGAGGGGCCTGTTGCACCAAGTTTGGTAAAAGATGCGGCTTGTCAAGAGGTTGTCTATACCGGCGAGGATGTTGATTTAGCCAAGTTGCCTATTATGCGTTATACTGATAAGGATGGCGGAAAATACATAACGTCCGCGGTTTCTATTGTGAAAGATCCGCAGACGGGTAAGCAAAATATGTGTTTTCATCGTCTTATGTTTAAGAATAGGAATCATTTCATTGCTCGTATTGTTGAGAACCGTGGAACGGATAGTATATTGAAGAAAACCGGCGGTGAGCTTGACATAGCCATATGTGTGGGTAACTCTACAGCGGTGCTTCTCGCAGCGGCTACTTCTCTTCCACATGGTGTTGACGAGTTAGGTATGGCTAATGCTCTTGAAAGGACAGATGTTGTTAAATGTAAAACTGTTGACATTAACGTTCCCGCAGACTCAGAAATTGTTTTTGAAGGCAAAATTACCAATGAAAAAGCGTCTGAGGGGCCTTTTCTTGATCTAACAGGCGTAGTTGATCGCATACGTCAACAACCGGTAATTGGAATTAACTGCCTAACTCACCGTAAAAACCCTATTTATCAAACTATTTTAGCGGGTAAAAATGAGCATAAATTTTTAATGGGCATGCCTAAAGAACCGACAATTTACAATGAAGTAAACAAGGTATGCCAATGCAAAGACGTCTACATAACCCCTGGTGGCTGCAGTTGGCTGCATGCAGTGGTGCAAATTCATAAAACAAATGCGGATGATGGTAGAAAAGCTATTTTTGCTGCTTTTGAGGGACATAAATCATTAAAGCATATAGTTGTTGTTGATGAGGATATTAACATTTATGATCCTCATGATGTTGAATGGGCAATTTCAACTCGTTTTCAAGCTGATAAAAACTTGATTGTACTATCTAATCAGTCTGGTTCAAGTCTTGATCCCTCTGGAGATTTATCTGAGGGTAAAAAGGCTACAACAGCAAAAGCAGGCATTGACGCTACAACACCCCTTTTAACTACGGGGAAGGGTTTTAAAAAAGAAGAATATCTAAAAGTTGACTTAAAAAAGTATGTGATGTAACATGGAGTTAACTACACAAGAACAGGCAATGTTAAACGGTGAGGAAGGCTATGCTGTACGTAAAAGCATGGAAATTCTAGTGGTACTTGGCGAAATTTTTGAAGCAAAAAACCTAATAGACGTTAGCAGCGTCCAAGTCGCCGGCGTCTCTTACCACAATTTAGGTGACGCAGGCCTAGAATTTTTAGCTTCCTTAGCCAAAGATGGCAAAACCAAAGTTTTAACCACCCTAAACCCTGCAGGCATGGATCTCGAAAACTGGAGGCAGCTGGGTATTTCTGAGGAATTTGCAAAAAAACAAAACCTCGTAATAGACGCCTTCCAACGCATGGGCATCCTAGTCAGCTGCACATGCACACCCTACTTAATAGGCAACCTCCCCCTATACGGCGAACACGTAGCCTGGTCAGAGAGCAGCGCCGTAACATTTGCCAACGCGGTCTTAGGCGCACGCACAAACAGAGAAGGCGGCCCGTCCGCATTAGCAGCTGCATTCGTAGGAAAAACACCCTGCTATGGACTACACCTAAACGAAAACCGCGCCCCCGACATACATGTAAAAATTGAAACAAAACTAGGTCAACTATCTGACTGGGGCGCACTAGGCTACGCGTTAGGCAAAAAAGCTGAAAACAAAATCCCCTACATAACGGGCATAAAAACCGCTCAGCTAGATGAGCTTAAAAATTTTTGTGCCTCAACAGTCACCTATGGCACTAAACCCCTATTTTACATAAAAAACATAACACCAGACGCAGAGCAACAAACAATACCCAAAGAAACAATAACCATAGAAGACTGCGACATAAAAAACGCCTACGACAACATCAACGATAACATAGATGATATAGACTTCATATGCGTTGGATGCCCACACTGTTCAATTAAAGAAATCCAAGAAATAGCCGACCTAATACAAAACAAAAAAGTCAAACAAGGCGTAGAATTATGGGTGGCAACATCCCGGACAGTAAAACAGCTCGCAGACAAACGCGGCTACACCACAACTATTGAAAACGCAGGAGGCAAATTCGCATGCGACACCTGCATGGCCGTCGCCCCACTAAAAGGCAGATTCAACGCTTTAGCTACAACCTCAGCTAAGGGATGCTTCTATTCAAGACAAAACCTTATGAAAACCAAAATGGGCAGCATGAAAAAATGCATTGAAGCAGCGGTGAGCGGAAAATGGAACAATTAAAAGGAAGAATAATATACAAAGGAAAAACCGAAGGCGAAGCCCTCGTCACAAGTATGCCTATAAGCTTCTACGGCGGCGTAGACCCTAACACAGGCATAGTGCTCGAAAAAGGACACGAACTAGAAGGCATAAGCATCAAAAACAAAATCCTCATATTCCCCCAAGGAAAAGGCAGCACCGTCGGCAGCTACACACTATACCGCATGAAAAAAAATAACACAGCCCCCATAGGACTAATAAACAAAGAAACAGAAACAATAGTCGCCGTCGGAGCCATCATAAGCGAAATCCCATTCGTAGACAAAATAGACATAACAAAAATCAAAACCGGAAACAAAATCCTCATAGAAAACGAAAACATCACAATTCTATAACTTTTTCCAGTTTCATATTTTAAACGCTACCTTATATTCTGTGAATAACTAGAAAATGCTTGAATTGACCTGTAATAAGTACATTAGACTTCTTGCATAACTATGTCTCTTGTTCGTAGTTACAGATGCCTGCAATAAGATTGAATCGTAGCCCAAAGCGTTTGCGCCTATTACGATAACGATCCGACACAATCTTAAACCGTTTTACCAAACCAATCACCTGCTCATTTAACACCCGCTCACTAGAAACCTTGCGATCAAATTCTTTATCGACAATAGTTAACGGTTTTTTCTTACTACACTTTATCGGAAGCACTAAAGTAACATGAAACTTTTGAATACCAATATACCCAGCATCCACAACTACCTTAATTTTAGAATCAATTTTTAATTTTGACTCTTTAAACAATCTAAAATCGTGACACCTGCCATTAGCAAAAGACATACAAACTATTTTGCCATCGAGCTTTGCTTACAACCACCTGTGTCTTTATGGTGTGCCGCGTTTTCTTGCCGCTATAGTATCTTTTTTTGCTTTTTTTAGGCCGCTCAACTGGCGACTCTGTAGCATCAATGAGGTCGTGTTCTAAACTTAAGTTTTAAAAGTGTGGTGATGCATACATTAGTTAGTAAAAAAGATTTTGTGCGTTATGGTAACAACGGAAATAATGTGTCCTCACTGTGGATGAAATAAAATTAGAAATGCAGGAAAAATAATAAAAAACCACGCTACTTTTGCAATAATTGTAAAAAAACATTCTACACAAAATACACCTATAACGCATGGAAACCACAGGTTCGTAAAAAAAGTCTTAGCCTGGGCAGCAGACGACGCAGGAACACGCACAACTGCAAGACAAGAAAAAATCCACCACGACACCGTCACCTCCATTCTAAAAAAACAAAAAACAAGATAACAAACATCAACGAAACCTTTTTCAAAACTCACAAAAAAGCAAAAATAAACATAGAACTTGATGAAATATGGTCGTTTGTGGGCGACAAGTCTCATCAGTGCTGACTTTGGTGGACAATTGACCATCATCATTAGGGGTTCCGGTTGCGTTCTGGTTTGGTGGTAGGGATGCGGAAAATTTTAAGATGTTGCAAACACTCCTTGCACCGCTTAACATAGTTATGTATTATGTTGATGGAAATTGGGCTTATGTGAATAACATTGTTGCTGGAGTATTGATGGTGAGTAAGCGGTTTACGCAAAAGATTGAGTGTAAGTATCTTTCTCTTAGGACGTGGTGTTCTGGGTTGGTGTGAAGGGGGATTCGTTTTTCAAAAAGTGATGAGATGCATAAAATTGCTGTTAGATACACAATTAACACACGAATATTTGGAAGAAAACCAATCATTACATAAGTTTAGGACATGGCCAAAAGAACTGGATAGTTCTGTTTGAAGTAGTAAAATGAGTAACATATTTGTAGTTAGGGCAACATTACTTTTTATGGTTAATTGCTAGGGCTTTTAACTCTTAAAATGTATAGTTGGAAAAAATAGATGGGAATTAAAGAGAAAAATAAGCTCATCGTTTTCGATGTTGAAGGAGTTTTAGTTCCTAAAAACATGTTTTTTTTCCAAATGGGTCGAAAGCTTGGCTTTTTTGTTTTAATGCAAATTTTGTTATACAGATGTCTTTATGATTTAGGGATCTATTCTCTTGATGCCTCTCTTAAACGGGTTTTTAGAAAGTTTAGAGGGCAGAAAATGGAGACTTTGCAGTGTGTTTTTGATAAAATCCCGGACACGTCAAGGTTGCAGAGTTTGTTTGCACATATAAAAGAGAAAAATTATAGTATAGCGATTATTAGTTCAAGTTTGCCTACAGGTATTGTTAAGCGTTTAGCGGATTGTTTAGGTGCTGATTACGCGTTTGGTATTGATGTTGGCATTAACGCTGCTGGTGAGATAACGGGTGAGGTGAGTGGTGAGACTATTGAAATTAAGGGTAAGTTGAAGATTTTACAAAAAATATTAGCTCTTGAGGGGTTAACTTTGCGTGATTGCACCATAGTTGCTAGGGATCGCAGTAATCGTTGTCTGTTCACGGAAGATGTTAAGAAGGTTGGGTTTAATCCTAATTTTATTATCCGGATAAAATCGGATTATGTTATAATGAGTAAACTTTCAAGTGTTCTATCCATTTTGAGTGAGGGACAGGATAGGCGGTCTTTTCCGTCTGTTAATGATTTTATTCGAGAAAATATTCATGCTGCAGGTATCATTATGCCGATATTGGCGCATATAATTGATGTTCTTCCTGTGGCTATTTTTATTGGGGTGTTATCAATTGTGTATTTTGTATCTGAGGTTGCACGGTTATATGGTAAGAGTTTGCCGCTTATCTCAACGATAACGCGTCATGCTGCGTCGCAGTCAGAGCTTTACGGTTTTGTTGCCGCACCGTTATTTTACGCGTTTGGGATTCTTTTTACCTTGCTGGTTTTTCCATATCCAGTGAGTGCAGCGGCGATTGCGATATTTACATTAGGTGATAGTATAGCTTCAATTTTTGGAGGCACCATAGGTATTAGGTTGCCGTTTAATAAGGGTAAAACGTTAGAGGGTTCTCTTTCAGGTTTTGTTTTTGCGTTTTTAGCAAGCAGCTTATTTGTTGCACCTTGGATCGCAGTCGTGGGGGCCGCAGTTGCCATGTTTGTTGAATATTTACCTGTGTCTATAAATGATAATGTTTTAATTCCTATAGTAACAGCAGCAGTATTAATGCTATTAATCTGATTGCTGCAGGTTATTTTATGGTTTTTGGATCTAGCATTGCCTGTTTTTGTTGGTGGCTTAATTTTTTTATTTCGCGTTCACGTTTCATAGCTAAGCTGCGAGAAGGGTGTTCTTCAGAGTACACTAACTTTTGTGGTTTGTGAATTTTAGTATATCTTGCCCCTTTACCAGTTTTATGTAACTGTATTCTTGCTTCTAGGTCTTTTGTGGAACCTGTGTAAAAGCTTCCATCATTACAAAGCAGCATGTAGACATAAAACAAGCTGTTACTGCTCCAACCTGTGGCATATAGGGGTTTTATGAAAAAATAATGAAGAGGGTTATTGAACGATTTCGATGCGTCGTTTACCGCGTGACATGCCAGAGGTTCGGATTTTGCCGCTGACTTCTAAACTGAGCAATAAATCGTTAAAGTCTTTGAATCCTAAGTCGTCAAATTCGCTACTCAATTGGTTAAAAAGTTCATCATCTATTAAGTCGCCTTTTTTTCCTAGGATTTCTAGGAGGACGAAATTTGCAGGGCGGGTTTTCCAAGTTTTAATTTGTGGCATAGCGTTTCAACTTCTCCTAAATTACAGGTGTTGCTGACTTTTGTACTTGACGGATACTTTGCATGAAATTCTTGTACCATTTCTCCATATCAGGTGTAGTTGACGGCCGTATTTCCTCCATGGTGACCTGGAAGTCCTTCATTGTTATCTTTTGAGCGTTAACATCTTGACGCAACGCGTACATTGCTGCTTCACGACATAGAGACTCAATATCAGCTCCACTACAGTGTTTAGTCATAGCTACAAGTTGATTCATATCAACATCTGGGTCAAGGGGCATATTATTTGTGTAAAGTTTGAGGATTTGCATTCGGCTTGCATCATCAGGTCCTGGCACATATATTAAGCGGTCAAAGCGTCCAGAGCGGATAACAGCTGGGTCTATCATGTCAGGACGGTTAGTAGCAGCGATAACTACTACATCATGCAAATTATTTAGACCATCTATCTCTGTTAACAGTTGACTAATTACCTGCTCAGAAACACCGCTATTATCATAATCTGCACTACGTTTAGGAGTTAAAGCGTCAGTTTCATCAAGAAACACAATTGCCGGAGCAGCCATACGTGCTTTACGGAAAACTTCACGTATAGCCTTCCCTGATTCACCAACCCATTTACTGAAAATTTCAGACCCCTTAATGGATATAAAGTTAAATTCACTTTCAGTTGCAACAGCGCGGGCAAGCAAAGTTTTACCACACCCAGGCGGACCATATAAGAGAATGCCTTTTGGTGCACGTATACCTAATCGGGTAAATCTTTCAGGGTTCTTAATGGGCCATTCAACAACTTCTTGGAGTTTCTGTTTAACTTCATCAAGACCTCCGACGTCGCTCCAGTGGACTGTAGGGACTTCAATGTAGACTTCTCGCATAGCTGTTGGGGTAACTTCTTTGTAGGCATCTGTAAAGTCGTCCATTGTTATCTGCATTTTTTCTAAAACGTCAGGAGGTATACGTTCTTCTTCGAGGTTAATATGAGGTAGATATCGTCTTAACGCTTTCATGGCAGTTTCGCGGCTTAGGGCAGATAGGTCAGCGCCGGTATAGCCGTGTGTCATAGCTGAAAGCTTGTTTAAATTAACATCTTCAGCTAGAGGCATGCCGCGTGTGTGAATTTGGAGAACTTCATGTCTACCATTTGTGTCAGGAACGCTTATCTCAATTTCTCGGTCAAACCGTCCAGGTCTACGTAGAGCAGGGTCAAGGGCGCTTGGACGGTTAGTTGCTCCAATGACTATAACGTTTCCTCGTCCTCCAAGTCCATCCATAAGAGTGAGGAGTTGTGCAACGACTCGGCGTTCAACTTCGCCTGTGACTTCTTCACGTTTCGGTGCTAAACTGTCGAGTTCATCGATAAATATGATACTTGGAGCATGTTGTTGTGCTTGTTGGAATATTTCGCGTAATCGTGCCTCAGATTCTCCATAAAATTTGCTCATGATCTCGGGACCATTAATGCTATAAAAGCTAGCCTCTGACTCTGACGCAACGGCGCGGGCAAGCAAAGTTTTACCACACCCAGGTGGACCATGTAGCATGACTCCTTTTGGTGGTTCAATGCCAAGTCGTTGGAAAAGTTCAGGATGACGGAGGGGTAATTCTACCATTTCTCTGACGCGTCGAATCTCTTCATGTAAACCGCCGACATCTTCATAAGTTGTGCGTGACAAGCCTTTGCCTTCAGGTGCAGGCTCATTTAATATTGTTAAGCGTGTTTCAGCGGTTACCTTTATAATGTCATGTGGTCGTGTTTTTGAAACGTTAAAGGGTATGGCATGTCCTAGCATCATAACCAGAGTGGTGTCGCCTTCAACTAGTGTGCGTTCCATTAGTCGGTTTTTGACGAAATTTGTAAAGTCATCGTCTACATTTAAGCGCATATCTACAGGTGCTAAGGTGAGGCTTATGGCAGATTTTACTTTTGCAGATTTTATAACAACAAATTCGTTTATAGCTACTCCACTGTTTTTGCGGGTAAATCCGTCAATTCGGATAAGATCACGGTTTTGGTCTTCGCTATAGGCTGGCCAAGCGATAGCACTTGTAGTTCGTTTATTGATAATTTCTATAACATCCCCAGCGCTTATACCAAGTTTTTGCATTGCCCGTTGATCAATTCGAGCTATACCCCTTCCTACATCTCTTTGTCTTGCATCTCCAACACGTAATTGAACTTCACTCACACTAAAACTCTCCATAATTGACAGAGCATTATAAACTTGTTCAAAAGAACAATGTACCTATATAAACTTTAAAGCAAAACAGACCTAAAAAACAACAGAAAAACAATAGCAACCCTATAGAAAGATTTATGCGTAAAAATTAAATGACAAATCAGACTGCGCAAAAACGCTAAAAAGATTTTGTTAAACACTGTACATAGTGCGCATTTATTTCTGCGCCACTATATGTTGTGGTCTTGGCTAATTTTGTCAGAATTATTGCGCAGTCCAAAATAGCAGGTTAAAAAGAATGTGAACTATTAGACGGTTATAGATTCTAAAACTAGCCTTGTTGTTGTTACATCTACTTCTACTATTCTAACGTTTTGATATTCTTTTGAACCGCCAATAATATTTTTTACTGTAACAGTGCTGCCTTCAACTTTAGCGTATATTACGTCACTGAAAACTTTTTGCCCATCCAAAATAATGTTAAATTCACACATTACATGTTCACATATAAAGAAAAACTGGTTTTCCTATAAATAAGTACTCCAACTGAAAATAACTTTTCACAACTAAAAAACAGGATAACTATAATACAAGGTCAGCAATCAGATAAATGTATTTGATTTACTAAGGTGTAATAGACCTTAGACTTTATTCTTTTTGAGATTTTAGCACGGGTTGTTGTGTGTGTTTTTTGAGATTTAGTATTACCGTTGTAAATCTATTTCGTCTTAGCTGGTGACGCTGTTGTAGACTCTTATTAGAGGCTCTAACAGATGTAACGAAACAGAATTTCCATGTAAATATGCGAACTTTACAAACACAACAACAAATACACACAAATTTATGTGCCAAACACCAACAGCAACACGGAAAAATAGCAGCTCACACCCGCCCTCAAAAGTTTACAACTGTAAAACTAATAAAAAAGCCAATCACAAATCAGCTAATGCATACTATCTCTTTGACTTTAACCATGTCCATTAATTAGAAGGCGAAATTATTTTGTGGAAAGACAACAGCAAAAAAAGAAAAAAGGTAGTTGTTTACTTCTTTCTGAAAATTAAGAAGCATAGAACCATTGCAACAATTATGGCGATTGCTGCGCAGATGACTGCATATAGTACGGTATTGTTTGCATTATTGCCTGGACCCTCAGCGACTGTAAAGTATGCTGTTGCATATGAGCTACCATATGACTCATCACCTTCAAAAGTTGCCGTAACAGTGTACAATCCTGGAACATCAGGAACCCAACCATCGTATGCATAAGTACCACTATAGCCATCAGAAGTAATAGTAGTTATCCGGTAAGAGTTACCATTTGGATCAACTACATCCAGTAACACGGGAACACCGACCATTAGCACATCATCGTTAACACCGCCAATTGACACCTGCATATGCAAATGTTCCATCAAAGCTGCCATAGACTCCTTAGAAACACAAGGAGCACCAGCCTGAGCCGGAGATAAATCAAGAACCGCACCAGTCAAAAGCACTGGCTGACCTAATGTTACAGCTAACTGTGGAGCGGAGATGGCAGTTTCACTTAAGCCTCTGCCAAAAGTGTACATAACACCCTCTCGTGTAGCCAATGTCATGTATTCAGCAGCTACAACAATACCGCCACGTCTCAGGAAGATACCACCCGACATTCCTATGGACCATATTTCTTCACCTGTAAAGACATCAATACACACTGTTGGTGCTCCTCTGAAGTAAGGTACATCTGGTGTATGTTCTTGACTGTATGCATATAATTTTCCATCTACAACGAAAGAACCTATGACAAATGGATAAACTGTTTGTCCATTGCGACCAGTATATGGTGTTTCGAAGGGCGGCGCGTCTTTTTCAAACTTCCAATTGATGTTACCGCTACTCCAGTCTATTGCATATATTCCTGTTTGGGCGCTCCAAAATATTTGTCCATACGCTGATGTTGTAGAATACGCACCCCAACCAGGTTCATCCCACGGATAGTCTAATGTTTTAGTTCGCCACGCTTCATTGCCTGTCTGCAAGTCAAATGCTATACAGGAACCTTTAGCCGAGATTACAGCTAGTTTTCCATGATCGGCCAGATTAGCTGAATTACTGTATATTGGTTCATCAATAGTCTTGTTCCAAAGAAGTGTACCAGTCTTTAAATTAAAAGCGGACAAAGTCATTCCAGTGTATATACCACCTTGTGATATGCTTGTTACCGTACAACCTATCCCCACATTCCAATCAATCATGCTAGCTGTAGGTAGAGCGTTTCGTGCATACGTTGTATTACTCACTACACGGCTAGCAAAATTGGTTGAACTACCTGTTGTTGTCCAGTTGATTAAGCGGTATCTTTCTGCGCCAGCATCAACACCAAGATCCTGAATACCCAACACATAACCATTCATATAATAAGTTCCACCACTACCAGTCATAGGAGCAATAGAGATATTATAAAGCATAACTCCGCTATTTGGATTGTATTTTATTAGATATCCATTACTTATGGACATAATCAATGGGTTAGATGGTTTGATTTGCTCGCCTGGAACGACTCCGCTTGTTCCACCGTATTCAATAAGATTAGGCGCTGATTCCCCAGCGTATAATGGTCTTTCCCAGTACACTTCGCCAGTACGTATATCATAACACTCCCAATATGTTTGCATTCCTGGGCCATCGGTAGCAGGTTTTGCGAGAGTATGATAAGCTCGTCCCATCAAAACAATAGAGGGCGTCATTTGCCAATCAGCCGTTATTGAAGCAGGTGTACTGATAGTATCCGTATTTATGCTAGATGCGCCACCAAAATCGCCGCCCATAAGACCGCCCATTTGATATGTACGTTTCCATACAATGTGTGCAGATTCAGGTCCCGAAACCCAAGGAGTAAAACCATATGCAGAATTATATGTTGGATTAGTATTAGGATAGTAAAAATCCCACAACCCAGTTTTATCGTATGGACCATCACCCCACCAAGGATAGCTCCCTATAATTGGCCACCACTCACGATGCTCTTCACCAATAGGCCATGACCAATAGTCCGTAGGCAAAGGTGATCCTGACCAACTAGAAACCATATCGTTTTGTACATGAACGGTTACCATTCGTGCAGATGCTGACTTAATTGTGACACCATCAGCATAAACTGTGCCGCCAGTAGTAGCAGTAGTTAATTTTCCATCAATGTATCGTCCAGGAGCAAAATATTCACCAGGATAATCAAACGTTATCGTCCAGTCACCCACTTGATTAAAGAACCCCGGCATCCAGTTAGTACCATCTGCAACATAAGAATCCACGTGGTATACTTGCGATTTTCCAGCAGGATCAGTTATTGTTATCGTGTAATTATGGTATTGACGACCAGCACCAGGTGCAGGTGTCATCCAAAAATTAATTAAAAGCTCTTGCTCTAAACCTATTGTAGTAGGTCTAGCACTAAGAAAAGCCTTAACATCCGCAACATACTCTTGTTGTGCGTTACTTGACGTACTTACTTGCATCAACACAAAAGTAGAAGTCATCAACAGAACTGCGACAAACAAAGAAAGTGATTTATCTCTAAAATTTCTAATTTTTCATTTCCTCCATAACAAAATAGACCTCCTCATAATTAATAAACAGTTTGATGTGCTTATTTTGGTAGAGCTGGTTAGTATTACAGTTGTAAACGTTTTTTGTGTCAGTGGTACAACATTGCAGTAATTTGATGACTTCTTCGCCAACATATCCAATACCTAACAACTTTTACAGTCCGAACAATACGCCCATAAAACCAAAAAAGCACCCCAACATCACCCTTACTTAAACGCACAAACCGCGCTTTTTTTAAACTCCACCAAACTACAAGACACCAGACTACATTAGACTTCTTGCATAACTATGTCTCTTGTTCGTAGTTACAGATGCCTGCAATAAGATTGAATCGTAGCCCAAAGCGTTTGCGCCTATTACGATA
>Ga0268262_10005502_pt1 | contig 12542 bp, 8 predicted proteins | sample TergutNc150P3_FD_190354 | JGI IMG/M metagenome (GOLD analysis project Ga0268262, IMG submission 190354) | Nasutitermes corniger P3 segment gut microbial community from laboratory colony in Florida, USA - Nc150 P3 (SPAdes) (version 2) | ecosystem: Host-associated > Arthropoda: Insects > Digestive... | reverse complement strand
AATAATATAAATTCTTTCTTTTTTTTATATATATTAGAGTCATAAATATATAAGTTAAAGGTTATATGGTAGAAAAATGAAAACTGATGACCCGACCCTCTTTTTTGAGTCATTTTTTGACACAAGCAAGCGACATTCTTGCTTTAGGCGGCATGGATGCCGCTGTTATCATGCTTTAGCTGAAGTTTTTACGCAGTAAAAACTTCGTGAATAAAAAATGACAGGCGGTCATTTTTTATTCAGGGGGCGTGTGCGTCCCCAAATTTGAAACTTTTTGTTGTATATAGATTTTTTTTCTGTCAAAAAAAGCCGATTATTCGCCTGTTTGTTTACCCAATTAAAGGGGCGCACGGGGGAACCACTTAAACGAAAAAAGCGAATTATATAAACAAGCCGTCTTTCGATGCGGCTTTTTCTTTTTAAAGACTATCGTAAGTATAAGGCAAAATACCTGATAAAAAGCCAACTTACTTATACGTTGATGGGGTAAAAAAGCTAATATTCCAATTTATTATCTATATTGTTCCAATTTTATATATATGCTATAATCTTTCTATAAAAAGCAATGATTTTATTGAATTTTGAGGGAAAATAGCAGATATGGCATCAATAATTGACAATAGAAACAAAACAATGCTCGAATCCTTAACAAACTCATTAAAAGAGGCGGAAAGTGTAGATATAATAACGGCTTTTTTTTATTTTTCTGGCTTTAATGCGCTGGCAAATGTACTAAAAGATAAAAAAATTCGTGTCCTTATAGGTAAATCCATTGACCCTGAATTTATTAACCAATTATGTACTTTAGTTAATGAAAATCCAAATGAAAGTTTAGAGCCTTTTACAAAACGTGGTTATTCACGATTGAGCAATTTACAAAAAAAGAAATTATATATCGATAGCTTTATAGATTTATTTAATAAGTCAACATTATCTAAAGAGTTTGATGATACAGAAAGTCAAACGGTTTTTAAAATGTTCTTGGACAAAATGAATGACGGCTCTCTCGAAATCAGACTTACAAACGATGATAATCATGCAAAAGCTTATATTTTTACTAATAAACCAAAACCGGATACATTAAATTTAGAAGAAGAAAAAGGTGTTGTTTTCATGGGTTCTTCAAACTTTACTTATAATGGACTTCTTGGGCAAGGAGAAATGAACGAAAGATTTACTAACAATGAAAAGTATGATGAATATAAAAACAGATTTGAAGAATTATGGAATGACAGCAAGGCAATAGATATAAAAATAAATAATGGCAATAACGAATTTGTAGAAGAACTTAAAAAGAATTTATGGTGTTTTGCAAAACCACCTCCATATCATATTTTTGTTCGTATATTATTTGAGTTATATAACTCTATTGATACTTTTAATGTAAAAAATCCAAGCGAAATATCCGGCGGCAAATTTATTAATCTTAAATATCAAATTGACGCAATAAAAATAGGTGTTGATTGTATAAATAAAAATAATGGCGTTATTATTGCTGATGTAGTCGGTCTTGGAAAATCAATTATAGCTTCTGCCATAGCATATAATTTAGATATTCAAAAAACAATAATAATTTCACCACCGCACTTATTAGAGCAATGGAATGAGTATCAGCAGAGTTTTGGTCTGCGAGGCGTGAAAGTTGAAAGCAGCGGAAAAATAGAGGAACTATATTATAATTATTCAACAGACCCTAATCCTATTTTATATATTATTGACGAGGCACATAGATATAGAAATGAATTAACAGATACATACCAATACCTACACCAATTAACACGTTCTAATGCAAACAATAAAGTTATTCTTCTTACTGCCACTCCATATAACAATCGTCCGCAGGATTTATTCGCACTAATAAAATTATTCCAAACACCAAGCCATTCAACAATTAATACTGTAGAAAATTTAGGCACTCGCTTCCGTGAATTAATTGCAAGATATAACAAACTGGAACAAGAAGGTAAAAGAGAACTTACAGAACCGCTTAAAATAGAATTGGAAAAATTAAGTCAGGAATTAAGGCAATTAATTGAACCTGTTATCGTAAGGCGGAGCCGTATTGATTTAATTGAAATCAAAGAGTATGCAGAAGATTTAAAATTACAAGGCATAGAATTCCCCAAAGTAATAGGTCCGGAACTGGTTGAATACGATTTAGGTAATATACGAGACTTATATATTGATACTTTGGAAAAATTAAGCAATAAATTTAATTGTTCACGATATAACCCATCAGCGTATTTAATAGATCATGAAGCATTTATGGTTAAATATGGCGAATTTTTTGAAGAATCTGATATTCAGCTTTTTCAGGCAAACTTGGCAAATTTTGTTAGAAGATTACTTATTATGCGTTTTGAAAGTTCCAAAGCGGCGTTTAAAATAACTCTCGATAATATTCTCTTATCTTATGAAAATATAAAAAAATGGTGGGAAAAAGGATATGTTCCTATCAAGAAGAGCGGCTATTTACCAGACCCCAATGAAGCGGAAATTGAAGAAACAATAAATGAAATTAATGATATGGATACTGAACCGATTGACATAAACAGCATAAAAAAGAAAGCCATACCTATACCAAAAGAATTATTTAAAGATAAATTTATACAAGATGTTGGAAATGATATACAACTATTAACAAATATAAAAAATGATTGGTTTAAAAATGATGAGTTAGGCTATGACCCTAAATTTGAAGAAGTAAGTACACAAATAGATAAATTATTAAAAGAAGATAAAACAAGAAAAATCGTAGTTTTTTCATATTTTGCAGATACAGCTAAATATGTAAAATCATTATTAGAGAAAGACGGATACAGAGTTTTTTTATACACAGGTAGCTCAAAAAAATCTGACAGAAACATTGTTCGTGAAAATTTTGACGCTTCACATACAGGTAATAAAAAAGATGACTACGATATTATTATCGCTACAGACGCATTAAGCGAAGGTTTTAATCTTAACAGGGCAGGTGTAATTTTTAATTATGACATTCCGTATAATCCTACTCGTGTTGTACAAAGAATAGGTCGTATCAACAGAATCAACAAAAAAACTTTCGACAATATTTACATTTACAATTTATTTCCTACGGATATTGGAGAACAAAATACCCTTGTAAAAGGCATATCAACCTTAAAAATGCTGCTAATTAATAATATTGTAGGTAATGATACAAAAACACTTACGCCTGATGAAACTCTTCAAAGTTATTTTAAATCTCAATACGACGATGTTAATACAGAAGAAAAAGAAAAAAGTTGGGATAATGAATTTAAAAATATATATAACTCTATAAAACATAATACAATTTTGAAAAATGATGTTATGAAAATACCGGAAAGAGCGAGAATTGTAAGAAGAAACAACAAAAATTCTGTCGCCGTCTCATTTGCAAAAAGAGGTAATAATGCTTTATTTGCATTAGCACAACCAAATCAAACAACAGCGGAAATTTATGGTGCAGAAGTTGTATTAAATTACTTCAAAGCCGAAATCAATGAAGAAAGTTTTGAATATGACGATGAATTGGATAAGAAATTCATTGTTTTACGAGATGAAATTTCAAAGCCATGTCAAAAAATTAAATTAGATAAAAGAAAAGGCGAAGCGTTAGACAATTTAGAACAACTATTAACCGCTTGCCCTTCTGAAAAAGATTATCTTAATGATTTATTAGATGTTATTAAAACGTATGATGATTTAAGTGATGGAGAATTAAAATACTTATCAAATATTGTTATTAAAATAAGTAACAAAGAAACAATTATTAAAGAATTAAAACAACATATTCCCGAACATTACATAATACAAATAAGAGAAAAAGCGGAAAATGTTGACTCTCAAATAGAAACAATTATGTTCACAGAGGATATACGTAATGATAACAATTAACGAAGCAGAAGAAATATTAAAGAAGGAATATCATCGTGATAACTTTCTATACTTAATAGATAATATTTTATTGCCTGATTATAAGAAAGATGAACGTGAAATTAGTTTCAAAAACACGATTTTTAATAATGTTATTCAACTAGGATTATCAAAAAAATGTGATGTTGTAATTTTTGAAGTCAGCTTAAATGAAAATGTGCAAAACCGCCGTGTAACAATAACACAGGAAATGTTTCGTATTTTACGTGGACAGCGTATAAATAATGCTATTGTGTCTTTTTATAATATTGATAAAAAGAATTATCGTATTTCGCTTCTGACAAGTAAATATGAGTTTGATGGTGATAAAATAAAAAAGGTAATATCTAATCCCCGCCGTTATTCATATTATTTAGGTTATGGAACAAAAACAAATACAACATATAAATATTTAATTAAAAATGGAAAAGTAAACTCTATTGAGGAACTGACAGGAAGATTTTCAGTTGATGTTGTAAATGATGAATTTTATGATGAAATTGCAATACGGTTTACAGAATTAGTTGGCGGTGTAAGAAAAGAAAAAACATATAAACGTCAATTAAAATTATATGGAGTAACAGAAGAAAATAAGTTTTCAGAATTTACTGTCAGATTAATCGGACGTATCGTTTTTTGCTGGTTTTTAAAAGAGAAAAAAAGTAATAACAATATTCCGCTTATACCTGATGATTTATTATCAATCAATGCAATAAAAGAAAATGAAAATTATTATCATACCGTTCTTGAACCTTTATTTTTTGAAATATTAAATACTGACCAAAAAAACAGAAAAGATAAATTCGGCAAAAAAGAAATATATAAGAAAATACCTTACTTAAACGGTGGTTTATTTTCTCCTCATGATGATGACCATTATCAATATTCTTCAGAGACAGAAAGCGGACTTTTTGGTATCGTAAATGTACCTGATAAATGGTTTATAAATTTGTTTTCGGTATTTGAAAGATACAATTTTACTGTAGATGAGAATACTACTTATGATGTTGAACTTTCTATCGACCCAGAAATGTTAGGTCGTATATTTGAGAATTTATTAGCAGAAATAAACCCCGAAACAAAAGAAACTTTAAAGAAAATTACAGGAAGTTATTATACACCTCGTGAAATAGTTGAATATATGGTTGATAATAGTCTATATGAATATTTGCTGAATAAAACAAATATTGAAAGTGATAAACTAAAAAATATGATAAACTATTTTAAGGATAATGAAATATATAATTTATCGGGAATAGAAAAGAAAAAAATTATTGACGCTTTATATTCAATAACTATTCTTGACCCTGCTTGTGGTTCTGGAGCATTTCCAATAGGTATGCTTCAAAAAATAGTGTATATATTACAAGAAATTGATCCTAATGCAGAGTTATGGGTTGACAAAGCTATTGAGAATATTCTCATAAAAAATGAAATTAAGAATAAATTTGATGTTGGTGCATTGGATTTTATAAGAAAACTTAGCGTTATTCAAAAATCAATATTTGGAGTAGATATTCAATCTATTGCCGTTGAAATTTCAAGGTTACGGTGTTTCTTATCTTTAATTATAGAAGAAAAAGTGGACGATAAAGAAGAAAATAGAGGAATAAATCCATTACCTAATCTTGATTTTAAATTTGTGATTGCCGATACGTTAGTTGGGTTAGAAAATGAAAATCAATATGAATTTCATGAAGATCAAGCGCATATAGACGAACTAAAGAAAATTCGTGATGAATATTTTAATGCAAATTATGAAAGACGTGAAAAATTAAAAATGGATTTTTCAAGCATTCAAGAAATAATGAATGCTACAATGATTAGTCATCATAATGCTTCATCACGATATAAATATTTACTTGCTTGGTCGCCATTTAAATATATACAAACCGACTGGTTTGAGCCAGATTGGATGTTTGGAATTGATAAAGGATTTGATATAGTAATTGGTAATCCGCCATATTTAAAAGAAGGTAAAATATCAAAGAATGTTTTTAAAAAATATAAAAAATCACCATATTATCAAGGTAAAATGGATTTGTGGTATATGTTTGCCTGTATTGGAATAAATTTACTAAAAAATAATGGTCTTTTATGTTTTATAGCAACAAACAATTGGGTTACTAATTCAGGTTCAAGTAAGTTAAGAAATAAAGTCATACAAGATTCTGTGATTAAACAATTTGTTGATTTTGGAAATTTAAAGGTTTTTGTTGCAAGTATTCAAACAATGATAATGTTATTTTCAAAAGATAGTATTATGAATAATTATCGTTTTGATTATCGTAAATTAACAGGAGATACAATACTTTCTGATGCATTGGATTTGATGGATAAGAAATCAAATAGTAAAGCTACCTATCTTTCACCTGTAATTGAAAGAGAAAAATTTAAAAATCATTTTTTAACATTCAGTTCAAACGATATAATTCTTGATAAAATTGCTGAGAAAGGAAATTATTTAACTGAAAAAGAGTTAGCAAATGGAATCCATCCGCATTTTGATTTTGTGAATAAAAAATTAGCAGATAAACATAATTTAAAAATTGGAGAAGGGATTTTTGGATTATCAGAAAAAGAAAAAAATAAATTACAATTATCTGAAAATGAATTAAAATTGATAAAACCATATTACACAACAGATCAGATTTACAGGTATTATACTGAACCAAAAAATAAATTATGGCTAATTTATACTGATTCTCGTTTTAAAAACCCATATAGTATGGATAATTATCCGAAATTGAAAAAACACTTAGATAGATTTACTAATGTAATAACTTCAGACAATAAGCCATATGGATTACATCGTGCACGCGAAGAGAAATTTTTTAAAGGCGAAAAAATTGTAGTACTAAGAAAATGTGTAGGGCGGCCTTCTTTTTCTTATTCGAATTTTCCTTGTTATGTTTCTGCCACATTTTATGTAATAAAAACAAGTAGGTTTAATCCAAAATATTTATTAGGTTTGTTGAATTCAAAACTTATTGCTTTTTGGCTAAAAAATAAAGGTAAAATGCAAGGGGATAATTACCAATTGGATAAAGAGCCATTATTACAGATTCCAATTATTAACCCATCTATTGAGTGCCAACAACCTATTATTTATCTTGTTGAGAAAATTCTTTATACTAAAAATAAAAATCAAATAGCTGATATTAATGATTTTGAAAGAGAAATTGATAAATTAGTTTATAATTTATATGGATTAACAAAAGAAGAAATAACAATTATTGGGGGTAATTTATGAATTATTCAAAATACAATATTATAGTTATTTATATACAAAAAATAATTTTAAGGAATGTAATATGATTTTAGATTACTTTGGGAATAAGCTTTCGCCTAAGCAATGGGAAGAATTATGCGATAATTGTTATAGATTGAGGTATCAAGCTGATAATTATCAAAAAATACCATCATCATATCTTGGAGATGGAGGTATAGAAGGATATACTAAAAAAGGTGTTGTTTATCAATCATATTACCCCGACAAAGAATATAGTGATGACGATTTATATGAACATCAAAGAGATAAAGTTACAGAAGATATAGGTAAATTACTAAATGATAAACATATGAAAGCTTTACAAGGTGTCGGTGTAGAAATAATTAAAGAATGGCATTTTGTTATTCCAGAATATAGAGATAAGAGAATCTTGGAACATTTAGCTAAAAAAAAACAAGAAGTTTTAAAAATAAAAAAAACTAATCCAGATAAGTATATTTATATAGATGATAGTTTTGATACCGCAATTAAAATAGCAGAAGATTTTAAGGAAGAAATTTCTAAAACTATTCTTTTTGATACAGGAAAGATAAAAATAAATATTGCAATTCTAGATGATGATAATATAGATTATAGCCTTTGTGATTCTGAAAAAGTCAATAATATTAATAGAAAAATTAAATCAATTATGCCATTAAATGTAACAGAAACAGAAATAAAAAATACCGTTAATATATATATAATATCTTATATACGAGGTGTTCAACTATTAAATTCATTAAAAGTTGATTTTCCTGCTCATCATGCAGATATTTTCGAACTAATTCGTTCATCACGAAATGAAGTTATTTTAAAAAGTGCATTGAATCCAACTAATGATCATATACTAAATAGAAATTTATTTGATAAAATTATGGATGAATTTGATATACATATACGATCACTTAGTTATTTAAAAGAATCAATAATAACTGAATTAAAAGAAGATATTATTGCAGGTTGGTTAGCTGATTGTTCTATGGAGTTTAAAACAGATGAATAAGATTAAGGAAATACAAAATGATGTGATATTTAGATTAAATCCAATTCCTGTTCCGTTCAGATCGAGAATAAGTTTCTGTGTTGCTCAAATAACGTTAATTCTAGCATTAAATTCAAGCAAAAGTTCATGTTCAGAAATAAAAATACATACTATTACAAGTGCATTAACTAAACGAAAAGAGTTTAATGATTTAATTGCATATTGTAAAAATCCTAATATATACATGAATTTTGCTCCTAACCTTGACCCATGTGTTACAAAGGCTATAAGGTTTGCTCTTAAAGATAATATTTTTATTAAGTTAGGAAATGGTAATTACAAATTAACTAATAAAGGTAAAACTTTCGCTGAAAATATTAAAAGTTATGGATTAATGACTGATGAAATAGAAGCATTAGAAGAATTAGGAACGACACTCACTGAAAAACTACTAAAAAGGTTAATAAAAGGGAGATAATTATGCTTGAAATACAGAGGTTAAAAATTATTATTAAAACAACAGATGGTGATTTTGGTTTTGATAATTATTTCAAGAAAGGACTTAATTTTATAGCAAGTAAAGATAATACAAGCGGAAAGAGTTCTATAGTTCATGGTATATATTATGCATTAGGTTTTGAAGAAATAATTGGTGGTGGAAAAGGAACAAAGACATTATCTTATGTTTACAAAGATAAAATAAAAGATAAAAATGACAAGGAACTACCTGTTTTAGAATCTGAAATTCAACTTCAAATATCAAATGGCAAAGAATCAAATACAATACGAAGACGGATAAAGAATGAAAACTATCAGGAAAATCTAATAACAGTATACTTTTCTACAATTGATAACATGTTTAAAAAAACGACTAGAAACAAAGATATGTATGTTCATTTAGCAAATGCAGCAACATTAAAAGATGGTTTCCATTATTATTTAGAAAAATACCTGTCATTAGATTTGCCAATGGTCCCATGTTCAAATAATTCTGAAAATAAACTCTATCTACAATTAATATTTTCGTCAATGTTTATAGAGCAGAAGAGAGGTTGGGCTGATATTATGTCTGGAATGCCTATATATCATATTTATGACGCTCGTAAAAGGATTGTAGAATTCTTAATCGGGCTTGAAACATTAAAAAATGAACGAAAGAAAAAAGAAATAGCCAATCAAAAAGAAAATGTAACAAGAGAATGGATAACTTTAGTTAATGAAATAAAAATGATAGCAAAACAGAATCTTATTGAAATAAATAATTTATTTACCGAACCAAAAATATTATCTGATGATGAAATTGCAAGTATTAATATAATGAAAAATGGAGAAACAATTGAAGCATATTTAAAATATCTAGATGGTAAAATTTCTTCAATGGCAAGTACAATTTCTATTATTGATAATACAAAAAGATATTCTCTTGAAGAAAATCTACAATTAATTGAATCGCAAATTTCAGAAAAAGAGATGGAAATTATTGAAGCTGTTTCAAGAAGAGATGCCGCACAATTAAGATACAAGAAATTTAATCAAAATATAGGGATTATTCAACAAGATTTACAAGATAACAAGGAATTAAGAAAACTTAAAAATTTAGGCTCCGAACAAGGGCTTAAAAGCTATGAAGATATATGTCCAACTTGTGGACAAAATTTACAGGATTCATTACTTAAAAGTGAGACATTTATGAATATTGAAGAGAACATACAACACTTGGAATCACAAAAGGCTCTTCTTGATTTTGCTTTAAAATCACAAAAAGAAAATATTGATTTAGTTAATACTGAAATATTTACGGCGAAAGATAATCTTAATAATCTACGAAAACTCGCAAGTGTAATTAAATCAGATTTAGTAAAGATTAAAGATGACTATTCAGAAACAAATATTTATGAAAAAATGCAACTGATTAATGAAAAAGAAAAGATTGTATCAATTGAAACAGTGATTTATGAAAAAATAAATAATTTCAGAATTCTGAGTCAGAATTGGGATGTTTATTTGAAGGAAAAAGAATCGCTTCCTAAAGAATATTTTACTTCTAGTGATATACAGAAGTTAGAAGATTTAAGAATAATTTTTTTAGAATTATTACATGATCTTGGATATAATAGTACAATAGATATTAATGAAATTTCAATTTCTAATGTAACTTATTTACCGGAAGTTAAAGGTTTCGATATGAGATTTGATTCATCTGCTAGTGATAATATTCGGGGAATTTGGGCATTTTCGCTTGCATTATTAAAAGTTTCTTCAAAACAAAAAGGAAACCATCAAAGAATATTAATTTATGATGAACCAAAACAACAAAATATTGTAGATAGTGATTTTAAAGTTTTTTTAGAAAAAATAGTTGAAATTCATAACAGTGCTCAAATAATTATTGGACAGACAGTAAAGGATAGTGGAATTAAGAAAATAATAAATGAACTAGAAGATAGTTCTTATAATTATATTGATATTGGTGATAAAGGATTTAAAAAGCTTTCTAATTAGTTATTAAATACAGAATAGATAACGAATTAGAGGAGAAAAAATTATGGAAAATGGGAGTACGAAAAAAATAAATATTTTACTGGAAAATACCCAAATTGATGAAAGCTCGCTTTTTACCAATATTTCTAAAATAATAGAAAAAAGAAAACACCATGCCGGAATTTATGCAAACTTTGAAGTTATGCTAACGTATTGGGAAAAAGGACATTATATTTATAATAGAACAAAATATATTTCATTAGCCAAGGAGAACCAACAATGCCAATAAAAAAAGCATATATCGCCGAAATTAAACAAATCCTCAGAGAAGCGCGAAATAAAGCCTTTACCGCAGTTAATTATGCTATGGTAGAAGCATATTGGCTCATTGGTAAGCGTATCGTAGAAGAAATACAACAAGGCGAGCATAGGGCAAATTACGGTGATCAAGTCATAAAGAACATATCTAAAGCCCTTACCGCCGAATTCGGCAAAGGTTTTTCCGAGCGCAGTATTCGTCAATATCGGCAGTTTTATCAAATGTTTCCAAAACTCTCAATTCGGCGAACATTGATCGCCATTTCTGATAAATCGGTCGGCTCAAAGACCAATTCGGCGAACAGTGTTCGCCAAATTAATCCCCCAGCCCTCGAATATGCGCTTAATTGGTCACATATACAGCGAATAATGCGGGTATCCAATCCCGAAGCAAGAGCTTGGTATTTGCGTGAAACTGTCGAACAGTCATGGGATTTCCGTACTTTGGATCGCAATATCAGCACACAATATTATGAACGTCTGCTTATGTCACAAGTGAAAAAGCCGGTTATTCAGGAAATGCTGTCAAAGACCGGAAAATACCAGAAGAACAGACTTGAATTTATCAAAAATCCATCAGTTCTTGAATTTCTTGGACTACCCGGCAATATTGGGTATAGCGAAAAAATATTGGAAAAGGCAATAATAAATCATCTGCAACAGTTTATCCTTGAACTGGGAAAAGGCTTTGCCTTTGTTGAACGTCAGCAGCTTATTCGTACAGATACAAGCGATTATTATATTGACATGGTTTTCTATAACTATATTTTGAAATGCTTTGTACTAATTGATCTCAAGACCGACCGCATTACTCATCAGGATGTAGGGCAAATGGATATGTACGTCCGAATGTATGACGAACTTAAACGCAATGAGGGCGATAACCCCACTATCGGCATTCTGCTCTGTTCCGAAACCGACAAGGATATTGCACGTTACTCAATACTAAAAGGCAATGAACACCTTTTCGCAACCAAATATAAACTTTATCTCCCTACAGAAGAAGAACTTCGTATAGAGATAGAAAAAGAGAAAGAGTTCATTCGTCTGCAGTTAGAGGAAAATAAAAGCGAAACTATTATATAACATTCATGTAATTTATAATAATAAAGTCTGACGATGTTGAAATTGGATTTCTGCAACCACTGGTTGCATAATTTAAAACACCGCCGCTACCAGATGCTCAGCCATGTTAAAAAGCCGTGTAGCGGGCATTTCTCGCAGTCGTCTTCATACGGGCAAGGTTTGGGTGGTTCATCGTATTTACCTTCGTATTCGCACATGTCGCTGCAGTAATAATGGGCGAGATTATTGAATTCGCTCTGCGCTTCGTCCGTTATGGGCGATTTTTCAACGTCTGTCGAGTCATTAAAACCATCCGGGTCAGTAGTAATTACGGCGTCGGCGTTTTTATTCGCGTTCATATTTGCTCCTTACCTGAAATTACCTTGATTTACTTTTAGAGTCAAGAGAACGGTAGTTATGTTAAAAAGAAACATATCAATTCTATCAAATACAATGGAAAGACTCTCTTAGCGCTAATTTTCTGGAAAATTCTGTAAACATCACAAAAAA
>Ga0268262_10005501_pt1 | contig 12543 bp, 12 predicted proteins | sample TergutNc150P3_FD_190354 | JGI IMG/M metagenome (GOLD analysis project Ga0268262, IMG submission 190354) | Nasutitermes corniger P3 segment gut microbial community from laboratory colony in Florida, USA - Nc150 P3 (SPAdes) (version 2) | ecosystem: Host-associated > Arthropoda: Insects >... | reverse complement strand
GCTGGTTCAGGCACTGCGGATATTGTTAATGATTAGGGGAACCGCTATAGTGCCGCTAAACCCATTCTCTCCACTCCCGGCGCAGCCTATGCACTCCGTACAATTCCCAAGAGGAATGGCTATAGCGGTTCCCCTAATGATTGTCCTCGGATTCCCATGAATTTGGCTGCGCTTTCCGTTCCGTTCCCCGCCTGCGGAATGGGGTCAAGCGGCACTTGTCTCGGACGCTGCGGGGGCAGCGTCCGAGACAAGTGCCGCTTGGGGTGTTCGTCAAAGACCAACGCCACTTGACCCCGTTCCTTCAACTCCGTTGAGTTGCAAAACCCAGGGGGTTTTGCAACTGGCTCACGTGCGTCCAGCGCTACTTTTTGCTTGGCCTGCCCACGGGCACCAGCACACTCACATTTTCGTCCTCGCCCATTCCCGCCGCGGTCCGCACGGCCTTGAGGTCAACGCCGCTCGCCACAGTCGCGCCGAGGCCGTTGGCCGTCACCTGCAACAAAAGGGACTGGACGGCCGCGCCCGATTCCCAGAACGTGTAGTCGCTGGCGGCGGGACCATCGCCCAGGCGCGAGGCGACGCCCGAAAAGATGAACACGGCGGGCGCCTTGGGTATCCAGGTCTGCATGCCCTTGATTGGACCGAGGACGGTGTCCGGCCCGCCGTCCTTCACTTTCAGGATGCTGTGGTCCTTCGGCGAGTACTTGTACACCCCTTCGGCCAAGGTATCGCCCTTGGCCACAACCACGTACAGCTCCAGCGGGTATTTGGCCCTCGCGCTGGGCACGGTGCGCTTGCCGGGGCGGTTCTCGCCCTGCGCGCTCCAAAGCAGCTGTGAGATGACCTTTACGTCGAGGGCGGGGCCGCCGAGTTCGCGCGTACTGACGCGCTCCTTCAGCGCCTTGTCCAGGGAGAACGAACCCACAGTCGGCGCGGGGAGCCGCACGGGCTTGACGGGCTCGGCCTCCTGTGCGGACAGGACGGTTGCGAGCATTGTGAGTGCGACTGCGACTGCGCGTGTCATGTGGCCTCCAAAAGAAAACGTGCATCCAACGCAATTATAGCCTGTTGTCCCTCTGGCAGCAAGCGAACATTGGTAATCTATAGCCATTCCCCTAAATTATTGTCCTCGGATTCTCACGAATTCGGCTGCGCTTTTCGTTCCGTTCCCCGCCTGCGGAATGGGGTCAAGCGGCACTTGGTTCCAGGGCTGCACGGGCAGCCCCGGAGCTTATAGCCATTCCTCTTGGGAATTGCACAGGGTCTTGACTAGGATGGCGAACCAGAAAGAGGTTAGAATCCAGTCATGGCGGCAAAGAACAAATACATCATGCGTTCAAAGATTTCGGAGGCCAAATTCAGGCAGTTCGCTAGGCTGTTCAGCATAGACCTGAACGCCACACAGATGGCGCAGGTGACGGGCCTGAACCGTAACACGGTCAACAGGCTCCTGCATGGGCTGCGTGAGCGGATTGCCGCCGAGTGCGGGGCTGGGCCGACGGTGAAGGGCGAGGTGGAGGTGGACGAGTCCTACTTCGGCGCTAGGCGGGTCAGGGGGAAGAGGGGGCGCGGCGCTTCAGGCAAGACCATCGTCTTCGGCATATTCCAGAGGGACGGCAACGTCCACACGGAGATCGTGCCCGACTGCTCCAAGGCGACCCCGCAAGGGGCGCGTCCACTGACCATCCCCCATTACTTTTTGTCCAGCTCCTTTTGCAAGTCTTCCAGCAACTTTTTGCCGGCGTCCTCTTCTTTGTAGCCCTTGGGCAGATCAAACAGGGAGGCAGGCACAGGACCAACCACAACTTCTGTTGCTTCCTTGAACACCCTCGTGGTCATTGGACCGACCGGCATCACCGCTTCGGACTTCAAGCGGATGCCCTTGATGCTGTACATGGCATCGTAGAACTCACCGAAGACCTTGCCCAGCATTGGGTTTGCCAGCAGTGCGCCGTTGTTCAGCTTGTTGGCCTTTTCCAGCATTTCGGGGTCCACGGGCAGCACAAGGCTTGGATCCACGCTCGCCCTGCAACTGAGCTTCCCGTAGGCGATGTCCCACTTTTCACAGTTCCTGCCCGCGACCTGTTCAGTGCCAACTTTTTTGACGGAGACAACGGCGGTCTCCCCGAAAATGCTCTTCACCATATTTTTAGCTTTTTCGGCTTTGCTGCTGTCTTTTTCCAGATTTGCCGCCGTGAGATCGGTGGCCCTGAGAATGTCCTCCAACGTCATCCTGCTTATGACCTTCTTCTTGTGGTCAATCCCGTAAAAGACGAGGCTCTGGTAGTCAACCAGCGTGTCCTTCTTCTCGCCGTCGTTCTTTGTCAGCGAATAGCGCTCGGAGTGGTAATCCACCTGCGAGCCCTTTGATGTCATCATCTGTTTGGTCTCAGTCCTGTAGGTAATCTTCAGGTCATCGGCGGCAAACGCCAAGACCGAAGCGGCGACGCAGATGACCGCAGTCCGAATGGCCTTACGCATGTGTGCCTCCCTGGATCAATAATTTTCGCCGACCGGCTCCTGCCAGCTCTGGGGCTTCTTGCAGACGGGGCAGGCGTTGGGGGCGGAGGTGGCCTCTATGATGTTCCCGCAGTCGCGGCAGCGCCACAGTATCTTTTCGTCCCGCTTGAAGAATGTGCCGTCGCCGACCCTGTCGAGCAGCTTGGCGAAGCGGTCACCATGCACCTTTTCGATCTTGGCTATCAGGGAGAAGGTTGCGGAAGCCTCGTTGAAGCCCTCTTCCTTGGCTATCTTGGCGAACTCTGGGTAGAGGATCTCCCACTCCTCGGTTTCGCCGCCGACCGCGGCCGTCAGTTGCGCCTTGAGGTCGCCCGCGACTATCGGGTACCCGGCGTTGATCTCAAGGGCGCAGGGGGCCAGGGGCGCCAGGTGGCTGTAGAAGAGTTTTGCGTGCTCCTTTTCGTTTTGCGCGGTCTCGTCGAAGATTGCCGCTATGTACTCGAAGCCCTCCGTGCGGGCCACTTTGGCGGCGAATGCGTAGCGGTTCCTCGCCTGGCTCTCCCCTGCGAATGCCTTCAGTAGGTTTTGGGCGGTCTTGCTGGTCTTGAAGTCCATTGCTTCTCCTTTTGCCAAGATGGGCAGACATCATTGTAGCCTTGATTGGGGACGGGAGGCGAGTAGCGGCATCGCCGCAGTGTTCGTGCGCCATTTGAATAATTCATATTTTTTGCAGTAAGACAACACTTGATTTTTTGGCAAACACCATTCTCCAAGGAATATAATCTTGGTATCGGGCTTCGCGCCCAATGGGACAATCGCACTTTTGGGGTATTCACACTTCACCGCAAGGGGTACGGAATGGAAAAGAAGGCACTTTTGATAGACATCACGCGCTGTGTGGGCTGCAACGCCTGCCAGGACGGCTGCCAGGAGCAGAATGGGCTACCAGATCTGTCCACCAACCAGTCGGACGCGCACTGGTCTAAGTTGTTGGGCGTGGATGTGTCCAAGCTGACGGACAAGGAAGACAAGCTGACGGACAAGGAAAAGGAAGAACTGAAGGACAATCTCAAGAACAAGTTTAAGGACAAGCTGTCCGACAATGTGTTCACGGCGCTGCGGAGTTTCCCGGACATAGGTCCAAGCGGGGACGATGTGTACGTGAGGCAGCTCTGCCGGCACTGCAATGAACCGGCCTGCAAGTCGGTCTGTCTGGTGGACGCTTTCACCAAGACCAAAGAGGGCGCCGTGGTGTACGACGGCGACAAGTGCATCGGCTGCCGGAACTGCATACAGGCGTGCCCGTTCTATGTGCCCAGATACGAGTGGAGCAAGACGTTCCCCAGGGTCAAGAAGTGTGTCCTCTGCCACGACAGGATAGCCAACGGGCAGCCCACCGCCTGCGCCGAGGCCTGCGCCAATAGTTTGGGCGAGGACGACGCGGCCACCATGTTCGGCGACTACGACGAGATGGTCACCATAGCGGAAGCGAGGATGAAAGCAAAGCCCAAGAGTGACGAAAACCCCGACGGTTACGAGCAGAAGATATACGGCCTAAAGGAAGTCGGCGGCACAACTGTGCTGTATCTCTCCTCATTACCCTTCGAGCAACTGGGCTTCGACACCAAACTCGACAAGGACGGCAATCCGGCGGCCGGGTTCAACGCAAAGCTGGAAGAGGGCGACATGCCTGACCGCACCATGAGGGCGCTATCCAAGGTGCCCTACGTCGTCGGCGTCGGCGCCGTGGTGCTGGGCGGCATCTGGTGGATAACCAACAGGCGCCACGAAGTCGAGAAGCATGAAGCCAACAACGATTCACACAACAAATAGGATCCGCCATGAACGCGACACTTCCCAAACTATCCGACATCGGACCCGCAATCAAAGCATGTATGCCGCGCACCTTCTGGGGCTACTTGGCCTTGGTGCTGATAGTCCTCGGCGCCGTGGCCGGCGCCTATAGGTTCTGGGTCGGCCTCGGCCCCGAAATCACCAACCTCAGCGACAACTTCCCCTGGGGCCTCTGGATAGCCTTCGACTTCTTCGGCATAGGTCTGGCCGCCGCGGGCTTCACGGTGGTGGCCGCGGTGCATCTCTTCCACGCGGAGAGCTACGAACCAATAGTCCGACCCGCGATACTCACGGCCCTGATTGGCTACACGCTGGTGATGATGGTCCTGGTGGTTGACCTGGGGCTGTGGCCCTTCGCCTACCACGTGTTCTACAACGGCAACCACCATTCGGTCATGTTCGAGATTACGTGGTGCCTGATTCTGTACACCACCGTGCTGTTGTGCGAAATCGCCCCAGTGGTGCTGGACAAGTTCAACATCAACGCGCCAAGGAAGATACTCCGCAGCATTTCGCTGCCGCTGATGATAGCCGGCGTGATACTCTCCACACTGCACCAGTCGTCATTCGGCTCGCTCTACCTGATACTCCCCAGCAGGATGCACGCCCTCTGGTATTCGCCAATCCTGCCCATCCTCTTCTACATCTCCTGCATAGCGATGGGCCTCTCGATGATCATCTTCGAGACGCTTCTGATAAGGCGCAAGGGCATCGAGCTGATCACCGACAAACAGCGGGGCAACTTGGCCTGGGTGGTGGTGGCCGTGCTGTTCATCTATCTGATCACGCGCTTCGCCGACATGGCCATGGCTACCGGCTCCCGCCAGGGAATGGCCTTCGATGCGATGAAGACCCTCACCTACCACAGCAAGGCGTTCTACACCGAGATAGCTTGCTTCGCGCTGCCGGCCATCCTCCTGCTGTTCTCCAAGATACGCAACAGCAAGTGCGGGATACACTGCAGCGTCATACTCGTGTTCTTGGGCTTCGCCGCCAATCGGATGAACACGGTCGTCACCAGCCTTGAAGTGCCCGGCGTGGAGGGGTGGACTTACTTCCCATCGACAATCGAAGTAGTGATTTCGCTTGCCATAGCCGCGGTGGGTGTCTCGGCCTTCATCCTGATTTCCAGATACCTGCCGATATTCGTCCCAGAGCACGGTGCATCGCACAACCACTAAAACCTAGTTTCCTGGGATAGGGGGGCACATGCCCATTATGCACAGACGCACAGCGTTGTTGTTGGCGGTCTGCCTATTTGCCGCAGCTGGCTCCGCCTGCGCTTCGCCAAATGCTTTGACCGCACATGTTGGCGAGGCACAGGATGGTCAGGCACTGCCCCCAAGCGGAGCCGTCAAATCGGCGCAGGGGCTGAAACTCATCAAAGACCTGGGCAAAGACCTTGCAGTCCTGGATGTCCGTACTGTCTCCGAGTTCGTCGATGGCCACATCCCAGGCGCGCTCAACATTCCCGTGACGTCCTTGGAGGACCGCCTGAACGAAATCCCACCCGACAGACCCATGCTGATAGTCTGCCGCGCCGGCAAAAGGGCCGCCAAGGCCTATGAAACGCTTTCCAATACCCGCCCAGGCATGACAAAAAATGGCCTCTGGTACCTGAACGCCACAACGGACTACAAGACAGACGGGACCTACACGTTTAAGGACAAGTAGCAGGCCCGTTTTCGGGCTATATTGGAAACATGCCTTTTGACCTGCCCCCGTGGCTGCTCGCCTGTGTCCTGGTCCCATTCGGGCTGGCGTTCGGGTCTTTCGCAAACGTGCTGATCCACAGACTGCCCAAGGAAGACCCAAAAGACCGCAACATAGTGACAAAGCCGAGCCACTGCCCCTCATGCGGGCGCGACATCAGGTGGTTCCACAACATCCCCGTTTTTTCGTGGTTGTTTCTCCGTGGAAAGTGCGCTTACTGCGGCTGGAGGATACCAGTCAGGTACCCGGCGGTGGAACTGCTCATGGGTATGCTGTTCTGCCTCTCGCCGCTCTGCTTTCCATTCGGGACGCTCATCTGGCTGAAGGGCGTACTGTGCGGGTTCGCCCTGATAGTCCTGTTCTGCACAGACTGGACGGAAATGATGCTGCCCGATTCTGTGCAGTTTCCGCTGATGGTTTTGGGCGTCCTCTTCGCGCTGCCCCTGTGGCCCGATGCGAACATCTTTTACAACGGTCTGCAAGAGGCGCCTTGGTGGTCGCACAAACGGGATGCCGTCACACTATTTGACAGCCTGATTGGTCTGGCGGCCGGCTATGGCGTTCCTTGGGCGTTCAACCTGACCTACGTAAAAATCCGCAACTCACTTGCCGATGGACTATTCAAAGGCGAGAGGCTGGAATCGGGCATGGGCATGGGCGATTTCAAGATGCTGGCATGGCTGGGGGCTTTCTGGGGCTGGGGGGCCATGCTTGGCGTCCTGTTCGTGGCCGCGCTGATCATGTGCGCCTTCGTTTTGCCCGTCCACTTTCTGAACAGGCGCGACAGCAGGACCATGTACCCGCTTGGCTGCGGCCTTGCCGTCGCGACGCCGATTGTCGTATTTTGGGGCCCCACGCTATGGAACTATTACCTGAACGCGGTCTAGGGGAAACCATGTTGCATGGGTCCGACGTATGAAAGTGCCGGTGGTGGCAATCTGCGGACGACCCAATGTGGGCAAATCCACGCTGTTCAACAGGATCACGCGGGGGCGCGCCGCGCTGGTGCATGACCTGCCTGGCATGACCCGCGACCGCTCGTACGGGCGCGTGGCCTGCCTGGACGATACGGGCGCCACCGTGGAGGTCTTCGACATCATAGACACCGGGGGGCTGGACTTCGAGGGCGACGACGTGATGACGCAGGGCATCACGCGCATGGCGGAGCGCGCGCTGGAAGAGGCCCACGTGATTCTGTTGATGGTCGATGGCCAGGCTGGCTTCACCACCGGGGACGCGGAAATCGCCCAGAGGGCGCTGCGCCTTGGGAAGCCCATCATCCTGGTGGTGAACAAGGCCGACGGCATGAAGGGCGGCGCGCCCGATTCGGCCTTTTACGAACTCGGCTTTGCGGAGATGCACGTGGTCAGCTCCGCCCACGGAGACGGCGTGGCGGACCTGCTGGAAGCCACCAGGGGCCTCCTGCCCTTCCACCGCACACCCGAAGAGGCTGACGAACACGATAAGTCGAGCGAACTGCGCTTTGCCATCATCGGGCGGCCAAACGTCGGCAAGTCCAGCCTGACAAACCGCCTGCTTGGTTTTGAGCGCAGTCTGGTCAGCGAAATAGCCGGCACCACAAGGGACACCGTCGACACTATCTTCCGGCGCGGCGAAAAGGTCTATCGCCTGATAGACACCGCCGGGATAAGGCGCAAGGGCAAGACCACCGAGGGGGCGGAAATCCTTTCGATAATGAAGGCCAAGCAGGCGATGGCAAGGGCGGATGTGAGTCTGCTGCTGATCGACGCGCTGGAGGGCGCCACGCACCAGGACGCTGTAATCGCCGGGTACGCCCAGGACGCCGGCGCGGCGGTCATTCTGGTGGTCAACAAGTGGGACGCGGTGGAAAAGGACGGCTACACGGCAATCAAGAAGGAGGAGCTGGTCAGGCACGGGCTGGGCTTCCTGCACCACGCGCCCATGATCTTCGTCTCGGCGCTCACCGGCCAGCGGGTGTCAAAGCTCTTTGACATGATAGACACCGTGGCGGCCTCGCACTCGCAAAGGATACCCACTGGGGAGCTGAACCGCTTTCTGAGGGAATCGGTGTCAGCCATGAGCCCCCCGGCTGTAGGCGGCAAGCTCCCCAAGTTCATGTTCATGACGCAGGTGGGGACAAGGCCCCCCAGCTTCGTCATAAAGTCGAACGCAGGCGGGTCAACCCATTTCAGCTACCTGCGTTTTTTGGAGAACCGCCTCAGGGAGGAGTTCGGCTTTTTGGGCACGCCCATCCGCATCTCGGTGCAGAAGGCCCAGAAAGGGGACGAACCCGCGCAGGCGGGCGCAAAAGTTAGGAAGATACTGGACGTCGGGAGGGGCCTGAAGCCCGGCAGGCGCAAGAAAAAGGGCTAGTGTTGCGTCCGCGAATTACATGCACATAGGCTACCACGCTGACAACACGTCAAAAATGGCGTGTGTTTTCGCGGATTTGAGCGGACGCAACGCTAGACAGGGGGCATGGGGGAGGCGAGCGTAGCGAGTTCCCCCATTTAGCATCTGGCGGCTTTTCCAAGCAGAACACCAAATGCCGCTTTGGAAAGTAGCGCTTCTAATTTAGAGATGCAACACTAGAAGCCACCAAGACAGCCCCACTGCGCGCTCTGCCGCGTTTGGCAATGTATAGCCATTCCCCTTGGGAATTGGAATTACAAGAAGCCCATTGTATATAGCCGTTCCCGTAGGGAATGGCACGGAACGGGGTCAAGTGGCGCTGGCCCCTGACGCTGCCCCCGCAGCGTCAGAGCCTTACGCCACTAAACCCGTTCTAGGCTGCGTTGGGAGTGGAGAGAGCCGCCTGAGGCGGGGAACGGAACGGAAAACGCAGCCGAATCCATGAGAATCCGAGGACAATCATTAGGGGAACCGCTATAATGGCTTTTTGCCCAGCCCAAGGAGAGACGCCGATGCCGGCCGCAGGTCAGCCGCCCCAGTTTGCATCCAGACCAAGGCCGCTGCCCGGCGCCCTGGCCCGCCTCCCCGCGGCCGCCGCGCCGCTGCTGTCCGCACTGCTGTCCGCACTGCTGTCCGCGCTGCTGCTGCTGTGCTGCGTGGCCCCCCTGTCGGCGCAGCCCGCCACGGCCGCGCGGAACCGGCTGTTCCGGGCCGCCGCCGCCGCCCCCGAGGGCCTCTCCGTCTCGGACAGGCTCCAGGCTCCCGCCGTCGGCATAACCATGGGCACCGTGCCGGGCCCCATTCCCGTCACCGTCCGCCTCGCGCTCGACGGCGGCGCGAAGGCCTGGGCCTGGGAGGGCTGGCGGTGGGTTGGGCTGGCAGCGGGCGACGGCGCCCCCCCCTCCGGCAGGTGGGCCATGGACTCCAGGGAGCTGCACAGGCCCGTGCACGCGGCGATATCCTTCGGCCACTCCGCGCCCGGGCAGGGCGGGGGCTACGGCCCGTACGCCGTCCTCGAGGACGGCACGGAGCTGGAGGGCCTCGTCCCCATGTCCGCCGTCACGGACGAGGAGCTGAGGCTCCCCGCCGCCTTCGGCCTGGACGCGCCGCCCCCGGGGGCGGCGATGGTCACGCCCGACGCCGCGCACGCCGCGTGGGAGGCCCCCGGCGGCCCCGGCGGCGCCTGGCGGGCAGCCATGGACGCCATGTACCCCCCCGGCTGCCAGTTCGCCCCGGCCGCCTGCAGGGTCGTGCTCGACCGCCGCAGGGCGAGGGTGTTCGCCCTCTTCCCCGGGCTGGGCGCCTACGTCCCCGTCATGTGGGGGGACAGGCACGGCAACAGGGTCACATTCAGGTGGGAGAGGGCGCCCGGCGGCCTCCCCGGCAAGCCCCTGGAGCTGTACCGCCTGACCGTGGCGACCTGGCGGACCAAGGACGGCGGGGGCCTGGCCGACAACGGGCGCGGCGTCGAGGTGCGTTGGGCCGTCCACCCGGACGGCGGCCAGGCGCCCCTCGACCTCGCCCGCGTGGACTTCGTCGGCGTCAACGCCCCCTCCGCGCTGGTCAGGGGCCTCCCCGGCGTGGCCCCCCTGCCCCCCGCCGCCCTGGGCCGCGCCCTCCCCGGCGCCCCCCTGGAGACCCTCCGCCCCGCGCCCGGCGGCCCCGTCCTCAGGCCCACCGAGGTGACCCTGTCCGGCGCCCTCGCCGGGGCCGGCTGGAATAGACTCTGTAACGGGGCGCGCTTACAGCGTGGACGGATTGCTGACCGACCCCGCCGGGCTGATAACGTACATTAGCCTGGAAGCCGCCCGCGATGATTGGAACGCCAGCAACTTCCGCTACAACCCCGTCGTCTGGCACACCAGCCCGTACCCGTGGGTGGGCAACAACTGCTACGCGTTCAGGAACTTCCTGATTGGCCGCTTCCAGTTGACCGACTACAACGCCGCCCTGCCATAAGCGCACCACACGGAGACGACCATGGGACACATCCAAGCCCTCTGCCTATCAATACTAGCACTCACAGGACCTACCATGCCCGCACAGGAAAACGCCACGACCGAGGACAGAATCCCTATCTTCGACAGGTCAATGCAAGCAAGCTTTATACACATGAAGGACGGCGAAATCAGAGTCGACTACAAGGGATGGGAACGAACATGCTATACGTTTGCGGCTACAATGCGCACGATGAAGTACTACGGCAGGGACTACAGGAGGATGTCCAGGTCCGAGGTGTCCAGCTTCGATGCCATGCCCAAGGTGGAGGTCAGGCGCCACCGCCTGTACTTCGACGGCAGAGAGATAAAGACCAACGCCTGGCGGGTTTACGAAGTACGTGCGGCGTATTATTGGAACGGCGGTGTACTGCTGGGGGCCAGCACCTCTAGGGGCGTGTGGTCTCTGGGCGGTTATCTGAGGTTTATCGGCCCCTCCGAGAACGAGCTGGGCTTCATAGACTTGGGGGCGGGCACGTGCAAATTCAACGTGATCGACTGGTCGCACTACAGGCCAAAGCTAAGTTTCATCACGCCAGTCACGATAGACGCATCGAGGGGGGACCTGAAGCTGGACGTGGGGGTGCCCGACAGGGTCTATAGCCACGAGGTTTTCGACCTGGCCGTCTCCGTCACGAACAACTCCAGTGAACCCGTACAGGTGCCCCTGCCGCTGGCGGACGGCCTCAGCGTGGCCCTCGGGGCGGAAGAAAAGCCCCTGGGGGGCATGAGTATGCTCTACAGCGAAAACATCTTTCTGCGCAGCTCCCCCGACCCCGCGCCCGTCACGCTGGCGCCAGGGGAAAGCGTGGCGGCCGCAGTCCCCACCAGACCAAGCGCACTGACCTACGGGTACACCTCTCCAGGCCCCAAGCGCACCCGCCTGCTCTTCCAGTGGGACGCGCTGCTCGACCCCGGCGACAGGGAGCGCATGACCCGCCTAGCCACGCGCGAGATGTGGCTGGACACCCTCGAGTCGCCCCAGGTTGACACGTCCAGCAGGGACCTCTTACTGGAGGTTTCGGCGCCAGCAAGCCTCTCCTTTGACCTGACGTCCTTGACCAACGCCTGGCTCGGCGGCAGAAGAGGCCTCGACAACGGGAAGGTCTACGACGGGGGGACATTCGAGGTCAAGGTCGCCGTCACCAACGTGTCCGGCAGGACGATACTGGTGCCGCACGACCTAGGTGACGGTCTGGGCGTGGTGTATATGTGCCCAGCGGCGTACAGGATGCGGGACGGGACCGTCATCAGTAGCTTCCATACCAGAGACGAGGAACGGCTAAGGGCCGCCAGCGTGGAGGTGATCCGCAAGCCTTACATGGTCAGGCGCCCTGCGGTCCGCTTCCCCTACGTCGCCTCCTGCTCCCCCCTGGCGCCTGGGGCGACCAGGGAGACAATGGTCGCGTTCGACCCCTTGAGGCTTTTCCATCCATTCACAGGGGACTCCCGCTACTCAATGACCTTTGTCTGGGACTGCCTGCTTGACCCCGACGACAGGGAACACGTCAGCAGGTTCTCCACGGGAAAGACCGTATGGGTGGAGGTGACGAAGTGAGGGCAGCGTGACGGGCACCGCCGTGCTCCGCGCGCTCCTTGCCGCAGCGCTCCTTTGGGGGCACTGCGCCGCGCTGTCGGCGCACACCGAGACCGCCAGACCAGGCGGTCGCCACCAAGGCGCCACCACGCCGTCGCCCCCGAATGCCTTCGCCCCGTGCGTCGGCAATGGCAACGGCGCCACAACGACACCGACCACCAGCCCGCAGCGGACAACCGCCGCCCACCGCACGTCCACGGTCGTAGTCGTCATCGTAACCGTCCGCGCCTTCGCCCACGACCAGTACGGCCGCATCTCCTCCACCGGCGAGTGGGACATAACCAGCGACCCCGCCACCGGCGCCCTGCTGACGGCCGGGGGGCACGGCATAGAGACCCTCCACGCCCACGACGGATTCGGGAACAACGTCTTGCACCTCGCCGCCGCCCCGGGCGGCTCCGCGCCCCCCGCGACCATGGCAAACTGGGGCCTCGCCCCCCTCGACCCCAACAACAGAATCCCCCCCGAGGCCGAAAACGGCGCCCCGACCTGGTGGCTCTACTCGGCGGGCGGCGAGGCGGAGGCGGC